>JAEEGF010954335.1_pt1 | contig 10267 bp, 8 predicted proteins | sample 9134171 | NCBI WGS metagenome assembly JAEEGF01 (sample SAMN16246542, study PRJNA631951) | gut metagenome | biome: gut microbiome; feature: rumen; material: AP-attached | host: Bos | place: Iran: Karaj | collected 2018-10 | reverse complement strand
GTCCTCGATGATTGAGAAAGCACATCCCATGTGGCCTACAATTCCTGCCTGTCCGCAGTCATGTATATCACATCTTCTGACAATGTGAGAGCCAATTGTTTCCTTGTCCCAGCCATCATTAACTGCCTGGCATACCGCATCTCTCTGGGTCTGCGTGCCATCTTTTAACCAATAAGAAGTCCACTTGTTGTTATTGCCCTGCTGATAATACTTTCCAAGGCTTATACCAACGCATTTTGACTCAGCTATCTCACATTCTTCTATGATCCATCCCTTTGACCAGTTAGGCCCTACCATTCCTTCCTGCATGGCTGTAGGCGGTGCCCACTGAGTCGCAGCATTTCTGATCATAAAACCACTTACTGTGATATAATTCAGGCCCTTTTTCTCAGGGAAAAAGCACGCCCTTCTGACAGAGATCTCTACATCCTCCTGATTTGGGTCTTTCCCCTGGAAATTGGCATAGATGACTGTATCATTATCCTCCTGGGCTGTAAACCAGACATACTCTGAAAAATCAGGGTCCCAGGAACGCTTATCCTTATTGGGATGCATGCAAAAAGACAGATCAAATACTTCAGTCATTGATCTTCCGTTAAGATATAATTCACCTGTGTGGGGATTTTTATCTGAAGTCTTGAACCAGTCTCCTGCAACTTCAGAAATATATGGATTGTAATCTCCGAAAAAGCTGTTTGGAATCCTGATCCTCCAGACATTTTCAAAGGCTTCAAAGCCCTTTAATTCTTCGGAGCCTGTGATCACAGCCTCGCCCCTTGATGTACTCTTATAGACGATTCTCTCTTTTGCGGTGCCTGAGTTTTTAGGTCTTACCCACTCTCTGTATATACCGGGAGCAACCAGGACAGTGTCACCAGCCACTGCTATATCAGCTGCTTCCTGAATAGTCTTAAAGGGATGATTAACGCTTCCGTCACCGCTCCTAAGCACATTGCCCGCTACGTATATCTGCATATTCCCCCTCCTGATAACAATGTATTTTCAGACGCAAATATAGCTACAATACTAGTATATCACTAAAAGTGTATGCTATACTTATTGATAATTCAAAAAATAATAAGCAAACAAAACTTTACACGGGAGAATAAAATATATGGCACGAATGAAGTTTATATATGCAATTGCAATTATTGCAGCACTTATGATAGGGGGATTGATCATCAATTTGGTTAGTTCTTTATTCTCTTAACAACGGTCTGTTTTCTTTGCTTATATGCTAGAGCAATAATAATTTATCTACTTTTCATTATCCATCCACCATATTACCATGATATATTTGAGATGTAATTAAAAAAATTCATAAATATCGGCACTTCGTAGTTTATTGGTCATTTTTTGAATGCGAGGGAATACATGGAAACCAAAAAATCAAGATTTGAAAGTTTGCTGTATACTATTGAGAAATTCTGTGACAAGCTGCCACAACCTGCAATACTGTTTTTGTGGTTTTTTGTTATAACTGCTATATTATCATTTATTTTTTCATTTCTTAATGTAGTAGCCGTAAATCCTTCTACCATGGAGGAAATCTATGTCAAAAACTTCTTCTCAAAAGAGGGACTCTATTGGTTTCTTGAACACATGATCAGTAACTATACATCATTTCCTCCTCTGGGGCTTGTGCTTGTCATGACTGTAGCTGTAGGATTCTGTGAAGAGTCCGGATTAATCGAAGCAATACTAAGTACCAGAAACAAGCATATTCCAACACTATTTATACCCTATATTGTTGCTTTCATAGGAATTCTTGGGAATCTCGCTTCAGATACGTCTGCGATTGTTATACCTCCTTTGGGTGGTCTTCTTTTTTACTCGGCAGGACTCCATCCTGTGGCAGGCATGATTTGTGGTTATGCTGCCAGCAATTCAGGCTTTTCCGCTAATATTATGATTTCAGGTACAGATGCACTCTTGCAAGGCATAACGCAAAACGTCGTTAATAACTTCCTGGGAGAAGGTGTTCTTTCTGTGGATGTCACCTGTAACTGGTATTTTATGGTAGCCTCCACCTTCATGGGCACTTTAGTCATCGGCTTTTTGTTTAATCATTTTATCAATAAAAGATTTGGAAGTTATACCCCTCCGGAAGGATTTGAAATCAGTAAGGGGCGTGAGATTGCACCACGTGAAAAGACTGCTCTTAGATGGGCATATATTTCAATTCTTGTTTTTCTTTTGATAATCGTATGCTCAACTATATGGGGGCCTCTCGGAATTATTGTTGGCAAAGAAGATTCAGGCGCCAGAGGTTTTGTTGGCTCATACCTTTTAAAGAATCTGATACCTATTCTAGTTTTCTTTTTCAGTATCCCCGGTATTGTATTCGGTCTTGCATCTAGACGCTTTGAAAGCTTTTCAGACATCTACAAAACCATGGTCAAAGTAATGGGTAAAATGAGCGGATATCTTGTCTTTTGCTTCTTTACCGCACAGTTCCAAAAGCTATTCTCCTGGACAAACTTAGATCAGCTTCTTGCCATAAATGGTGCTAATCTACTTAATTCAAGCAATTTTACAGGATACGGTCTCATCATTAGCTTCATACTATTTAGCAGCTTCATTAACATCTTCATCAGTTCTGCATCAGCAAAATGGGCTATATTTGCTCCTGTTTTTATTCCTATGCTGATGATGGCCGGAAATTATCACCCTGCACTTACTCAACTCCTGTACAGAATTGGAGATTCATCTACCAATTGCTTCACACCTGTAATGCCCTACCTCTGGGTTACGCTAAAAGCCGGACAGGATATGTTTGATCCAAAACTAAGGCTTGGCTCACTGGTTTCAAATCTTCTTCCCATCGGAATAGTTATGCTGATAGTATGGACTATTTCCCTTGTAATATGGATAATGTTAGGCCTGCCAATTGGTCCTGGTGTAACAACGTTTCTATAATCTTATTAAATATGAGCAGAAAACTAATTCTATCATCAATTTATTTTCTTTTGCTTATAAAGATCTGAATCCGCTCTTGCGATGAAGGACTGGAGCGATATTGGTGACTCGAAGTCGTACTGGGCGATTCCTACGCTTACTGACAGGTCATAGTTGGTACTATAGTTTTCAGTAATGCGCTTTACATTGTTCTTTATCTGATCTGCAAGCCACGTAGCTTCCGCCCTGTAGGACATCTCTGCAATTACCACGAACTCATCTCCGCCATACCTTGATACAAAGAACCTGCTCCTTGGTCCCTGGCATGCTTCCTTGATGGCGTCTGAAATTCTGATAAGAGCGTTATCTCCTTCAAGATGGCCATATGTTTCATTTACAGTTCTGAAATGATCGATATCAATAAGAAGGATAAAAAGAGACATTCCAGGCTCTTCTTCTCTCATCTTCCTGGCAAGATATCTGAACATCTGATTCTTGTTATTTAACTGAGTAAGCGGATCCAAAGAGATCAGACTCTCTGTCTGAGTAATATATGCATAAAAAACTGCGGCTACAATTCCATAGCACAAAAACGGTATTCTCCAATATACTGCCTGCAAAATACCAAGGATGATCGGCATACATGGAAATACGCCTATCATAAAGTACATACCTCTATCGGCATATCTGTCCTTGTCCAAAGCTCTGTAAAAAGCCTTAGCTGAAGCTGCAAGAAGATATCCAAAAGGCACTACTATAAGTATCAGATAGAGATTTCCACCCACAAGGGCGTTATTCTCATCCACGTAAAATACTAAACCTGTTCTATAGGCTGAAATGCATAAAATCGCAGAAATCCAGACAGGAATACTTATAATAAGCCTTGCAATGTCCTTCTCTACCATCTTTCCCTTTTGTAGAGTTTCAGACAAAATGAACCAAAGATACGCATCAACACTTATAAGCAAATATGTAAATATGTTGGATAAATAAAGGAAAGGCTTTGAGTTGCTGATAACGCCGCTATCAACAAGTGCCCAGAATATCTCTGCTATAAAATAAAGCATTGTAACAAAGACTATATTGCCAAGGTAAACTGTTGAAAGGTCTTTATTAACGCCTCTAACAATTTTAAAAAGAATTATTCCAAGTAAGAAAAAACAAGCCAAATAGGCTTCAATGTAGTAAAATTCGTACCCCAAAGTAAAACCTCCGCCACACTTGTGCAATTGAATGAATTTTATCACGATTTTTTTGGCTTGTAATCAAAATTCATTCGATTTTATATATTGTTTATAATTTGGGGTTTACGCTCCTCCGGCAATAGCCTTAAGCGCATCAAATTCAGACTCGTAAACGCCTCCCATGGCCTCAAGATCTTCCCAGGAGTACCACGCTCCACTAAGCTGAACACCTTTGATAGAGATATCGGTAGCAATGACCATGAATGGCTTATGATTAACAACAATATATGCTGTTCTGTTAAGCCCGAAAGGAGTAACAAAAATATGCCCCGTTTCGATCAGATGATTAATCTGATCTATTGTGTAATTCTTATTTAATGGAGTCGTTTTTAGCATATATCTCGCCCTCAAAAATCGTATTGCTCCCTCAAAAAAGAAAGAGTCAAATAGTATAAAATCATTATACTATCTGGCTCTTTTAGTGTAAATTCGTTTATATTTATTTAATATTTGAATAATCTCTTTCTCCAAAAATGCCGGTTCCCACACGTACAAATGTTGCGCCTTCCTCGATAGCGACCTGGTAATCTCCCGTCATTCCCATGGATAAAGTGTCCATTTTAACGCCCTGAATATTTGCTGCATTTATCTTATCTTTCAGCTCTCTAAGGCCTTTGAAATAGACTCTGTTGCTCTCCGGATCATCGGTATAAGGGGCAATGGTCATAAGCCCTCTTATCTTTAGATGTGCAAGACTGCTGATAGTCTTAACAAAGTCCATCACCTCATCCGGTGCAAGTCCAAACTTGGTGTCCTCACCGGCCATATTAACCTCTATAAGCACATCTGCCACAATACCTGCTTTTGCAAACTGCTTTTCTATCTCAAGAGCCAGCTTTTCATTGTCTACAGAATGGATCATCTTAACTATCCCCGGCAGATATTTAACCTTATTGGCCTGAAGATGACCAATCATATGCCAGTCCACATCCTCTGTGATCACTTCGTGCTTATCCCTGATCTCCTGGACCTTATTCTCACCAAAAACTCTTATTCCGCAGTCCATGGCCTGTCTGATATCGCTTACAGGCTTGGTCTTGCTGACTGCAATGAGAGTAACTTCATTTCTGTCTCTCCCGGCTTTTTCGCATGCCTCACAGATTTTTTTCTCTACAAATTCAAGATTATCCTTGATCATGATCATATCCCCATTTAGTAATCAAACGTTTTTCCGCTTTATTTTTTCTGGGGCTTATTATATCATAATTCTAGGGGATACGAATACATATACTATATGAAAACGTAACATGAGGGGTTACCAAAATGAATGTCAACGACATTGCAAATGGTTCTGAAATCAAAATCTATGCAGCGATCGGCGGTCATAGTATTGTCCTTATGACAGAGGCAATATTCGGAGTATCCGCTGGTCTCCTTGTAAAGCCAATGGAATACTTTGGCAAATACATGCAGTTCCTTGAGCCATCGCAGGTCCAGGTTCTCAACAAGCGCGATGGCCGCATCTACAGGTTCATGTCCACAACTATCACTCCCGTAAAAACAAGATATGGATATTTTCATCTTATAAGAGCCTCTTCCAAGCTTGAACCTGAGAACTCCAGAAAAGCTGAAAGGTTCTACATTGAAAAGCTCGGCCTTATGTCCATAAATGGAAATAATCTAGATTTAAAGAACTGTCTCGTTCATGACATTTCGCTCAGAGGCCTTTCCCTTGTTCTTGATAAAAACACCAGCCTAAAGCCCGGAGATCAGTTAAATGTCATGTTCAGATACGGTGCCACACTTCATAACTATGAGATCAGCACTGTGGTAGTCAGGAACTTTGAAATTCAGGGCAAAAAAGCTGTAGGCTGCAGCATATCCAACTTAAATGTTGATCTTATTGGTCTTCTATCCGAAAAGAGAAATGAGAAATACAGCGCATCAGCAGAGTCGCCGGAGATCAGTCTTAATCCTGAAATATCACAGGCTCAGCAGATCCAGGAAGTTGAAGAAGATCTTGCAAAAGATATAGCGCCATCAGAGAAAAAATCTCTCAATATTACTTCAAACGGAACCAATCCTTTGGATCCTGCCAACTTAGAACACATAACCGATAAATCTCTTCGTCAAAAGAAGAAGGAAGAAAAAATGGCACAGCAGGCAAGGGATATTGAAAATCTCCTCGATCTGCGCGATATCTGAGCTGATCAGAAAATATCATCATAGAAATATCTAAGAAAAGCCCATGTCCTGCGACATGGGCTTAATGTTTTTAATAACGGATCTGCTTTTCAACCATACGAACAAATTCTACATTGTTCCTTGTCTTTGAGAAGAGGTTAATGCACTGGTCAACTGCATCGTCTGCCTTCATACCATTGAATCCCTTTCTCAGGCTGTTGATAGCTGCAAGCTCCTCTTTTGAAAGAAGAAGATCTTCTCTTCTTGTGCTTGACTTTGGAATATTGATAGCAGGGAAGATTCTCTTTTCCTGAAGTTTTCTGTCGAGAACCATTTCCATGTTACCTGTTCCCTTGAATTCCTCGTAGATAACATCATCCATCTTTGAACCTGTCTCAATAAGAGCTGTTGCAAGGATTGTAAGGCTTCCGCCCTCTCTCATGTTTCTGGCAGCACCAAAGAACTTTTTAGGCATATGAAGAGCTGCCGGGTCAAGACCACCTGAAAGAGTTCTTCCTGATGGTGGAACTACGATGTTATAAGCTCTTGTAAGACGAGTGATGGAATCAAGGAGGATTACAACATCCTTGCCGTGCTCAACAAGACGCTTTGCTCTCTCCATAACCATTTCTGCAACTCTCTTATGATGCTCAGGAAGCTCATCAAATGTTGAATAGATAACTTCTACATTTGAACCTTCGATTGATTCCTTAATATCTGTAACTTCCTCAGGACGCTCATCAATAAGAAGGATAAGAAGGTGCATATCAGGGCTGTTCTTTAAGATTGATTTTGCAACATCTTTAAGAAGTGTTGTCTTACCAGCCTTAGGAGGTGATACGATCATACCTCGCTGTCCCTTACCTATTGGGCTGATAAGATCCATGATTCTCATAGCAACAGATGAACCCGGCTGCTCAAGCTTAATTCTTGAATTAGGGAAAATAGGTGTCATGTTCTCAAAGTTCCATCTTCCCATTGCAACTTCAGGCTTGTATCCGTTTACTGAATCAAGAACTGCAAGTGCTGCAAACTTATCAGATTCTTTTTTCTCTCTGCATCTGCCCTTAAGGATGTCACCGGTTTTCAAATTAAACTTTCTGATCACGCTTGGTGCAACATATACGTCATTCTCACCAGGCAGATAGTTCTCACATCTGATAAAGCCGTAACCATCCTGCATAACTTCAAGGATTCCATCTGCAGGATCTCCATCTGCAACAGGAGCTTCTGCTGGTGCCGCTGCAGCTGCATCTTCCTTCTTTGGCTCAGCTTTAGCGCTCTCAGCCTGCTCATCTCTTTTTATTGTCTTAACCACAATGTTTTTCTTGTGGACTCCGCCTTTTTCATGGTTCTGAGCCTTCTCCGCAGGAGCATCAGCTTTTTCTGCTTTTTCTGCTTTTTCTGCCTTTTCTGTTTTTTCAACTTTTTCTGCTTTTGCAGATTTTACGGCCTTTGCAGGTTTTTCTTCCTTGTGTTCAGGCTTCTTATCAGATACTTTTTCATCCATCTCGCACATAAGATCAATGATCTCTGCTTTTTTCATGGATGACGCGCCTTTAATACCTCTGGTCTTCGCAATTTCTCTTAGATCACTAAGTTTTAAAGTTTCGTATTTTTCTCTCAAATTAACTCCAATCCGTGCACAAAGCACTATTCATTCAATACCTATATCCTATAAACAACAATTGTTAACGTGGGATCTTCGAACGATGTACGTCGAATAGACGAATTATGTCCAATTAGAAATAACTTATACTGTAAGCTATCGTTACGTCAAAAATACATTACAACATACTTAAAAGAAAATCAACTATTTTTTTCAATTTTTTATCATTTAGTTTTATATGATAATATCTTTTGCAATCTTTTTCCGCATAACCATGGGTAAAAATCAAAAAGCTCCCTGTACAAAAAAATGTACAGAGAGCAATAAAAAACTGTTTAATTAAAATTTCCGTAAAGTATCTTGGCAAGTTCTGAGTTTTTATCAAGAACTAAAGTCTTATCGCCTGTGAGCGATCCCTTAAGAGCATCAAGACCTCTTATATAGCTGTAGAACTCAGCTTTATCCTCTGTGTCATAAGCTTTAGAGAGGGTCTCCATATATGCTGCCTCTCCTTCTGCCTCAAGGACTGCTGCATCTTTTTCAGCCTGAGCCTTTATGATGGCAACCTGCTTATCAGTTTCATTCTGGATTTTCTGAGCTTCAGCATTACCCTGGGCTGTATAAGAAGCTGCAATATTGTTTCTCTCTGAGATCATTCTCTCATATACAGCCTGCTTGTTATCATCAGGAAGGTCCAAAGCTTTGATCTGCGCCTGAACGATTGTGATACCATAACCAGCCATATCAGAATTAGCTTCTGATGTAATAAGCTGTGTAAGCATCTCACCTCTTGCCTCTATAACCTCATCCTGTGTCATGGATGAAATTGCATTCTTTGTTGCATTGTATACAGAAGCCTCAATTCTCTCCTCTGCTCTTGTCTCAATGGCGTTAAGTGTCTGAACAAACTTAAGAGGTTCTGCTACCTTCCACAGTACATATGTATCTGTTATCATGGACTTTTTGTCCTTTGTGATAACGTCTGACTGAGGAATATCATATAGAATAACCTTTGCTGTAATTGACTGCGTGCTGTCAATAAAAGGTGTCTTGAAATGAAGACCGGGATCCTGCGCTATAGCAACTATCTTTCCAAATCTTCTTACTGTAACATATTCATTCTGATGCACTACGTATGTTGATGATCCCACAAGTACCGCTGCAAGGAGAACAACAACAATGATCACATAGCCTAAAATACCTTTTTTCTCATTCATTGTCTCAATCCTCCTTAACCGTTAAAACTATCTAGTGGAAGCATCTGCTGTGTGTTTCCATCAGTGATGATAACCTTAAGATCAGGAAGAAGTTCTTCCATTGTCTCATAGAAAAGTCTTTTCTTTGTGATGTAAGGCTGGAGTTTGTACTGCTCATACATCTCATTGAATCTCGCAACCTGACCTTCAGCTTCTGCTATTCTTGCCTGCTTGGAAGCTTCTGCATCCTGAAGGATCTTATCAGCAGCAGCTTCTGCCTTAGGAAGCTCTTCGCTCTGATACTTTTTAGCATTGTTTACAGCTGTTTCTTTTCCCTGCTTAGCTGTTTCAACAGACTTAAATGCCTGTACAATTTCCTCTGTCGGTGGTTCAGCGTCCTGAACAGAGATATTAACAACTGACATACCAATATTCTTTTCGGCAAGCTCCGTTGTAAGTCTCTCTTTTACCTCTGCCTGGATCTGTCCCTTTGCAGTTGTGATGACGTCATCTACAGGATAATTGACAACAGTATTTCTAATACTAGCAAGCGCCATGTTCTTCATGATCATCTCAGGATCTTCGCTGTTGTAATATGCGGCAACAGGGTCGCTTACTTTATATTCCAAATAGAAGTCAATATCTACAAAGTTGAAATCTGAAGTTATCATAACTCCTTCATCATCAACAGTTATGTTCTGTCCATCCTTAAGAACATATCCAATACCAATACCATGAGTAGTCATATCTACCAAATGTACCTGCTGAATATAAGGAATCTTAAAATACAAACCTGCAGTATCAACACGCACAACCTTACCAAACATAGTAAGGATTGCCTGCTCCTGCTCTTTTACAGAATAGAAACTGCCATTTACTACTGTCAGCGCAAAAAGAGCCACGATTACCAGGAGGACTACTTTAAGGCTGATCTTCTTTTTTACAAAGCCATTTTTATTTTTTCCCATAAATACTTTTCTCCAAATCCTCAAAAACACAACTAAAGAAAAACGGCTGGCATACACGCAAGCACGCCAGCCATTTTTCATATATTCAATATTTCATTTTAATTACTGGAAGTTTGCTACAAGGGCTACGATTCTAAGTGCAAAGAGAACGAATACTACCCACATGATTGGGCTGATATCTTTTGCCTTCTTAGTAACAACCTTAAGAATAACCCATGCAAGAACTGC
>JAEEGF010605771.1_pt1 | contig 10267 bp, 9 predicted proteins | sample 9134171 | NCBI WGS metagenome assembly JAEEGF01 (sample SAMN16246542, study PRJNA631951) | gut metagenome | biome: gut microbiome; feature: rumen; material: AP-attached | host: Bos | place: Iran: Karaj | collected 2018-10 | reverse complement strand
CTGCAGTCGATCGCATCGATCTTCTGCTCGAATTCTACATGTTCCGTGACTTCAGGTGAGTTCAGTACCTTAGTGGAGAAGAAGACCACCCCGCCGTCATAGAAAGCCTGGCTTGCGTCGTTGCCGGAAAAATGCACCCGGCCTGCCAGATGCCCCGCAAACTCATCACTGAATCCGCCAACGATCCGCCGCGCGTCCTCGTTCTGCCCTACAGCGCTGAAATTACGAAAAACGACATTGTTCACGATCTGGCCGTTATCGATGCTGGCATATGATGTCAGAAGTTCGCTCCCATCCGGTGACACCGCGATATCAAAAGGATATCCGTCACCCGTCACGATGGATTTGACAGAAAGATCGATAGCGGAACCATTCTCCCGGAACGCTGTGATATACTCCGCCTCACTGTCATTCAGGACGGCGTAGACTACTCCGTTGTCCGAGACCCTCACCAGGGAGATCGGAAGGATCGTTTCACTGGTGCCGGTCAGCATGTCCTTGCTGAATATATAGATGCTGGTGCCGCCCTGATCGGCGATCACCGCGTGTGTTTCGCTCAGGGAAATGATGGGGGCGTTGAGCTGGTAACTGCGCTCCCAGATGGCCTGTCCGTCCTTGTCGATGTACTCGGCGCCGTCCTTTGTGTATTTGATGATCCCGTCGGCAAAACTCTCGTAGCCCTTAAAGGTCTCGACCGAGTCCTGGATCTCCTGGGGCTGCCGCGCCCACCGGACCGTATACTCTTCGGACAGACTGTTATTCAGATAGTAATATGCGCCGTAGCCGATCACCCCTGCGATCAGCACAAAGAGAAGAAGCAGGAATGGGGAAAAGCGGTTTTCAGCGCCTTTCCCCAGTTCCTCTTCCGTATCGATCACATTGCTTTTGAGCCGTTGTTTCTGTTCTTCCCGGCTCTCTCTCGAATCAGCCAAAGAGTTTCTCCTTGTAAATATTTCTGCTGACCATGTCGGCGATCGCCTTCATGATACTCTGCCGGTCCTCATGGTATGTTACGCCATACCACTTTTCATGTACCGGCAGCACCCTGACCGAAGCCCGCCCCGTATGGATCAGGCTGTCTATCACGGACGGAAGCTGAAACTCTGCCTTCAGACGGTCCTCCGGAGCCATGGTCTCGAGCTTCGTCATAAAAGAACGGAAGCTCTCCGTCAGGATATCAAAGATGACCGGCTGCAGTCCCCACATATTCATGGACACCGGCGTCTCCTCCGGAAGATCCAGCACGCGCCCGTTTCCGTCATCGCCGCGGATCACGCCGTCCTCATGCCGGCTGATATGATAGGTCTCCGTGACAGAAAGCATATTGCCGGCTTCATCCGTACTGCAGATCCCGCGGGCGACCGTTCCCTTTTCACTTAGAGTGTTGCCCAGCCTGAAACCCGCCATGCAGAAATCAAAGACATCCCCTGCCAAACTCATCCGGTCGACAAGATAATCATGCATGGTCCGGAAAGAATCAGCCCCGTAAAAATCATCCGCATTGATCACCATAAAGGGACAGTCGACCACATCCCGGACCGACCAGACCGCGTGTGCGGTGCCCCATGGCTTCGTGCGTCCATCCGGAACGCGGAAACCCGCCGGAACATCATGAAGATCCTGGAACACATAGGAGACATCGGCAACCTTTTCGATCCGGTTGCCGATGACATCCCTGAACTCTTCTTCGATATCCTTGCGGATAATGAAAATGATCTTATCAAAGCCGGCCGCGAGCGCATCATGGACGCTGTAATCAATGATGATCTCGCCGCCCGGGCCGACCTTGGCCAGCTGCTTGATACCGGCTCCGTAACGGGAGCCGATACCGGCAGCCATGATCACTAATGCAGTTTTTCTCATAATTGGATCAGCTATTCAGTGCCAACAGACAGAATACCAGAGTGAACAGTGCGACCGTCTCTGCTATACCGATGACAATGAAGTAGTTGGCAATACCTTTTCCTGTTGCGCCGAGCGCGTCGGAAGCTCCTGCGGAACACTTACCCTGGTTGAGAGCGGAAAGACCGATCGCAAGACCTCCGAAGATTCCGACACCAAGCTTCAGGCCGGGATCACAGGCTGCGTTATTGATGAAGTTCATCAGAAGGAAGCCGTAAATGATCTGTGTCAGAGGGGCACCCGTGAACGCGATCATGATGAACGGTGCGGGTTTTCCTGCTGCATAACATTTTTTCCATGCTCCAACAGTAGCCATACCGGCGGTTCCGGCACCAAATGCAGAACCTGAAGCAGATAAACCAAGGGCAGCTGCCATTCCAACAAATCCAAGATCCATAGTAATTCTCCTTTATTTGTAATGATTGACTTAAACTATTTGACTTCTTTAAACGGATCGTATGAAACGCCCGCCCACTCGATACCGGCCTGTCCTGAGAACTCGAGCACGTTCAGTCTTACGCCGTGAACGACCACCGACAGGAAGCACATTGCTATATTGAGTGCATGTCCGAGGATGATGATCACTGCACCGACCACGACCAGGATCCCTGGCATACCGGCTCCGATATCATTGAAGCTCTGTGAGATCGCGACGCCTGCCATGCCTACGGCGAACAGTCGGATATAGCTCATGACGTTACTGAAACAGCTGATCGTATCAAGGAATGTAGTAAACGACCCCGCAAGTCCCGACTTCACAGACTGTCCGAAAGTTGCGCCCGGCGTCATTCCGCCAAAGAGCACGACCGTCACAAACGCGATGCCGATCCCGATGAATACCGGCTTGAGATTGATGTCCTCACCGATCACCAGATTGAGCGAAAGCATGTACATGCATATGACTGCGATCATCCATCCGATCTCGGCGATCAGCGAGAGATCCTTCTCCGCTAATTTCTTCTTGATGGCAAGCACCTTGCCGAGCACGAGCTGGACAATACCGACGGACAGCGAGAACTTCATGATGGCAAACTGTGTTTGCGTGCTTGTCACGCCGAAACTGTCCGGATAGGTCGCAATGCTCGGGATAACGAGCGCTCTCAGGAACGGAACCTTCATCGCGCTTTCCATACCGAACCATGTACCTGTGACCGCACCCCAGACGATCGTTCCGATCGAGAGGATATAGAGAAGGAACGTTGGGTCCGTGAGCTTCTTCTGCTTCACATGGATCGCGATCGTCGCTGCCAGGATCAGGAGGCCGTAGCCGCCGTCACCGATGATCATGGCAAAGAACAGGATAAAGAACAGGAAAAACCACAGTGAAATATCCTGCTCCCTGTATCCCGGATGGATATCCAGGATATCATAGATCGGTTTGATCAGCTTGGATACCTTGGTATAACGAAGTTTGGTCGGGATCTGGGTATCTTCCTCGTCGACGTCCTCTATATCCCAGGCACAGTTTTTCTCGGCTGCCATAGCCTTAAACTTGTCCAGATCCACCTCCGGGATATATCCCGAGATCCATGCGAAGTCACTGTCACCCTGCAGAGAAGCATTCGCCTCAGAGTACTTGAGTTCGTTGAGTGCTTTCATCTGCTGCTCATGGAATGCCGCATAGTACCCCGACTCTGCAGTGAGAATATCGTCGCACTTCTTCATCCCTTCCTGTGCATCGGCGATCTCCTGACGGAGTTCCGAGAGGCTTTTTTCAGGAAGGACGAATTCCGTAGCCTGGATCGTCGGCGGAAGAGTTCCGAGAACTGCTGCCGCAATCGATTTCTCGATCGTTCCGAGTTTGATCACCTTGATATCTTCAGAGGATGCCGCTTCCTGGTAATCCTTTTCGGAGAAAGTGTAGAAGTGGAAATCGAACCCCTGTTTTCTCAGGTACTCAACATCTGACGGCTGGAAATCTCCCCACGGCGATACTCTGCCGATCTCGATCTTTGATGAAACGATCTCCTGCTCGTAAGCAGCCTTTTTGTCGATCGCTTCACGCACTGTTGCATATTCCCTGACAAATCCTTCTTCCGTCAGAGACTCTTGTTTCTTGGTTTTTTTAGGGTCGGCATGAGACTTGAGAGCCGCCGTCGCATCCGCAACAGACTGATACCGCTCGATCACGGCACGGTCCGCATTCTGCTTTTCAGCGATGTGCATGACACCGATGTCCTGCAGGCCCTTCAGCATCTCTTCCCTGGCAGAGGCAGAGGTGATGACGTGAACCATTTTCATTTTCTCGATCATCTCTATACCTCCACTAATTTCTTCTTTGAGATCTTGCCTCTGACGACGGCCGCCGTCTGCTGATCTCCGACATATACCTGGATCACGCGGATATTCTCCTTTGCTTCAGGTATCTTGACCTTTTCGAAGAGGTTGACCCTCTGCGAGGTCGTCCGAAGTTCCGCATCCAGAAGCTCTACCTGCTTCCGGAGCGTAGCGGCCAATGCGTCCAGTCTGGCGATCTCACGAAGCTTGAACACTGCCGTGTCTACCCATAACGGATAGTCATCCACATTGTAATTGATGTCCTTAAACGTCAGTTCCTCGAATGCCGGGACCTTGACGCCCGCGATATTGTCCTCTTTGGTAATGACCTTATCCGGTTCGACAAGTCTCTCAAGTCTCAGTCCTTCATCGAAGATCTCGTTTTCTGCGAATACATCTACCCAGTCGTCCAAGTCACCAATCATCTGAATGCGCTCGGCTTCCTTTTCGGCAAGATCGTTCCGCACCTTCATGATGACCGACTGCAGCTGCTGTTTCTTAAGCTGCAGGGTCGGAAGATAGCGTTGGAACTGCTTCAGGTTGTCCTTCTGCTTCTTCAGTTCATTTTTTGTCAGTTTGATAGCCATGGACACGCTCCTTTGTTAATTCAAAGCATCTTTATTCGGCCATCTTTCTTTGATCAGACTTGTCTTAAGACCGGTCTCATTCGGCTCGAAGCATTGCGCAAGAATCTCCCATCCCAGGTCCAGCGCGTCCTCAAGCGGGATATTCACGCTGAGGTCCATCATCTTCGTCTCGAACAACTCGCCGTATTTAAGGAGCTTTTCGTCCCACTCGGTCATCATGAAGCCCATGGACCTCTTTTCGAGACTCTCCTTATACTGGGCATAAAGTCGGATCATACCGTCCATCAGGGCCCGGTGATCGTCTCTTGTCTTGCCGTTGACGTTCTGCTTAAGACGGGAAAGAGAACCGAACGGTTCGATGTGCCCGCCCTTTAAGTAATACTGTCCTTCAGTGATATATCCTGTATTGTCGGGAACGGGATGCGTAACATCATCACCCGGCATGGTGGTAACGCCGAGGATCGTAATGGAGCCTGCGCCCTCGATGTCCACGGCCTTCTCGTATCTTGAAGCAAGGCAGCTGTACAGGTCGCCCGGATAACCACGGTTGGACGGCACCTGCTCCATGGTGATCGCCATCTCCTTCTGTGCATCCGCGAAGTTCGTCATATCGGTCAGCAGCACCAGTACTCTCTTGCCGGAAAGGGCAAACTGCTCAGCGACCGCCAGTGCCATATCCGGTACCAGCGTACATTCAACGATGGGGTCGGCTGCCGTATGGATGAACATGACGGTATGGCTCATGGCGCCGCCCTTTTCCAGGGTGTCGCGGAATTCCATATAGTCGTCGTACTTCAGACCCATGCCGCCAAGGATGATGACATCGACTTCAGCCTGCATCGCGATCCTGGACAGAAGCTGGTTATAGGGCTCGCCCGAGATCGAGAAGATAGGAAGTTTCTGGCTTTCTACCAGCGTATTGAACACATCGATCATCGGGATACCGGTACGGATCATCTTTTTGGGAAGGATACGCTTCGCCGGGTTGAAAGAAGGACCTCCGATGGGGGTCATGTTCTCGGTAAGCGCCGGTCCGTTGTCTCTCGGAACGCCCGCGCCGTCAAAAATACGGCCGAGCAGGTTCTCTGAAAACGAGACCATCATAGGCCTGCCGAGGAAGCGGACCGGATCCGTGGTGCTGACGCCCTGGGCACCTGCAAATACCTGCAGGGATACGATATCCTTGTCCAGCTTGATAACGTTCGCGTAACTGTCGCCCACCAGCGCAAGGTCGCCGTTTCTGACGCCCGGAGCGCGAACGGTGACGACGTTACCGACGATTGATTCTATTTTTGTATAAACTTTCTGCATATTGTCCGGACCTCCTAGTCAATGACTCTTGACATGTAAAAGTCAGAAATCTTTTTCTCCTGCGCCTCAAACTCCGGCGATTCGAATTCGGTTCCGTGCCAGTCAAGGAATTCCTGTCTGAGCTGGTTGAAGAAGCTTCTGATCTCTCTCTTGTCCGTAATATCGTAGGTCCGCATCATCGCATCATAGAGTCTGTCAAACTCCCTGCGCTGCCTCTCGGGCACACATGCCGCATCGATCGGGTCAAACGAGTTCTGCTGCAGATAGACCGAATCAAGAAGCTCGCCCTTCTGATAGATGATATAGTCCTCACTGGAAGTGCCTTCCTCACCGACGACCTTCATCATCTGGTTGACTTCCGTGCTGCGGATGAGTATGCCGCGGGCTCTGTTGATACGGTCCATATCCACAACGCCCTTATATTTGGACCATGACTCCACCGGGTGGATAGCCGGGTATTTACGGGCATCGGAACGTTCACGTGCCAGGCCGTGGAACGCGCCGACCACCTTCAGTGTCGCCTGGGTCACAGGTTCCTCGAAGTTGCCGCCTGCAGGAGAGACCGTACCGCCGATGGTGATGGACGCGATGGTTCCGTCATCGAGACGGACCTTGCCGGCTCTTTCATAGAAGGCAGCGATCGTGGATTCAAGGTAAGCGGGGAATGCTTCCTCACCGGGGATCTCTTCCAGACGTCCGGACATCTCACGCATTGCCTGTGCCCAGCGGCTCGTGGAGTCTGCAAGCAGCAGCACATCCAGTCCCATCTGTCTGTAATACTCGGCGATCGTAACTGCCGTGTAGCAGGAAGCTTCACGGGCAGCGACCGGCATGGAGGATGTGTTGCAGATAATGATGGTTCTTTCGATCAGCGAACGCCCGGTCTTGGGGTCGATCAGTTCCGGGAACTCCTTCAGAACTTCTACGACTTCACCGGCACGCTCTCCGCAGGCTGCGACGATAACGATATCCACGTCAGAGTTTTTCGCCTGCATGTGCTGAAGCACTGTCTTACCTGCGCCGAAGGGGCCGGGTGTACAGAAGGTACCGCCCTTGGCTACCGGCAGGAAGGAATCGATACAGCGGATCTTCGTGACCAGCGGCTCGCTGGGACGGAGCTTTTCCGCATAGCATTTGACAGCCTGCTTGATCGGCTGTGTGAAGACCATGGATAATTCCTTCTCCTCGCCCTTGCTGTCGGCGATGGTACAGACCGTGGACCGGACATTATAGGAGCCCTGAGGCTTGATCGACTTTACGGTCCAGTCTGTTCCCTTCAGGGTGAAAGGAACCATGATGTGATGGGTGAACAATCCTTCCGGAACGGTGCCGACGGTGCTGCCCGCCTTGACCTTGTCCCCGACGCTGACGGTCGGTGTGAATTCCCAGTCACGATTCGGAATAGCATCCAGATATACGCCCCTCTCCAGGAAGAAGCCGCACTCGTCTGCCAGCTGGGGCAGCGGATTCTGCAGGCCGTCGTATACCTGTGTCAGCAGGCCCGGACCCAGATCTACGCTCATGAGCTCGCCGGTGAATTCCACCGGGTCACCGACCTTGATGCCGTTTGTCATCTCGTAGATCTGCATACTTACGATCCCTTTGTTGATACGGATAACCTCGCCCTTCAGGCGCTTATCGTCAACCAGGATGTAACCGACTTCATTTTTGCGGACGGAGCCATCGAAATCAACATTGATAAGGTTGCCGTTGACTCCGACCACATATCCTGTTTCTATTTTCATATAATACTCCTGTTACAAACTGTATACACGCTGCTGTATCCCGTCAAAGAGTGAGTCGAACTCAGCCTTGCCCTTTTCCTTTTCGAAGCAGGAAAGGCGCTCCAGCAGCCTCAATTTGACCGCATATCCGAACAGCGCGTAATCATCAAACATGTGCGGTCCCACCAGCAGATCAAGATACTCAAATTCGTAATCCAGCAGGATCCTCTCGGCTTCCAGAGGGTTCTTTGCCGAAAGAGCAGAAGATACGACCTGGGCTACAGACCCGTCCTTTTCATAGGAGGATGGATAGCTCCTGCCGAGATTCAGGCTTCTCTGGTAGCTCAGCTCCCCGGTCAGCATCCTGTAGAACCCGCCCCACTCTTTGAGAAACGGTCCTTTTGTGGAGGAGAGTGTAAGATCCTTAAGGATCTCAAGATCTTCGTCACTCACGATTGAGTCGCAGCTGGTCAGGAATTCGCTGTATGTGATCGGCATACTGCCGTCTGCCTTAAGTTCAGGCAGACCCGCCATCAGATAATAATACGAACCCAAACTGCACCTCCTTTACTGGAAGTCCAGATTCCTGAAGTATGGCATCAGCATCTCCATGATTCCGTCATCTGAACAGTCGAAATAGCCCGACCCGTCCTTGGCGGCAAGGCGGAATCCCTGCTGTACGCCCTTGGTCGGCCTGATCTCGAGCCCTTTCTTGATCTCCTCGGCAAGCTCACCCTTAAGGGCATCGCCCACGTCAGACACTTCGGCGGCATATTTCGAAACATCTTCGCCGGCAACGGCGGCACGGATCAGCTTTCCGAGGCTTTCGCCGGAGAGCTCTTTTCTTACATCCGATGCAAGTATCTTCTCGAACTCACCCTGGATCTCGGTCTTGAAAGCAAGAACAGCATCCCTCTTCGCCTGCTCTGCGCTGACCAGGGCGCTCTCCCTGAGGATGGAGATCTCCTTCTCGGATGCGTCCTTGTGCTGCCTGGCTTCGGCTTTTGCATCCGCGACGATCGAATCGGCTTTCTTTTTCGCTTCCGCAATAATAGCCTCTGCTTCCTTATTCGCCGCCTCTATTCCCTCTTTTCGGATAGAGGAAACAAGGTTTTGAATCTGTAATTCCATAGGCACCTCCAATTAAAAAAACATTTATACAACAACATAATATCCTAAAGATAATACTTATTTGATGGTATCACATTTGGTATATTATTTCTAGGTATTTGTACCAAACAATTTGGAATTTTAGCACACAAAAATGTACTTTTGACGATAGATGACGCAAAGGGGGACTGTGTTATCACCCACAGTCCCCATCGATTATTATTAATAATTATATCACTCTATGATCCGCGCGCCGCTGAGATCCATGACCCCGATCTTCGCATGCCTGCCGTCTCCCGTTCCGTCATAGACGAGCAGCGCGACCGTGATGCCGAATCTGCGCATGACACTGCGGAAAAGCTCTTCATTGATACCGTCAAAGCCTGCTTTGCGGATCTCTTCGAGCGCCTGCCGGACTGTATCGCCGAAAGCATTGGCAGCCAGGCCCGGGCCGCCGGGTACGGTATACATATAAAAATTCTCGCTCAGATCGACGATATCCTCATCCGAAGATTCCGGTTTTTCCGCCGGATCCCCCAGCACGCCTCCCGTCGTGGTTTCCGGCGGAAGCAAAGCGTCCGTGACCTTCAGAGAACAGCCTGCGGCGATGACGCTGGTCCGCGCAAGTTCTCCGAGTCTGGCCGCCAGTTCAAAGTCAATGCCGTATAGATCCCGGCTGCAGACTTTATAACCGGAAAGCCTCCGGAGCTCCTCCCGGATCTCCTCCGCCGCCTCCCTGCGGCAGATGCAGCCGGCCGCCAGGCGATAGCCTTCCGTGGTCGTTACCGCCTCCGCCACACACTCATAACGCATCATTTCCATGACGATCCATCCCTTTCGGATCTCTTACAAAAGCATATCTGCCGCAGCACAGCTCATGATTCGGCGGAAAGCTTTTCGATCCCGGCCCGTATTCTCCTGAGCGATTCCTCTCTGCCCAGGATATCACAAAGTTCAACGACGCCGCCCGGTGTGACCAGGCGTCCGGAGACCGCGATACGGATCGGCCACATGACAGTGGCATTCTTGACGCCCATCTCTTCCGCCATGCCGGTCATCAGATCATGCAGTGCGTCCGCATCCCAGGAAGGAAGCGCTTCGAGACGCCCAAGCGCCGTCTCCAGTACTTTCCGGGATACCTCGGAATTGGTCTTGGATTTCTTGTTGGTATAACATTCCGCGTCATACTCCGGAAGCTCGTCGAAAAAGTCAAGCTTCGGAGGGATCTCCGTGAGTACCTCTGTCCGCTGCTGCAGCAGGGCTGCGATCTTGTCGGCGGAACAGGCTTCGTTCCTTACCGCCTGCCGGATATAAGGACGTGCCACTTCCGCAAAACGCTCCGGAGTCATGTTCCGG
>JAEEGF010139865.1_pt1 | contig 10267 bp, 9 predicted proteins | sample 9134171 | NCBI WGS metagenome assembly JAEEGF01 (sample SAMN16246542, study PRJNA631951) | gut metagenome | biome: gut microbiome; feature: rumen; material: AP-attached | host: Bos | place: Iran: Karaj | collected 2018-10 | reverse complement strand
CGAAGCGGCAGAACTGGAAGAGCCAAGAAAAAAGGCGTTTCCATAGCCATAATCCACACCAAGGAGAAGCACAGAATCAAGAGCATAGAGAGGATTATAAAGCGAGAGTTCATAAGAAAGGACGTGCCTAACGGAATGGACATCTGCAAGAAACAGCTGTTCCACCTGATAAACAGAATGGAGAACGTCGAGGTGAACTCCGAGCAGATAGACCCGCTGCTGCCTGAGATATTCAGCAAACTGGAATATCTTGACAAAGAGGAGATTATAAAGAAGTTCGTATCGCTGGAGTTCAACCGTTTCCTGGAATACTACAAGGACGCGAGAGACCTGAACGTGAAGGAGACTCCAAAGGAGGGCGGCAACGGAAACGGCGGCAAGAAGAAAAAGTCCGGCCGCAAGACACGCCTGAAGATGAATCTCGGCGAGAGAGACAGAATCACGCCTAAACGCCTGCTGGGAATAATAAACGACACTGTGGGCGACAAGACCATCTCTATAAACGACATAGAGATAACACAGAGATACACGTTCTTCGACGTGTTCGACGACCAGAAGGGCAAGATAATGAACGCATTCGCCGACACCGACCTCGAGATAAGCGAAGCCAAAGGCTCGAGAAGCAAAGGCGGCAACGGAAACGGCGGCGGCGAACGCAGAAGCAAGAAGAACAGAAAAGACAACGACGAGCCAAGCTCTTGGAGAAAGAAAAGAGAAAAGGAAAGAAAAGACCGCGATAAGAAGAGAAAGAAGAAATGAAAGAAAAATTATTCACAAGCAGCTACATAGCCGCTTGTATCACAAATTTTTTCTATCAAATCGCACTATACTCGCTGGTCCCGATACTGGCGCTGTACCTGATTGACACATTCCAGAGCGACAGAACGGAAGTCGGACTCGTGCTGGCATGCTACGCCGTAAGCACACTGCTGATAAGGCCTTTCTGCGGACATCTGCTCGACATAGCCGACAGGAAGAAAACCTACATGATAGCGCTGGTGTGCTTCACGATTATCTTCATCGGCTACCCCATCGCCTCGACCATAGCCCTGTTCGCGCTACTGAGAGTGGCTCACGGACTGGCGCTCGGCTTCCTCGCCGTGTCGGCCAACACCATCGTCATAGACATTTCGCCGTCGTCGAGGAGAGGCGAAGGCATCGGCTACTACGGCATAATGAACAACCTCGCCATGGCGATAGGTCCGGCGACTGCCGTATATGTACAGCAGCAGTTCGGATACAGCCAAGTGTTCAACATGGCACTGGCGAGCAGCTGCATAGCCATGGTGTGCGGATTCTTCGTCAAGACGAAAAAGAAGAAAGCCGCCGTGCCGCAAGCCGTGACCGAACAGCCGGCAAGCGAGTACAACAAGAAGTTCCTCGTGTCGCTCGACCGTTTCATACTCATCAAAGGACTGCCGGCAGGATTCAACTTATTCCTGCTCGCCATCCCATACGGCATGATAACCACATTCATCGCCCTGTACTCCGAGGAGCTTGAGCTGGGACGAGGCACAGGACTGTTCTTCACATGCATGGCTGTGGGCATCATACTCTCCAGACTGCTCGGAGGCCGCAGCGTGGACAAAGGCCATCTGCTGGACACCGTGAAGACGGGAATCGTGATATGCGTCGTGTCAATAGCCATGCTTGCCGGCACATACTTATTCACCGACGACCACACGATGACCAAGCTGATTTTCAACGCATCTGCCCTGCTCACCGGTCTGGGCTACGGACTCATATTCCCGGGCATGAACACGCTTTTCGTCAACCTCGCACGGCATAACCAGAGAGGCACAGCCAGCGCGACCTACATGACCACATGGGACGTGGGCATCGGTCTGGGAATGCTCATGGGCGGCTATATAGGCGACATAAGCAATTACTCCGTCGTGTTCCTGATAGGCGCGGTGTGCAATGCGCTGTCGGCTCTGTTTTTCGTGTATTACACAAAGCAGCACTACATAAAGAATAAACTCGAAGGAACTAACTGACCATGGCAACTCCAAGCAAATACAACCTGATAACGATAACCGGACCGACCGCGTGCGGCAAGACGGCTTTCGCCGTGCGGCTCGCCAAGGAGATGGACGGAGAGATAATCAGCGCGGACTCACGCCAAGTGTACCGCGGCATGGACATAGGCACAGGCAAGGACCTCGACGAGTACAGATGCGAGGACGGAACCCAGATAAGACACCACCTGATTGACATCGTGGAGGCTGGCGAAAAATACAATCTGTATGAGTTTCAACGTGACTTCAAGAAGGCGTACAACGACATCGTAAGCCGAGGCAAGACACCGATAATGTGCGGAGGCACCGGACTGTATGTAGAGAGCGCAATAAAGGGCTACGAGATGATGGAAGTGCCTGAAAACAAGGAACTGAGACAGGCGCTCGATGGAAAAAGCCTCGAGGAACTGACGCAGATACTCAGCACATACAAGAAGCTGCACAACACGACCGACGTGGACAGCTGCAAGAGAGCCATAAGAGCCATAGAGATAGAGGAATACCAGAAGACGCACAGCGTAAGCAAGACCGACGCCATGAGCATCAACAGCCTCACGATAGGAATAAACATCGACCGTGACGAACGCCGCGAGAAGATAACCCGAAGACTGAAGCAAAGGCTCGACAACGGACTGATTGAGGAAGTGCAAGGATTGCTTGACAAAGGCATAAAAAAAGAGGACCTCATATACTACGGACTGGAATATAAATTCGTAACATTGCACGTCACTGGCGAACTGACAAGACACGAGATGGAAAGACAGCTGGAGATTGCCATACACCAGTTCGCAAAAAGGCAGATGACGTGGTTCAGAGGCATGGAGAAGAGAGGATGCCACATAGAATGGATCGACTCAAAAATGCCGACAGACGAGAAAATAAGTCTGGTTAAAAAGATGTGGGCAGAATAAAAACATGACAAGAAAAGAAGGCACAATATGGACACTGCTGACACTGGGCGCTATGGCGCTGTCGGTGGCTATGTGCTTCCTTTTCTCCGAAAACGTCATCCACTCACAAACACAATCCGCCGCACACGAGCATTCGCATTACGAAAGCCACGCCGGCAGCGACTTGGAGTTCGACTGCTCCGCCCCTTCGCAAGAACTGCAGTCAAGAGCCAGGTCGAGAGTCAATCCCGTAAGAATATCACCGCAGAACGCGCCTACATACGCCAACACAAGCTCGGCAATATGCAAGTCGGAAATTCTGTATAACAAAAGAACAAGAAACAGCATACGCAATCCCAAGCCAAGAATCAAATGGCTGATGGCGAAGAGGACAATGCTATACCCTTTCCATAGTTTCTTGTAACACCCCGCCAAAATATCACAAACCCTTAAAAGGACACAGCAAACACTGCGTCCACTCCCGTCATATACCAAACAAAACAAATCAATCTAAAAAAGAGACATAACAATCATGGATATAACTTGCACAATCATAGGAATAATAGTATTAGCGGCATTCATAGTGCCTTTCATCTTGCTTCACATAAAGAAAAACAACGAGAAAAAGACACTCCGCGACTTCTGCGACGAGAATGACATCACCGTCGCCGAGCAAGAGACGGTCAACCACTACACAATCGTGTTAGACCGCGAGCACAGAAAATTCGTGAGAGCCGACGTTAAAGGCGGCAGCATCAACTCCGTCATCATCGACATAGAGCCGGGCTGCCAATGCGACGTGGATGGCGACGAGACGTCGGGCGTATCGCTAATGATAGGGAGCAAGAAAGTAAGACTCACCTCAGCCGACGACGGCATCCAGACCAACAAGGAAGCGCTGCACACAGCCGAAGTCTGGAAAAAGAAAATGAACGAAATGAAGTAAAGAAAAATAAAGAAAAGGCGTTCGGCATTCGGCTGGACGCCTTTGCTGTCACTCGCCGGACTGGAACAAATCTGACAAGTTCAAATCAAGTGCATTGCACAACGTGCATAAAGTCTTGAAGGTGATGTTTGTCTTGCCTGCCTCTATACGGCTCAAATTAGAGCGCTCCATGTCGCAGCGATACGCAAGTTCCTGAACCGTAAGCCCTTTCTCAAGTCTTACGCGTTTGAGATTTCTTGTCACTTTCAATAATTCGTCTTCATAAACCATATTTTCACCGTATCATATTTGGTACGGCAAATATTTTCTTTTACCTTTGCTCTATCCGTATCATATATGATACATTATTGTTTAATCTAAAAAAACTCACATGAAAAAGGTAAAAGCAATCGCATTAGGACTGATTTTCACGCTATGTTTCAGTTCCTGCGCACTTATGTTTAACGGAACAAAAAAAGGGTAACAATCCAATCAATGACGCCAAAGGCTAAAATTTATATTGATGGAGAATATGCCGGTGAAGAGGTGGTAACACAAAAATTAAAAAGAAAAGAAGACCACACTATTATAATAAAAAAAGAAGGATGCAAAACAAAAACTGTAAATCTTGATTCCGAGATACAAGTCGGATGGATAGTATTTGATGCATTGTTAAATTGGTTCGCGTTTATAACAGATGCCCCTACTGGAGCATGGAATAGCTTTGAGAAAAGCAAATATGTGATAGAATTGGAATGCGACAACAACTCTGATACACCAAACACATCAGCACAATAATGTAAATCACACTTTTTTACAGATTTTTCTAACCTAAAGAGACGGAGCATTTTAATGTTTCCGTCTTTTTTGTTAAATTCGCAAAATCAAGAAAAAACGCACTTTTTTGACACATGGACGCACTGCCTTCATTGATTTCAGATCTTGCCATAATTCTTATGGCGGCAGGCATTATCACCATACTTTTTAAGAAAATCAATCAGCCCGTAGTCCTTGGCTACATTCTGGCTGGAATCATAGCCGGTCCGTCGCTCAACTTCCTGCACGTGACCGACACCGAGAACATAAAGACGTGGGCGGACATAGGCGTGATATTCCTTCTGTTCTCCATCGGTCTGGACTTCTCGTTCAAGAAGCTGATGAAGATGGGCGGCACCGTGTTCATCACCGCCTTCACGGTCATTCTGGGCATGATGTCGCTGGGCTATTTCACCGGCAAACTCATCGGATGGGACCACACCACGAGCCTTTTCCTGGGCGGCATGGTGTCCATGTCATCCACGACGATAATCATAAAGACCTACGAAGACCTCGGCGTCAGGCAGCAGCAGTTCGCCGGACTTGTGATAGGAATGCTCATCGTGGAGGATTTGTTCGCGGTTATTCTCATGGTGCTGCTATCGACACTCGCCATCAGTTCCGATTTCTCTGGCGAGGACTTGATATACAACATTTTAAGGTTATTCATGTTTATTCTGATATGGTTCGCCAGCGGAATATACATACTGCCTACGCTGCTCAAGAAAGTGCGCAAGTGGCTCAACGAGGAGACGCTGCTGATAGTGAGCGTGGCGCTGTGTCTGACCATGGTGCTGATAGCCACTCACACGGGATTCTCGTCGGCGCTCGGAGCGTTCGTCATGGGCTCGCTGCTGTCGGAGACCATCGAGTCCGAGAGAATGGAGAAGGTGACCAAGCCGCTCAAGGACCTCTTCGGAGCGATATTCTTCGTGTCAGTCGGCATGATGATAAACCCTTCGACACTCGCGAGCAACTTCCTGCCTATCATACTGATAACACTGGCCGTGATGGGCGGACAGATACTGTTCGGCACGATGGGAATGCTCTTCAGCGGTCAGCCGCTAAAGACCGGCATACAAGCGGGATTCTCGCTGGCGCAGGTGGGCGAGTTCGCGTTCATCATAGCGCAGCTCGGCGTAAACCTGAAAGTGACGTCCGAAAGCCTCTACCCTACTATCGTGGCGGTATCCGTCATCACGACATTCTTCACGCCGTTCCTCATCAAGGCGTCGCCTAAGGCGTACAAGAAATTCATCGAGAAATGTCCGCCGAGGATAATGAGCTACATCGAGAAGCTGTCGTTCAATCCGCAGCTGGGCAACTCCGGCATCAAGGGCAGCCTGTTCAAGTCGCTCGCCTCGGTCATGGTGTTCTACATCACCATCATAATATTCATCATCGTGCTGGGGCTCAACTACATAGTGCCGATATTCGACAACATGATAGCCAACGAGTATCTCGCCAAGAGCCTTGAAGCTGTGATTATAATCGCCGCCATGTCGCCGTTCATGAGAGCCATAATCGTGAAGAAGAACAAGACGATAAAGAAGCTGCTGACCGAGAGGGACATGAACAAGGGCATTCTGGTGGGACTGATAATCCTGAGGATATTCATCTGCGTGGTACTGACAGTGTTCGTGCTCAGCAGCATATTCAAGACAGGATATGTGATAATGACGCTCATAGCCTTAGCCATAATCGCGTTCATAATGCTGAGCAAGACGCTCAAACGCCAGTCGATAGCCATGGAGAAGCACTTCATAAGCAATCTGAACGAGAAGGACGAGCAGAAGGAGAACGCGAGGACGATAAAGACCGACGTGGAGCAAGACCTGCTGTCGAGAAACATGCACCTCGCCGAGTTCGAAGTGTCGCCCGAGAGTCCGAACATCGGTCTGGCGCTCAAGGACATACACATGAGAGAGAAATACGGCGTGAACATCGTGAGCATTAAACGAGGCACGAAACAGATAAACATACCGAGCGGAGACGAGCAGCTGTTCCCATACGACAAGATAATCGTTGTGGGCACGGACAAGCAGCTGGACGACTTCGACAACACCATATCAAGGCACAAGTACATGGCGGAGCAAGAGGAAACCGGCGACGTGACGCTGGAGCAGATGCAAATCTCCGAGACCTCGGCGCTGATAGGCAAGACGATAAAGAACTCCTACCTACGCGACAAGTACAACTGCATGATAGTGGGAATAGAAAGAGACGGCGAGACACTCGTGAACCCGGGTGTGAACGTAAGCTTCATGAGCGGAGACATACTGAGCCTCGTGGGCGAGAAAGAAAAGATTGAGACGCTGGCGCAGGACTACAAATAAGCCGCGGCAGCGCACGACATAAAGACAAACGACTGAAAAACAAGACAGAGAACAATGAGAATGACACTTAAGACACTGACACTGACGATAGGCGCCGCCCTGGCGCTCGAGACCGGACTGTGCGCGGCGACGAGAGGAATAGACATAAACAAGAAGACATACCCTGTGACGGGAATCGACGTGAGCCAGTACTGCGGCGAAATCGACTTCAAGAAGGTGGTGAACAACAAGAAGACCGACATCGACTTCATATACATGAGAGCATCGCTCGGCAAGGAGACCACCGACACGCAGTTCGAGACCTACTACAAGGACGCAAAGAAGCACAATGTGCCTATCGGGGTTTACCACTTCTTCAAGTTCAAGGACGGAGGCACCGTGCAGGCGCAGAACTTCCTGAACGCCATAAAGAACAAGGAATTCGAGCTGCCTCTGGTCATCGACATCGAGGAATGGGGCAACAAGGGCAAATGGAACCCGACAACAATAATCACCAACATAAGAGCATTCATAAGAACCGTAAGAAAACACAGAAACGAGGAAATTATAATTTACTCAAACAGAAACACTTACAATAAATATATAAGGGAATACTTCCCAAAGGAGAAACTGTGGATATGCAGTTTCAAAGACCCTGACGAATTTTCCATCAAATGGCAATTCTGGCAGCACAGCCACATGGGCAGAGTGAGCGGAATAGACCATGACATAGACATAAACACATTCAACGGCAACAAGGAGGAATGGGCAGCCTTCCTCAAGGAATTCAAGGACCTAAAAGAAAAAAAGAGAAAGGAAAGAAACAGATAAACTAACAACTTTCTCCCCACAACTACCCTACCCCCTTCCACAACTGACACACAACTAACTAAATAACTATCTCAAATGAATCAAAACACAGGGCAGATTGAAGATTGGATAACCCAAATGGGCATCAGGAATGCCACCATCGCAAGCACCAAGGACAGCGATGAATTAGTAATCAACGTGGACGGAAGCGTTGACCTGCACGGCAAGCTGGACGGCCATGAACTGCCGGAGTACATCCAGTTCGGCACAATAAAGGGCACATTCGACATTTCCGACAATAAAATGACATCGCTCCGAGGATGTCCCAAGGAAGTCACTGGAGTATTCATCTGCGACGGCAACAACGTCAAGGACTATCTGGTGGACGGCAACCTGAGCTTTCCGCAGAACACAGGACGGATAAACTTCGGACACTTCCAAGTCTATAACTTCGACGCGAAAGCGCCATTCGACAAGCTCACCGTGGAGCAGAAGCGATTCGCCGAGAAACTCTGGGCTACAGGCGAGACGCTATTCCTGAAGCAGGACGACCGCATGGCGCACAAAATGCCAATATTCCTCGTGTCGCCCGAGACACTCGACCAATACCTGATAAGCAACAATCCGCAGAAAGTGAACATCAACGGCGAGAGGGTCGATTTCAAACCCGGCAAACAGCACTGCTCGTGCTACTGCCACCCTTTCACCAGCCACAAGGACGCCATCATAGGGCTCAAGCAGCCTTTCGTTCTGCTGTGTTTAGAGAGAATCAAGGAGAGCGCTGCCAACGACGACGAATACAAATGACTGATAGGCAAGCACATAACCTACGAATTCGCCCACGCGCAGATGGACCAATCGACATACAGGCCTATCGACGACTTCTACAAATGGGTGGAGGACCCGCTCGCCAACATGATTTGCCTGCAATGCTTCTGGGCATACGACAAAGGCGACATCTTCGAGTTCATCAAACAGACCATACTCAACGAGCCGGACAACCAGAGACTCGGATGGGAATATTTCAAATACAACATGATAGACTGGGAGAACTGGGCTAAGAACAAGAAAGAGATAAAGGGCAACACAGAAAGCAGGCAGACATATCTGTTCTATGTGCAAAAGGCGTTCGCCAGCAGCAAGTTCAAGGTCGAGAAAATGACTCTGACGAGATATTTCTACCAAATGCTAAATGCATAGTTAATAAAAGACAAAATAGACAAGAAAAGAGCGGCTTTTTTAAAGGTCGCTCTTTTTTATCACGGCAAAATGTAATGTTAAAAGCGTATTTTATGCTGTAAAACATACACATTTGCCTTGCACTTTGTGTACTAATTAACTTATATTTACCCAAAAAAAAAAAAACGGTAATGTTTTCTAAAAAAATCCCTTAAAACGACATAAAAATATACAAACTCCCCCACAAAAAAAATCATTATAAACAACCTTTAAAATTTTTCTCCTATGAAACAGCTTGCTTTAATACTATTGGCGTTATGCAGCAGTTTCTTTGCAAACGCCGCGATTACAAAAAGTGGCAACACTTTAACAGACACGTCTCTGGGTCTGAAATATAAAATTTCGGGCACAAATCTCGAAGTGTCTTCATACACTGGCTCATCTACCGAAGTAACCATTCCAGCTACTGTAGTGTATTCTGGCACAACATACACTGTGACCAGGATTGGAAAAGAGGCGTTCAAAAATAGCGGCATCACGGAAATCACCATCCCTGCCACTGTGACAACAATCGGCGTTTCTGCATTCGCTGGATGCGATCTGGAAACCATAGTGTTCGAAGGTGAGACCCCACCGGTACTCGAGACAGAGAAAGTGAAGAATCTTTGGACCCTTTGGGGATTGATTGACTATGAAATCGGTGCATTCGATGAGGACGACAATATGACCGTTATAGTGCCAGAAGGGTGCGAGGATGCATACACTGGTGCTTCGGGGTGGAGCTCATATATTGAGTACATAACAACCGACTACACCGACACAGAGTGGATAGGCACCAAGAACAACAACTGGACAGACAAGAAGAACTGGACCAGCGGTGTGCCTACGAAGTACAAGAACGCCATAATACACAAGGTTGGCGATAGAGTTACATACAAGAATAAAACAGTCACGGTAAGCTATTACCCTATAATAGCAGGACAGAAATACGGCGGTGGCACTTCATATGACAATACCGCCATATGCAATAATATCGCATTCACGCCAGGAGCAGGAGTGCTGGGACTGCATAAGCTGACCTACAAAAGAGCTGTTGTACAATGCCATTTCGATTACGACCGCTGGTACGCCATGACCAACCCGTTGAAGGAGATGTACTCTGGCGACTTATACCTAAATGGGATGCCGCTCACTTATCTTATGAAGTTCGACAAAGCGCACACAGAGAACGGTCACACTTACACACAGAAGTGGACAAAGACCTACACGGGACTGCAGGAACCGCTTGTCAACGGGGAAGGATTCGCCTATAAG
>JAEEGF011755381.1_pt1 | contig 10268 bp, 7 predicted proteins | sample 9134171 | NCBI WGS metagenome assembly JAEEGF01 (sample SAMN16246542, study PRJNA631951) | gut metagenome | biome: gut microbiome; feature: rumen; material: AP-attached | host: Bos | place: Iran: Karaj | collected 2018-10 | reverse complement strand
CTCCGTACTTCTTTGCGAATATCTTTTTGGACTTAAGTGCTTTTTTATAATCTTTATCACTAATAACATTTCCAAAAATCACTTTTGATCTGTCAGCCATAATTCTCCATTCCGCCTATCCGCAGGCTTTTCATAGACACAGGAAACTAGTTTCCTTACAATGGGTTTCCGTAATTAAATACTAACAGACAGGACAATCAAAAACAAGAAACGCTTTTTACAATTTTCGTTTCCTGTTTTTGTGCAAGTTGCATCACACCAGTGCAACTATGGAAAGTCCCTTATTTTTCACAAGATCGATATACTTTTCTCCGCACTTTACCACAGGTTTTGCAAGATGCTCTGGATTAACAAAGATTATCTCACCAGTCAGACCATTACTTAACATTACCCTGTTGGCAATAAAGGTATTAACTATATTGCTAAGGAAAGTAAGTATAGTATTAGGGTCATACTTATCAAGGCCCTCGTTTTCAAACTGCTGGATAACATAGAATGGACAGATTGGTTCCCTGTACTTTTTCCTGCTGGTAAGGGAATCATAAACATCCGCTACTGCAACTATAGAAGCTATCTCATCTATCTGATCATTTTTTAGATGGAATGGGAATCCCGATCCATCCCTTCTCTCATGATGCATAATTATGGCATTTTTAATATGGGTATCAATATCCTTGTCCTTTACAAGCTCATACCCCTTAATTACGTGCTCATTCATGATTCTCTGCTCATAGTCAGTAAGCTGCTTGTTTTTACCAAGAAGCTCTGGTGGCATCAAAACCTTTCCAATATCATGAAGAAGCCCCGCAGCAGTTGCCAGCTGGATCTTGTTATTTGGAAGTCTCATCCATGTTGCGAGAGTATTGGAAATAAGTGAAACATTAAGGCTGTGCATATAAACTTCATCACTGCTGTCCCTGAGGTTATGGAGCATATCAAACACTCCCGCTGTTCCACCAGCCTCTACGAACAGATGATATACAGGCTCAGTAAGTTTATCTACATCAAGAGGAATAGAGTCGTTGGCAAGGAGCCTGAAGGACTCTTCAAGCTTTTCAGCGTTGTCTTCAATATGCTGTTTAAACCTGATGAATTCCTCTGTGTTCTTGAGTTTTTCAGAGTAGGAAAGATTGGAAGAATCAGCTTTTTCCTGTTTTGGGACAACAGGCTTTTTCTCTTCCTCTACAAAGATATTGTATAAAGAATAGGACCGTATCCTTTCGATGTCCTTTTCATCAAGAATAGTACCCTTAGGCAGAACCAGTCTGTCATCAAGGGTATAGATATTTTCGGATACTACAAGTCCTGGTTCAAGCTTGTCTACTGAAACAAGTTTCATATTTCGCCACCGCCATATACTTTTTTAAGTTCATACACATATATAATAACACGTTTTAGCTTTTCTTTTTACTAAATATCCTATACAATTCTGTTGTTAAAAAGCAAAATCTAAGGAGCACTCATTTTATGTCAGATAATCTCAAGTGGGAACTGGTCAAGGAAGAACATATTATACAGGACGCATGGATCGATTTTAGACGAAATATATACAAACTTCCAAATAGCGCCGAGATAGGTCCCGTCTATAATTATTCAAAGCACAGCTTCGTAATAATAGTGGCAAAAACGAAGGATGATAAATATATCTGCGTCAAGCAGTACAGGCATGGAATTGATGCTGTAACCACTGAATTCCCGGCTGGTGGCATCGAATATCTGGAAAAAAGCGATGTACCCTACATAACAAAAGAAAACACCATCGCTACAGAAGAAGATGCTCTTTTGGCTGCTAAAAGAGAACTTCTTGAAGAAACCGGCTACGCTTCGGAGAACATAAAACACCTTATCACAATGCCAGCCAATGCTACCCTTGCAACAAACAATATGCACATCTATCTTGCAACAGGATGTGAAAAGAAATCCAGCCAGCATCTTGACGATACGGAATTTTTAAATGTTGTCCTATTAACTGAAGATGAGATCAGGGAAAAAATATTCAGAGGAGATTTCCTCCAGTCACACCACGTACTTGCATGGTACATGGCAAAAGATGCAGAATAACAAAAAAGTCAATGGAAAACTCCATTGACTTTTTTAGTGCCGGCAGTGGGACTTGAACCCACACGTGGTTACCCACAACAGATTTTGAGTCTGCATCGTCTGCCATTCCGACATGCCGGCAAATATGGAAGCTGTGGTTGCCCACAGCTTTTTTAGTTTAGCACACCAGTTACCCTTATTCAAGAATAAAAATAAGTCTTTAGCTTAGACGTAGCAATGTTCCTCAGTAAGCTTTAGTCTTTTATCATTGACAACTGCGCCTGTTATCTCAAGTCTAGGTCCCTTCGCTCCAAGGCTCTTCCTGCCTTCAAGGATAAGATGTACCTTCTTGTCCTCAGTCATGTACTCTTCAAATACCTCATCTGTGGTATCTGCCCCATCAAGTACCTTTTTAAAGTCTCCAATAAAAGCTGGAATAATGATGGCTCCAATACTCTGTCCCTGTAAAGGCCCATAAAGTGAAACCACCTCGTGAAGTAAAAGCTTTCTAAGTTCATCCATACTTAGCATCCCCCAATACTTAGTATTTTATTTTATTTTATTATATTACTGCTGCATTGCCTCAACAATTGCAGGAAGGAGCTGTTTCTTTCGTGAAACAACACCTGGAAGGACTACGCTGTCCCCCTCAGCAGAAAGACCAAATGCACTGTTGATGGTGTGCAGGGCCTTATTGCCTGAAAAGATGATCTCTGATGATTCATCGATGATGTTTGTGAGCATAAAGAAGATCATATCAAGGCCATCATCACCTGTAACATTCTTAAGTTCCGGTTCAATCCTGTTCCTTATCTCAACAAGCTCCTCTGAGCTCATTGAATTGATCTGTCCAATTCCAATTGTAAGATCATCTACAGTAAATTTCTTAAAGTCCTGATGAAGGATCTCAGAGGCACTCTTGCCACTTAAGTTAGATCCTGCATGGAACATCTCTTTTGCAAATTTCTCATAATTTATCTGCGCAATCTTAGAGAGCTCCTCTCCTGCGTTTCTGTCTACCTGGGTGCAGGTTGGAGATCTGAACATAAGTGTATCAGAAAGGATCGCTGCAAGTAAAAGTCCTGCTGTTTTAGGATCTATCTCAACACCATACTCCTTGTACATCAGATAGATGATGGTGCAGGTTGATCCAAGAGGCTGATTTCTAAAGAACACAGGACCTGAAGTCTCAATGGTTCGAAGTCTGTGGTGATCGATGATCTCCAGGATATCTGCAGAATCTGCGCCATTAACTGCCTGGTTCTTTTCGTTGTGATCCACAAGGATCATCTGCTTTTTGTGAGCGCCAAGGAAATTCCTTCGGCTGATCATACCAATATAGTTGTCGTTTTTATCAAGGACAGGGAAATATCTGTGCCTCATGGAAGCCATTACTTCCTGGATATCCTCTATAAAGTCGTCCATATAGAAAGTAGCCAGATTATCTTTTTTCATAATGTAATCTATTGGCATACTCTGATTGATAAGCCTTGCTACAACGAAGGTGTCATGGGGTGTTGTAATGATCCTGGTTCCATGTTCAGTAGCCTGGCTCTTGATCGTCCTTGTAACCTCAGCCCCTTCACAGACTATGATGCAGGACGCTTCAAGCTCGATAGCACACAGCTGAGTTTCGTATCTGTTTCCCAAAATAACTATATCACCCTTTTCAATGACATTTTCCATCATCTCAGGGCTTGCAGCTGCTATGACCACCTTACCACTTTCAAGGCTGTCCTCGATATTTCCCACAATGAGCTCTCCATCAAGGGTCTCTACTATGTTCTTGTATGAGGTCTTAGCCTGAGAAAGGATGTGGGGATCGATAACATCCATATAGGTTTCTACGATATCATTGGTTGTAACAATTCCTGTAAGTTTGCCGCCCTCTGTGGCACAAAGAGTAACAACATCAGCATCTCTCATCTTTGCCCAGGCATTTTTTAAAGAGAGATCACTTGTAACTCCATCAAGTCTTCTGATCTCCATATCTCTTACCTGAGTTCTGACATCCTTGATATAAGCAGGAACATCTACACCAAAGTGCGATAAAACAAACTGTGTCTCCTCATTGAGGTGCCCAGCCCTGCATGCTATATAATTGCCTCCAAAGGCCTTGTTTTTGAGGTTTGCATAAGTTATGGCTGCACAGATAGAGTCTGTGTCAGGATTTTTATGTCCTATTACAAAAACAGGTCTTGTATCTTCAATATTGTTCATTAGTAATCCTCCAAGCGTACATGCAGTTTACCACTCCTTGCCACAAGTATCAAGGAAATAATTTCAGGCAAACTGAGAGTTATATAGTTCACTATAAAACCCTTTCTTGTCAAGCAGCTGCTTGTGACCACCCTGTTCTATTATATGGCCATCCTTCATTACAAGGATAACATCAGCTTCCCTTATGGTCGAGAGCCTGTGAGCAACAATGAAGCTGGTCCTACCCTGCATCATCTTGTTAAATGCCTTCTGAATTCGGATCTCCGTCCTTGTGTCTATGGAAGATGTAGCTTCATCAAGTATCAGCATTGGTGGAACCTTTAGCATGACTCTTGTAATACACAAAAGCTGCTTCTGTCCCTGGGATAGAGAGCCGCCATTTTCTGAAATGACTGTGTTATAACCCTCAGGAAGTCTCTTGATAAAGCTGTGGGCGTGGGAAGCCTTTGCTGCCTCTATTATTTCTTCGTCAGTAAAGCCCTCTCTTCCAAGGGTTATGTTTTCCTTAATGGTGCCACTTCTTAACCAGGTTTCCTGAAGGACCATACCAAAGTTACTTCTAAGATCTTTTCTCTTAAGAAGCCGTATATCATGCCCGTCAATATTTATTGATCCCTTGTCCACATCATAAAAACGCATCAAAAGGTTTATAAGTGTAGTCTTACCAGAACCGGTAGGTCCAACAATTGCAACTCTCTCACCTTTTTTGATATCAAGATTAAGGCCCTCAATCAGGCTCATTTTCTTGTCATATGAAAAAGATACATCCTCTATCTTTACATTGCCATCAAGATTTTTATGAAGCTCATCAAAGCTGTCGTCAGCATCCTCTGCCTTCTCATCAATAAGTTCAAAAACCCTTTCAGCGCAGGCAAGAGCATTCTGAAGTTCTGTGATAACTCCGGAAATCTCATTAAATGGCTTGGTGTACTGATTGGCATAGCTAAGGAAAATAGTAAGTCCTCCAACCGTCATTCCACCAGCAAGGCATGCAAATGATCCAAAAAGAGCTACAGCAGCATAGACGATATTGTTAATAAATCTGGTTCCAGGATTAGTAAGGGATGAAATAAATGTAGCTTTTATGCTGCTTTCTTCCAGCCTGTCATTGATCTTGTCAAAGACAGAAAGGTTTTCATCCTCATGGGCAAAAGCCTTTACAACAGAAAGGTTTCCTACCATTTCATCCACAAACGCCGTCTGATCAGACCTTGCACTACTTTGCTCCTTGAATAGCGCAAAGCTCTTGGTGGCTATAAATCTTGCAAGCAAAAGAGAAAGCGGCGTCAAAACCACTACAATGGCAGCTATGGACCAGTTAAGGTAGAACATAAATGCCAAAGTTCCAATTATTGTCACAACTCCAGTAAACAGCTGTGTAAATCCCATTAAAAGGCCGTCTGCAAACAGGTCAACATCTGAGATTATCCTTGAAACGATCTCTCCAGTAGGTTTTCTATCAAGGTAAGAAAGTGGCAATACCTGCAGTCTTTCAAAGGCGTCCTTCCTTACGTCCCTGACCACATTAAAGGTTATCCTGTTGTTGATCCTGTTCATGTACCACTGGGCAAAAGAAATACCAAGAACACATATAGCTATCCTTACCAGTATCTGTGTCACTTTCTGAAAATCCACAGTACCTTTCCCTGTAAGAAGATCTATGGCATTTCCTGCAAGAATAGGAACATACAGTGACAAAAGAGCTGTCAAAACCGCCAGGATCATGGACAGCGCAATAAGGAAGTGATATTTCGAAACATATCGGAGGACTTTTTTTAAGGTATTTTTCTTCATACCGCACCCTCCTTCTTATACTGAGAATCATAGATTTCCCTGTATGTTTCGCATTTGATCAAAAGCTCATCACTACTTCCAATGCCAGCAACCTTACCGTCATCAAGGACTATTATCCTGTCGCAGCCAAGTACAGAAGACGCTCTCTGGGACACGATAAATGTAGTTGGAGGGTTATCCATTGAGGCTATAGCGCCGCGAAGCTTTTTATCAGTAAGAAAATCCAGTGCCGATGCGCTGTCATCCAAAATAAGGATTTCAGGCTTTCTGACAAGCGCCCTTGCAATAGTAAGCCTTTGTTTTTGTCCACCGGAGAAGTTTTTACCACCCTGAGATACTACTTCATCAAGCCCCTTTTCTTTTCCATCAACAATTTCTTTTGCCTGTGCTATGGTAAGAGCCTCATAGATTTCTTCATCTGTTGCGTTTTCTTTTCCCCACCTGATATTGTCCCTTATGGTTCCCTGGAAAAGAACTGCCTTTTGAGGCACAATTCCTATCCTCTCCCTAAGGGCATCCAAGCGGTACTCTTTTACGTTTCGTCCATCGACTGTGACAGAGCCTTCCCTCACATCATAAAATCTGGGAATAAGGTTTATCAGCGTACTTTTACCGCTACCAGTTCCGCCAATAACGCCAATTCTCTCGCCTCTTTTTATCTTGATATCAAGGCCTTCCAGTGAATCTTCCATATCCCCCTGATATCTCATAGACACATTGTTAAATTCAATGTGGCTATCAGATGGTACAAACTCGGTAACTGTTCCATCTTCCATGGAACTCTTAAGCTCTAACATCTCCTGAACTCTGTTTCCTGAGGCTATTGCTCTTGTAACAGTAAGGATGAGGTTTGCAAACTTAATAAGTTCAACCAGGATCTGTGCCATATAGTTATAGAGGGCAACAACCTGTCCCTGGGTAAGGTCTCCAGCATCAACCAGAATAGCTCCCCTGTAAATAAGAAAGGCTACCGCCAGATTTAGAATTGCATAAGTAACAGGATTCATCAGAGCTGTTATACTTCCAACAAATACCTGAAGATCCTTTAAAGAATTATTTTTGTCACTGAAGTTTTCTTTTTCCTTTTGTTCAAGAGAAAAAGCTCTAATGACTCTTACGCCAGTATGGTTCTCTCTGGTGAGAGAAAGAAGCTCGTCAAGTCCTGACTGTATCTGACCATAGCGAGGTATACTCCATCTCATGATGAGTCCGACTACCAGGAACAATAATATGATTGTCACTAGGAAAATAAGGGACTGTCTCACATTTATGGTAAAGGCCATTACCATTGCGCCAAATACAACAAAGGGTGAGCGCAGAAGAAGCCTAATAGTAAGGTTAACTCCCTGCTGTACCTGATTGATGTCGCTGGTCATCCTGGTGATCATGGCTGAAGTCCCGACACGGTCTATATCTGCGTAGGACAGTTTTTGAATATTATCAAAAAGAGCTCTCTTTACCTTCTTGGCAAAACCTGCAGCAGCCTTTGCTGCAAAAAACTGAGCTGTTACTGCTGATCCAAAGCCAACAAAACAAAGAAGTATCAGAACAATACACATATTTATTATGTGCTGTCTATCTCCCCTTACAATTCCTCTGTCTATCATCGACGCAATAACAAGGGGAACCATAAGCTCAAAGGAAGCCTCAAGGAGCTTAAAAAGAGGTCCTAAGATAGTTTCTTTTTTATATTCCTTTAAATATACAAGTAATTTCTTCATAAGTTTCCTTATTTAGTAATTGATCCTAAGTCCCTTTGGATAGTGATTTTTAAGCATTCCACCTGCAAGCTTGGCCCAGCCAATACTGTAGCCATCACAAGTCACCAGACACCACCCTTTTTGTTTATATAAAGGGCTGTCAGAATTAAGTCGCAGGGTCTGTCCATTTATGTACGCTCTTATTTCCTGGCTATCTGAAGGTAAGTCAAAAGAAAGTTTCCACCCGGATGCTTTGATCGCAAGGGCCAGAGCATGGGAAGGCTCAAATCTTCCTTTTTTAATTTCCCCAAGATGAAGTCCAGGCCTTAATACTTTAAGTCCATTTGTTGATGGCATGTCAGAAGGTGCAAGATAGAGCTGATCTCCAAAGGATAAAAAGCCTCCGCCAAGAATATCTCCATCTGTAAGCCCAAGCTCAATATCACCATTTTTTGCAGCGGCTTTATCATCTGTTAGCTGCAATGTTTCAAGAGCAAACTCCATAAATGGTTTAATCTGCTCACTCTTAGCTCTTATAAACCTTCCACCAGGAACATAGCTTTTTACAGCGTCGCTATTTACTTCCCCATCTCTCTCAAGTACGCACAAAAAGTGTCCTTCGCCCTTTACTCTGTGGGGCCATAGGCGTATAGACCTTTCTGTTTCTAAAAGCGCTGTTTCATCTTTTGTTCCAGAACTAAGGATCCACTCTTTGCGGCCATTTTCCATACCGCCAAGTAGAGCCACCTCCTTAACATGGAAGTCATTATGATCTAATAAAAAGTCGTATATATTCTGCTCGTTCTCTTCTGGAGAAAAGGTACAGGTAGAATAGACAAGCCTTCCTCCTGGAAGCAGCATCTTTGCAGCATTATCTAGTATCTCTTTCTGGCGCTTTGCACATAGTTTTACGTTTTCCAAGGACCATTCAGAAAGAGCTATCTCATTCTTTCTAAACATCCCTTCACCTGAGCAGGGAGCATCCACAAGGATCTTGTTAAAATAGCCCTCAAAGACTTCAGATAGTCTGAAAGAGTCCTCTGATACCACCATGGCGTTTCTTACGCCCATTCTTTCTATGTTAAGAGACAATATCTTAGCTCTGTCTCTGTTAATTTCATTAGTAATAAGCAGGCCTTTGCCCTTCAAAGCATCTGCAATCTGTGTTGACTTACCACCTGGCGCAGCACAAAGATCCAAAACTCTGTCCCCTGGCTTTGGGTCAAGGAAGTGAACCGGAGCCATAGCACTTGGCTCCTGAATATAATATAGGCCAGCCTCATGATAAGGGTGCTTGCCAGGAGCTATGTTTTCCCCATAGTAATATCCCCTATCTTCCCAGGGGACCTGACAGGAAAGCATTTCTCCATGATCATCTTCAGTATTAGAAGCCTCTAACACATCTAAAAGCTTTTTAACATCCGTGCATTTGCTGCTATTTATACGAAATGCGTGGAATCTCTCATCATCTGTGTCAAAAGCCTTAATAAACTCACTATATTCGTCTTCTGAAAAGAGGTTTTTCATCCTCTCTAAAAAATCTTTTGGTAAATTACTCATTATAAAATCCTTACAAAAAAGGCTGGCCGTAAGGCCAGCCTTTAAATGCTTTGAAAAAGTGATAATTACTTAGCGTAATCTGTTGCTCTGCTCTCTCTGATGATATTGACCTTGATCTGTCCGGGATATTCCATCTCGTCCTCGATCTTCTTGGCAATATCGCGAGCCATAATTACCATATCTTCATCTGTAACCTGCTCAGGAACAACCATTACTCTGACTTCTCTACCAGCCTGAATAGCAAATGAGTGATCAACACCCTTAAAGCTATTAGTGATGTCCTCGAGTTCTTTTAATCTTGATGTGTAAGTTTCAAGAGTCTCTCTTCTAGCACCAGGTCTTGCTGATGAAATTGTATCAGCAGCCTGTACAAGAACTGCTATAAGTGACTGTGGCTCTACGTCGCCGTGATGAGCCTCAACTGCATTGATAACTACCTGTGATTCCTTGTACTTTCTACAGATATCTACACCAAGCTGAATGTGTGAGCCCTCAAGCTCATGGTCAACAGCCTTACCGATATCATGTAAAAGACCAGCTCTCTTAGCTACTCTTACGTCAAGTCCAAGCTCTGATGCCATAAGTCCACACAACTGTGCAACTTCTACAGAATGCTTAAGACAGTTCTGTCCATAGCTTGTTCTAAACATCATACGACCAAGGATCTTGGTAACTTCAGGATGAAGACCATGAACACCAGCTTCAATAGCAGCATTCTCACCTTCCTCCTTGATCTTGGCAGCTACTTCCTTCTGAGCCTTCTCAACCATTTCCTCAATCCTTGCTGGATGGATACGTCCGTCTACAATAAGCTTCTCAAGAGCTATACGGGCAACCTCTCTACGGATTGGATCGAATCCGGAAATAACTACTGCCTCAGGTGTATCATCAATGATAAGGTCAACACCTGTCATTGTCTCAAGGGTCCTAATGTTACGACCTTCTCTACCAATG
>JAEEGF012077708.1_pt1 | contig 10269 bp, 8 predicted proteins | sample 9134171 | NCBI WGS metagenome assembly JAEEGF01 (sample SAMN16246542, study PRJNA631951) | gut metagenome | biome: gut microbiome; feature: rumen; material: AP-attached | host: Bos | place: Iran: Karaj | collected 2018-10 | reverse complement strand
AGAAAGATTCGGAACAGCGGTAACGCTTCTTCAGTATCCTATCCTAAAGAACAACAGCTTTGTTGGATATATCGATATCCTTGACAATAAAGCATTCGAATTCGATGCAAAGGGCAATACTAAGGAGATAGATGTTCCTTCCGACCTTGCCGCAGAGATCGAGTCTATAAGAGAACAGGTCATCGAGAATGCCGCATCCAACGATGAAGAGCTCATGGAAAAATTCTTCGAAGGCGAAGATCTTTCAAAGGAAGATATTCTCGGCGGTCTTTCTATAGGAATCGAATCCGGAGACGTCGTTCCCGTAGTTTGCATCTCCGCACTTATGGGCCTTGGTATAAAAGAGCTCGTTGAGGCCATTTCGCTTTACATGCCTACCGCAGACAAGGCACATGTTCCTCATGCAGTAGTAGACGGTACTGACGATGATGCAGACATCAAGATAGATGAAAACGGGCCTTTTGCAGCTCAGGTCATCAAAACGATCGCCGACCCGTTCGTTGGAAAGATCTCGATCTTCAAAGTGTATTCCGGAAAACTTACGGCCGATACCCAGATGTTCAATACCAATTCACAGAAAGCTGAGAAATTCGGCAACATCAGCACGATGATGGGCAAAAAGCTCATACAGCTTGACAGTATCGGTGCCGGAGATATCGGAGCACTTGCAAAGCTTGCTAATACGACGACCGGCGACACGCTCTGCGTAGCTTCCAACAAAGTAGTCTTTGACCCGATCGAGTATGGTGATCCCTGCATCTCCCTGGCAGTCGGTGCGAAGAAGCAGGGCGAAGAAGAGAAGGTATTCTCCGGACTCCATCGTCTCGAGGAAGAAGATCCCACCTTCAAGCTCATCACTGAGAAAGAAACAGGCGAACAGCTTGCAAGCGGAATGGGCGAGATGCACCTCGAAGTCATCATGCAGAAACTCAAGAATAAATTCGGAGTCGAAGCAGTCCTTTCCGATCCTAAGGTTCCTTACAGAGAGACCATCAGGAAGACCGCAAGTGCTGAAGGAAGGCACAAGAAGCAGTCCGGCGGTGCAGGACAGTTCGGTGTCGTAAACATTGAGTTTTCACCTATCACTGACGGCTCCTCAGACTTTGAATTCATCAACGCCATAGTCGGCGGTGTTGTGCCGAAGGAATTCATCCCTGCTGTTGAAAAAGGTCTTCGCGACTGTATCCAGCACGGTGTCCTCGCAGGATATCCCATGGTCGGTATCAGAGCTAAGCTGTTCGACGGAAAATACCATCCCGTTGACTCAAAAGAAGTTGCTTTCAGATCTGCCGCAAGGCTTTCATACAAAGCCGCATGCGTAAAGGCTGACCCTGTTATGCTCGAGCCTATCTGCAAAGCCGAAGTTCTTATTCCCGATGATTTCATGGGCGATATAATCGGTGACCTGAACAGGCGCAGAGGCAGGATACTCGGTATGAATCCTGTAGAAGACGGCCAGGAAGTCGTCGCTGAAGTTCCGATGTCCGAGATGACCAAATACGCAACGGATCTCCGTTCAATGACGCAGGCAAGGGGATCATTCAAGCTCACATTCGAAAGATATGAGGAAATGCCCGCTAACCTCGCTCAGAAGGTAATAGCTGCTTCCAAATATGAGGATGAGGAAGAATAATCACAATCATTATATGATACAAAAAAGAACGGAATTCATTCCGTTCTTTTTTTCTTTCAATTTTATTGAGAATATACTATTCATCTTTTCCGTTTTTGATAAATCTGGAAAGAGGCTTATATACGATAAACACGATAAATGAATTGACCAGAGCCTTTATGGCATTGAAAGCGGCTATAGTGGGCAATATGGGAAGGATGACCTGTGAAGGAGTGCCGTATACAAACACCTGAATAATGTAATTGACTGGCAGCATCACGAGGACCATGCCGAGGCTTCCTAAAAGCAGACCGATGATCGCGTTCTTTCTCGTCTTGTTCTTTTTATAAATCGATCCGGAAACAAGGACCAGTGTGCCTGTTGCTATAACATGCATAAGGAAACCAATTATGCCATCAGTGCTTAAAAACAGCATCTGAAGGAGCGAGAGTATTGCGGTTATTATAATTCCCGAAAGTGGTCCGTAAAGGAACGAACCTATGATGATCGGTATATCTCCGGCATCATAGACCAGATAAGGAGCAGCCGGGAAAATAGGGAAGTGTATCAGGAGTATGAAAACAAAACCCAGCGCGGTCAGCATTGCAAGTGTAACGATTTTCCTTAGATTCATAAAAAAATACCTCCAATCATAATAATTCGAAGGTATCTATCTTCTATCATCCAGACTTTACTGTCGGCCATGGGATTTAACCATGTCAGCTTCTAAAAAGCTTGCGGGCTTTCACCGCCGGTGAGGAATCGCACCTACCCTCGAAGAATCTAACAGAATAATAATGACTTGCTTCCGGTTTGTCAACAACAAATCATGATGTTATAATCTATTTGTGTTTTGAAAAGAACATCTTCCGAGGTAGATATAATGAGAAGAATTATTTCTTTGATCCTTGTTTTCATAACAGTACTTTCATTCACGGCCTGCAAGGCTAAAGAAGACGGAGACATAGACATAAAGGGCGAACCCGCAAATGACCAGAGCGGTTCTCTTATCATAAACGAGGTGCTGAGCAGCAATAAATACTGGCTTGAGCTTGAGGAGGGATTCTTCCCCGATTTTATTGAATTAAAGAACAATTCATCTTCTTCCGTAAGTTTATCCCAGTACAGCATTACAGATAATCAGGCTGAACCTTCAAAATACGTTTTTCCCGAAAGGATGCTTGAACCCGGCGGTCTCTTCGTCGTATACTGCGGCGGATCTGAAAACACAGGGAACGGAAGGGATGATATAGCATCATTTAAGATCTCGAGCATCGGTGAAGATATCTATCTGTACAGAAACGGAGTCCAGGAGACAGTCTTTTCAGTTCCCGAACTTCCCGAAGACATCTCTTACGGTATAAATGACAGAAACGAGTATGTGTATTTTGCTTTACCTTCCCCGGGTGAGGTGAATACCGATATCTATTCGGACCAGCCCTCATTCAACGGCAGAGTCGTTGACGCCGACGTGATGATAAACGAATACATGTGTAAAAACCTGTACGGTCTGATCGATGAAGACGGGGACAGATCAAGCTGGGTCGAGATAAAGAATTACGGGCAGGATCCTCTCGATATATCGGGATTCGGCCTTTCCGATAACTATGATAACGCTAAAAAATGGCAGTTCCCCGAAAACACGGTCCTTGGAGCAGGTAAGATAATACTCGTATATCTTTCCGGGAAGAATAAAACAGGTGTTAACGGTGAACTCCACGCTTCGTTCCGTTTGGGAAGCGATGACGATACGCTCGTTATCTCGAACAAACAGGGCAAGGCGATCGATGTGATCGATGTAGTGATAACCGACTACGGAAACGTCTCTGTCGGAAGAGACATGAATGATATTGAGAAATGGCTGTATTATGCAAGCCCCACACCCGGCAGAGAGAATGATACAAAAGGTTTCAGCAGGATCGATGTATCTGAAGAGATTTATCTTCCTGATGTAAACTCAGAGAACTGAAAATGATCTGCAGTCTTTGCCCAAGGCAATGCCGTGTTGACAGAGCAGTCACGGCAGGCTATTGCGGGATGCCTGAAGAATTATATGTAGCAAGAGCTGCACTGCACTTCTGGGAGGAACCGTGTATAAGCGGTTCCAGGGGTTCAGGTGCAGTTTTTTTTGCCGGCTGCAATCTGAAGTGTGTTTACTGCCAGAATTACGAGATCAGTGCATTAAGATACGGGAAAGCGATAACAGAAGACCGTCTGTCTGATATTTTCATGAGACTGCAGGATGAAGGTGCCCATAATATAAATCTTGTTACTCCGACTCATTACCTGCATAAGATAATACCCGCTCTTAAGAAAGCAAAACTTAAGATACCCGTTGTATACAACACCGGCGGATACGAGAGCATCGGCAGTCTTCAGCGTCTTGAAGGGCTTATAGATATCTATCTTCCTGATTTCAAATACTTCTCGTCAGAGATCGCCGGAGCTTTTTCTGATGCACCCGATTATCCCGATGTCGTAAAAGCCGCAATAAACGAGATGGTACGCCAGACCGGAAAACCGGTATTTGATGAAGAGGGTATGCTTAAAAGAGGTACTGTGGTAAGGCATCTGATACTTCCCGGACATTACAGGGACAGTATCGAAATAATGAAATGGCTTGCCGGGAATCATAGAGAAGATATCCTTATAAGCGTGATGAGGCAGTTCACGCCCAATAAAAGGACTGACATAAAAGAACTGAACCGTATACTTACGACATATGAATATGAGGCAGTACTAAATGTCCTTATCGAACTCGGTATGGAAAATGTATATATCCAGGAGAAGGGGAGCGAAGGCAAGGATTTCATCCCTGCTTTTGATCTTACGGGTGTTGATTAAAAAGATATCAGATGTCTCCGTTTCTCTGCATGGAGAGAAGGATATCGATCATAAGGCCATAGCTCTTGATCCCTGCAGACTGTTTATTCGATTTGAGATAATTGTCGTTTATCCTGTCTGAGGCCTTGCTTACCTCGGTATCATACCTATCCCAGTAATCGCTGTGCTGTCTGAAATCGTTATAGATCAGATTGTCTATCTTATTTAATGCTTTTAAATAGTATTCCGCAGATGTTTTTCTCAGCTGTGAAAGGCAGTGGTTGAGTGCCATGACAGTACCAGAATACATGAAATCCGGATCTCCGCAGTCATAGGTCACATAAAAAGCTATGAATTCAGCTTCATCTTCTTTACAGAAACCCTGAAGATGCGCATATTCATGACAGCAGGTAGCAGCAAAGTAAAGATCTGGAATATCAATATTCACATTGCTCTCAAATGTAAACGGTGAATATATTCCCTGAGAATCTATAGATGAAAGCAGTCCAGGTACCAGATTATGCTTGATCCTTCTTTCAGGTATCTGTTTCATGAAGGGAAGAGCATTTTCACTATATATGGACGGAGCTTTCTCAATTACAGCCTCTTTTCCCCCGTTTACAGTAAAATACCCGCTGCTGTCTCTTAAGACCTGATGGCTCAGCTGATTAGCTTTTACGATAAGCTTGTTGGTAAGCATATCAAGTTCTTCGACAGTATATTTTTCAGTATCGTATCCCAGCGATGACGAGACCGGCATCCTGTTGAATCCGAGGCTCCAGAAAAGGACAAAAAACGAATACAGCATTGCGGCAGCAATAAGAAAGGTCCTTACAGCTCCGAACGCTTTTTTTCTTTTCTCACTGACTTTATTTGAGAAAACAACAGCAAGGAAGTATACTAAAAGAGCGATAAAATAAGCAGCTGTCAGATAAACGAAGAATTCTCCAAGAGAATATCCGGTAAACTGGTTCAGATATGACAGTGCTGAAGCTATGAAAGGATAGAAACCTCTTGAATAGTATTCTTCAGTTAAGGCAGGAAAAAACGACAGTATATTATAGATTACTAAAGAGGAAAGCGGGATAAGCACCCATAATGATCTCTTAACAGCATTCTTCATGTCCGTGATCTCCTTTTTTAGAATTCTATTATGTCTTTTACCATTAAGTCAATTTATTAACTGTTAATTATCGGTTAATCATAACGTTTAAAAAGGCAGGTATTATGGAAGTCGGCATCTCAACGGCATGTTTTTTCGGAAAAGCGCTTCTGGAAGATTCTCTTCCCATGATCAGAAAGACCGGAGCGGATCTATGCGAGGTCTTTATAAACGCTCCATCGGAATCCGAACCCGCGTTTATAAGTTCACTGAAAGGATCTGCCGACAGCCTCGGCTTAAAAATAGGGACTATGCATCCATTCGGGATACAGTACGAGCTCCAGCTTTTTTCAAATTACCCGAGAACTGTCGACGACGCCCGTAAGGTATATGAAAGGAATATCGCTGCCGCTCAGGCTTTAGGAGCAGAATACTATATATTCCACGGCGGGACTGCATTCAAGTTCAGATCAAAAAACACGCTTAACTATAAAAACATAGGTAAAAATCTTGATGTGCTAATGGAGATAGCCGAAGATCACGGAGTAAGACTCGCATATGAGAATGTTTACTGGTGCTGGTATTCCTTCCCCGAGTTCTGTGACAGGATACTGAACGAAGTTACAAATGATCAGCTCTGTTTCAACCTGGATATAAAGCAGGCCGTATTCTCCGGATATGAAATAGGAGATTATATTAAGCACATGGGCTCAAGGCTTAAGAACGTCCATATCTGCGGCGTGAACCGTACTGATGACGAATTCAGGACCTGCATGCCTGAATACGGGGACTATCCGCTTTCAGCTCTGAAAAACGAACTGTCTCTTGTAGGATACAGCGGAAATATAATACTTGAGGTATATTCAAACAATTATGATTCACTGGACGATCTGAAGAACAGCTTCCTCACGGTAAGATCGTGCTTTTGCAGCTGAACGTTAAGGAGATATAACTATGACATATAACTTTTTTGCTTATCTTTCAAGGCTCAAAAATATAAACAGATGGAGCCTGATGAGAAACACACAGACTGAAAACGTTAAGGAACACTCGTTCGACGTCGTGATGATAGCACACGCCTTGTGTATGATCGAAAACAAGGTGTTCGGAGGAAATGTTAACGAAGACAGAGTAATAAAGCTGGCGATATATCATGAAGCGGGAGAAGTTTTCACAGGGGATATACCCACTCCGATCAAATATTTTAATCCCAATATCATCTCAGCTTTTAAGAACGTTGAAGACGAATGCCTCGAAAAGCTGGTCAAAATGCTTCCCGAAGAACTCAGGGAAGAATTCACTTCCATTCTTTTCCATGAGAACGATGAAGATTACATCTATGTCAAAGCCGCAGACAGGATCTGTGCATACATAAAATGCATAGAAGAGATAAAACAGGGAAACTACGAATTTGAAAAGGCGAAAAACAGCACCGAGAACAAGCTTGCAAATATGAATCTCAAATGCGTCAGATATTTTATGGAAAACTTCGTCGGCGCGTATGCGCTTTCACTCGATGAGCTGACCGGTGACGATGCCTGAATTTGCAATAAACGCTTCAAAATTGTATAATATCTAAAAGTTATTAACAAAGGAACTTATTATGAAAAAAAGGAATTCATCCAAGTTTTTCCAGGTCATTATCCTGATAGTCATGCTGGTAACGGCATGCTTTGGGTTCATATCCGGATTCCTTACAAAGAATGGTCTTTCCGGTAAGGCAGCCGGCTTCTATATCCTTGATTATAACGGTTCCGGCATGCCGATATCCAAAGGAAGCGGTGTTTTCGTTAAAGCGTCCGCAATGCCAGAAGTATATGATCCGGTCGCATATACTGACGAATCCGATGATTTCGGAGTGCTGTATGTGTTAAAGGATGAAAATGACACGATGGTACTTTGCGATGACAATATGAAAAACAGCATCTCTGTACCGAAATCCAAAGTCCTCGGAAATGTCATGTTTTCTGTGCCTGTTCTCGGATCACTTATCTCATATTTTGAAAAAGTACCCGGCATCATCCTCTTCGCAGCTTCTCTGATAGTTATCCTTGTGATCATCGGAAGCCTTGTAAGGTCATCCAGAACAGGGAAAGACGAGATATCAGACATGTTAAGAGTTGATACCGATAAACCCGAATACGATCAGGAAGAGACAGTAATGTTCTCGGAATATGCGGAAAACACCGAAAAGAAGGAAAATCCTCTTAAAGTGATCGTTCCGGATATTCCCTCAGCCGATGAGCCTGCTGAGACATATGATCTTTCCATCACTGTCGACAGCGGCATCGACGTTCTTAAAAAGGACATCCTTACCGTTCTCGACTTCAAGGGAACAGAGGCTTCCGTGCTTGTCGAGACGGAAGATGACAGTGTCAGAGATTATGTTACCGGATATCTGTCAGCCAATTCCTATACTTATGAGATCGTGGAAAGCAACAGGGGATTTATAATCAAAGCGGACAAGCAGGTGCTTATCCTGGTTTGTTCTCTGATAATCAAATTCAAGCAATCATAACGGGAGATTTGAATGGCAAAAAGAATTTTGATAGTTGATGACGAGCCGTCGATCGTGAAGGGACTAAGATTCAATCTGGAACAGCAGGATGATTATGAAGTCGATGTCGCTTATGACGGGGAAGCCGCACTTGATCTGTTTCTTCAGAAAAAATTTGATCTTGTCCTGCTCGATGTCATGCTTCCCAAGATAGACGGCATGGAAGTCTGTCAGCGTATGAGGCAGGTTTCCGATATACCGATAGTTATGCTCTCCGCAAAAGATGCCGATATGGATAAGATAATGGGCCTCGAATACGGCGCCGACGATTACATCACAAAGCCTTTCAACATCCTGGAGCTCAAAGCAAGGATCAAAACAATTTTAAGAAGGGCTGACAGTTCCAGGATCAAGTACACGGGCGATATGATAAGGGCAGGGGATATGCTTATCGATGCCTCGAACCGCAGCGTAACGATAAGCGGTGAAAACATAAATCTGACCTCGAAGGAATTCGATCTTCTGTATCTGTTCGCTTCAAACAAAGGCAAGGTATATGACAGGGAAAGCATCCTGGATATCATTTGGAAGCACCAGGGTGACCTTAGCGTCGCTGACGTACATCCCAGAACACCCAGAGAGCAAATCGAGGCTGATCCCGCCAAGCCTGAATATATAATGACAAAATGGGGGATCGGTTACTTCTTCTCAAACAGATAGTTTTTCAAGCAATATACAGCCTTGTATATTGCTTATCTATATCAGACAGAACCGGTTGAATTCTAATGATCCGTAATTTTCTTTTAAAGTTCAGAAGAATATTCCGCTCAGTAAGATGGAGATTTATTTTCATCTTTATCTTTCTCGTTGCCCTGGCCTTCACCATAACCGCTTTTATTTCCGCCAGGCTTACGGAAGAAAACCTTCTTACGACCAGGATCAGCGAGATGTCACAGGTAACGAGCAGATTTTCCAATGAGATAGCCGACGATCTGTCAGAAAGCAATGCGTCGAACCTGTATAACGCATCCATCGAATACGGTCAGGAGCATTCATGCAGGATTGTAATAGTCAATAAGGCCGGAATCGTTCAGGTAGACAGTTTTTCAAAGCTGAATACCATGAAGATATCATCAAGAGAAGCCATCGAAGTTCTTACCGGCAGCAAGGCCGATTCCCTCGGGTATCACAGGCTTGAGGATGACCGCGGAAACAGCTTCTGGGCAGTTTATTTTGCTTCGGCCGTAATAAAGAACACCGATACCATAGGCGCCGTGATAATATCTCAGAGCCTTCAGGATATCATTGAAAAGACTCAGGCCGCCACAAAGAACTATCTGCTTATATTTTCCATAATAACAGCGATCATAGTCATTTTATCCTATTATCTGACCAACCATATCTCAAGGCCCATAGACGAGCTTAGAAGAGCTTCTCTTCAGATAGCCGGAGGAGACTATAAGACCAGAGTCCTTCCAAAGGGCAACAATGAGATAACCGAGCTTGCTGAAACCTTCAACATCATGAGCAGAAGGCTTCAGAACGTAGATAAACAGAGAAATCAGTTCGTTTCCAACGCTTCACATGAGCTGAAGACCCCGCTTGCCTCTATAAAGCTGTTCGTCGAATCTCTTATATATCAGGATTCCGAGCTTTCCCAGGAAGTCATGAGAGATTTCCTTAAGGAAATAGACAATGAGGTGGACAGGCTTACAAATCTCGTAAACGATATGCTTTACCTTACCAAAATAGACGCCGAGACCGACATCATCGACGTTGAAAATGTGGATATAGGCAATCTTATATCACAGATACTGGTCATGCTGCAGCCCATAGCTGCAAAGAAGAATATCGAGCTTGAAATGGAGCAGATATCTGAAGCCTATGCCGAATGCAACCCTGTCATGATAAGGCAGGCGATAAGCAATCTGGTTGACAATGCCGTCAAGTATACGAACGACGGCGGAAACGTTAAGGTATCTGTCGATACGGATGATACATCCGTATATATAAAAGTCGAGGATAACGGGGTAGGCATAGCTAAAGAACACATCCAGCACCTGTTTGACAGATTCTACAGAGTAGATAAAGCAAGATCAAGGTCCAGCGGCGGTACGGGCCTCGGTCTCGATATAGCCAATACCATCGCCGTAATACACGGCGGGAAAATTGAAGTCAGGAGTGAGCTTGGGGTAGGCACCGAATTCACTTTCATACTTCCTAAAACATATTCTA
>JAEEGF010443985.1_pt1 | contig 10269 bp, 10 predicted proteins | sample 9134171 | NCBI WGS metagenome assembly JAEEGF01 (sample SAMN16246542, study PRJNA631951) | gut metagenome | biome: gut microbiome; feature: rumen; material: AP-attached | host: Bos | place: Iran: Karaj | collected 2018-10 | reverse complement strand
AACTCTGGAACAAGGCCATCGAGAAGTGGCTCTACGACGGATTCAAGAGGGTGGAAAACCCCAACACACAGGCGCTGCTGAACGACAAGGAAAAGATGGAAGAGGTGCTGCAAAAGTGCCTGAAGCGAGGCTATGTGACCGTCAAGGTCTTTGCCATCCTTGCTGGGCTGACGAAGTACTCTGCCCGCAAGCAGTTGGAGGCGTGGACGAAGGGCGAGCATCCCAAGCTGATGAAGTCTCAATTTGGCAAGACTGACATCTATACAGAGATATAAGAGCAGGAATAATGCAACGCCAGGGTTCCGTTATAGTTGCTCATTGAAAAAAATAGTGCTGACGTTTGAGTATAGGCGTTCAATCGTTTGGGTATAGGCGTTCAATCGTTCGGGTATAGGCGAACGATGTTTAGGTACGGGGTAAACCCCTTCAACCCCCAAGGTGTTTTTCCTGTTTCTTTATCGTATATCATCTTAAGGGACTGACAAATAACACATAAATACTAACCCGCAAGGGTAAACGTAAAGAAGTGCAGTCACTCCCGTTCGACAGTCTTTTTAGATACATGAGCTTTCTGCTCTTGTCTCTCTTTCGTTTGAATACCGCCAATATTCGCAATGTGAGAGCAAGTAAAACAGAAGGTTTGCGTCCGTTAGGGCGTGAACTGTTCTTGCTTGTTTGCATTGTATGAAGGACGGGTACGAGACAAGTGCTATATTGACGGAGAAATATATGGTAAAAAACTCTGTCATCGAGCCCACAGAAATAATCCTCAGCCTCCAGCATTATCAGGGTCTACTATTTACTAACTTTACTCTTCGGTTGCCTGTTCAGCCTGTAGATGATGTGGCACAATGCATAGCGGGGCATGACGTTGGTGTAGGTCTCGGTGCGTCCCTGGGCGTTGAGGGTGCGGGTGACGTTGCTGAGCTGACCGAGGATGTCGAAGCCGTCGACAACAACGAGGAGGTTGCCCTTGAAGAAGGGTCGCGAGAGGCGGGCATTCCAGACAAGGTCGGTGGTGTTTAGGTTTTCGTCTGCATAGCCGGTGCGGGTGTAGAGGTTGAGGTCGGTATTGAGTTCCATCTTCCACGGGAGTTTCAGCAGGGCAGTCATACTATTGGTGAGGGTGAGGGGCTGTTGCGTCTTGAAATTTGTGCGGTGACTGGTGAAGCGTTGCCAAAGGGTGGTATTCTTGAAACTGAGCGAGTGGTTGCCAAGCTTGTAGGAGAGGCTCAGCGTGTTGTTGAACGAGAGGGTGTTGACAGTACTGCGCTCTTGGTCAATCAGATCGGCGCTGTGCTGATAACTGATACTCGGACTGACATTGAGGCGTAGGGGATGCTTCTTGCCGATGGCGGTATTGAATCTGTAGTTGGCATCGGCATTCCAGTTGCCGTTCACGTTGTGGGCCTGCCACGTGCGGATGCCCGTAGTACGGTCATAGCTGTAGCCCATGGCGAGAGCATTTTGGATGATGGTGTAGCCGAGCCAGTAATGATGACTATTCTCTTTATGGTTGGCGTTCCCCCATTGATGGCCGAAGGAGAACTGATGGTTAATGGCATTGCGCAGACTACGATTGCCTATACGGATGTTCAGCGGGTCGGTATCGTCGCGCATGTCGACGAGGTTCTGCAAATCGGGTGTCGATGAGGTGGCGATGTACTGGAGAATCAGTTTTTGGGCATTACCAGTCTTATGGTTGATGGTGGTGTATTGGATAAAGCAATCCCAGATGTTGATGGGCATGGTGTTGCGGGTGACCTCAAATCGTTCAGTCCGTCAGAGAGGATGGCGACGGAATAGTCCGACTGGCTCTGCTCGATGGTGCGCAGGGCTTCGTTGAGCGGAGTGTTGCGGAAGTGATGGGACACTTGTGCCAGTATGGACGATGTAGTGATCAACAGGAGAACTATCAAGAAGTATTTCATTCCTTATCCTCCTTTCCTTCCGTAATTTCAACAAAGATGGTGTCGCGTTGTATTGAAAGCCTAATGCCATCGAACATATTCAGTCTGTCGATGAAGTCGGTAAGAGGTGCATCAGGTTTCCACGTCATGATGAACTTCATGGCCTTGGCTTCGTCGTTAAAAAATCTGACGGTCTTACCGTAGTGGGCAGCAACGGTGGAGAGAATACTGTCAAGGCGCACGTTGTCGAAACGGACAGTCCCCATTACGTCCTCCGAGGGGCTATCAATAGTTTCAATGGCTGTGTCAGTAGTTGCAACCTCCAATGCAGGATCAGTCGCCACAAGCCGGATGGCAGCAAACACCAGTCCGCAGAGGAAGACAATGCCGAGGAACACGGCTGCAATCTTTTGTGCCTCGGCGTCGTCGTAGAGCATGGAACGAGCCTCAGCCAGAAGACGGGCATGGTGTTGTCGGAACAGCTTTTCCAGTGAACTTTGATTCATCTTTCGTTGCTTACGTTTTATCATAGAGACAAACGAATGCTTCTTTTTCCTAACCTATATAACGTAAAAAGGCGATTACTTGTTATAAAAGAGATTTCGAAATAATAGGGAAATAATTTTGATGTTCGAGAAATAGTTTGTATTTTTGCATGATGTAATAAAAGACAGATAGCTTATGAAAAAGAAACGTATAATGATGATGATTGCCATGTGCCTGATGACAGCAACGATGGCAATGGCTGTTGTCGACAAGCAGACTGCTTCGATCGATAAGATAACGGTGTTCACTAATGGCGCTCAGGTGGAACGTTCGAAAAGCGTCAGCCTGGTAGCGGGAGAACAGGTGGTGACCTTTACGGGCATGTCTCCCTTTATGGACAGAAAGAGCATGCAGGTGAAGGCAAAGGGACACCTGACGATACTTGGCGTGAGCCAGCGAACAGCATATCCCGATTCTGCGGTGCAGATGAGGAAACTGCATGAGGCAGAGGATGTCGTGAGGGCTGTGGAGCGCCGCATCAAGCAGGTGAAGGATGAACAGGAGATGCTATCTGCACAGTTGGAGTTGGTGAAGACTAACTGCTCTGTGGCCGGTCGGACAGTGGCTACACCTTTGGCGAATATCAAGGAGCTGAATAACTACTATGCACAAGAGGTGCTTTCGGTGAAAAAGCGCAGCCAGGAGCTGGATGAACAGCTACTGAAGCTCAATGAGGAACTGAAACGTAAGCAGAACTCGTGCGATTCCATCGCCAAGTTGAAGCTGAAGAGCATCACAGAGATTGACGTGAAAGTAGAGGCCAAGCAGGCTGGCCGTGCCGATTTCAGCATCTCTTATTATGTGAAGAACGCCGGTTGGTATCCAAGCTACGACATACGTTCGAACAGCACCAAGGAACCTTTGCAATTATCGTACAAGGCAAACATCTTCCAGAATACCAAGGAAGAATGGAAGAACGTACCCGTCACCCTCTCGTCGGCTAATCCTAACCGTTCTAATGTGGCACCGCAGTTGAAGACCTATTGGTTGGACTACGGCCTGTCGGCACCTACTTATAACTACGATTCCGATGGCAGTACCATCAGCGGAAGGATTGTGTCGGCCGAGGATGGCGAACCACTGGTTGGCGCATCTGTCATGGTGAAGGGTACGCGTCTGGGTACTGTTTCCGATATCGATGGCAACTATTCCATCACCTTGCCACAAGGTAATCGTCAGCTTATGTTCTCCTATATCGGCTATCAGAGTCAGACCCGCACGGCTACGCCAGGTTCTACGCTCAACGTCCGCATGAAGGAAGACCAGGCTGCGCTGGAAGAGGTGGCTGTTGTCGGTTATGGTAAGAGGAGTCGCCGCACGGGAGCCAATGCCACCGTGATGAAGGCAAAGGAGGTTGTGGTTGCCGAACCTGATGCAGCCGTGGAAGAGGAGATGTACGAGAGCGAGGTCATCGCAGTCAGTCAGCAGCAGGCGCAGTTCGGTTTCGAGTTCGACATCAAACAGTTGCAGACTCTGCCCGACGGTGGCAAGACCACAACGACAGAGCTGGCCCGACATCAGCTGCCTGCCACTTACGAATACCAGGGCATACCGAAGATTGACAAAGAGTCCTTCCTCGTGGCTGACGCCACCGACTGGCAGAAACTCAATCTGATGGAAGGTGAGGCGAATGTCTATTTCGACAATTCGTTTGTGGGCAAGAGCATTCTCGATCCAAATGTGAGCAGCGATACGCTCCACTTCTCATTAGGACGTGACCAGAGTATCCGTGTGCAGCGTACCAAGGTCAATGAACGTTCCATCCGTCGTTTCTTCGGCAGCAGCCAGGAACAGACGATGACGTGGCGCCTTACCGTAAAGAACATGCGGCAGGAGGCCGTTAGTATCACCGTGTACGACCAGATGCCCATTTCCAGGAACTCGAGCATAGAGGTCAGCATGGAAGAGCTGAGCGGTGGCCAGTGTGACAAGGAAACAGGTGTTGTCAGATGGCCGCTTCAACTCCAGCCGGGCGAACAACGTGAACTGATGTTGCAGTACAAGGTGAAATATCCTAAGAACAGGCGTCTTCACATAGAATAGAAACCCTATATTACAAACAAAGAGGATGTGCCTATGTTGACACATCCTCTTCTATTTTTTTCGAAAGTCATTCAATCAGGAATGGCTTTACCTTGATAGTGATCTTTTCAGCTGCTGCTAAAGAGTTATTGCCCAGTAACAGCGATTGATGAATTACACCAGGTCGGCGCGGCCCTTGACCTCTTCAAGCACAGCCTTAGCAAGAGCTGAAGACATAGGTGCATGATGGTCGTACTCCATAGAGCTGGTAGCACGTCCGGAGGTGATGGTACGCAGAGCGGTGACATAGCCGAACATCTCGGACAGGGGAACCTGAGCCTTCACGACACGGGCACCGCTACGAGCCTCGTCCATACCCTCTACCTGTCCACGACGCTTGTTCAGGTCGCCGATGACATCACCCATGTTCTCCTCGGGTGTCACCACCTCGAGTTTCATGATGGGCTCCATCAGTACGGGCTTAGCCTGAGCGCAGACTGCCTTGTAGGCCATCTGGGCAGCAATTTCGAACGACAGCTGGTCGGAGTCAACGGGGTGGAATGAACCATCCACTACGACTACCTTCAGTGAGTCAACAGGATAGCCACCGAGGATACCATTCTTCATAGCTGCCTCGAAGCCCTTCTGGATAGAGGGGATAAACTCCTTGGGAATGTTTCCGCCCTTCACCTCGTTGACGAACTGCAGACCACCATTCTCCTTGATATCCCAATCGTCGTCCACAGGACCAACGTTAACGATGATGTCAGCGAACTTACCGCGACCACCAGACTGCTTCTTGTAGACCTCACGATAGTTCATGACGGTCTTGGTGATAGCCTCCTTGTAGTTCACCTGGGGCTTACCCTGGTTACACTCAACCTTGAACTCACGCTTCAGACGGTCGATGATGATGTCGAGGTGGAGCTCACCCATACCCGAGATAATGGTCTGACCACTCTGCTCGTCGGTGCGTACGGTGAATGTGGGGTCTTCCTCTGCCAGCTTGGCCAGACCGTTGTCCAGTTTGGCAACGTCAGCCTGTGACTTAGGTTCTACGGCGATAGAAATCACAGTGTCGGGGAAGGTCATGGACTCCAGCACGATGGGCTTCTCCTCGTCGCAGAGAGTGTCACCCGTACGGATATCCTTGAAACCTACGCCAGCGCCGATATCTCCAGCGTCGATGGACTCCATGGGAATTTCCTTGTTAGAGTTCATCTGGAACAGACGGCTGATACGTTCCTTCTTACCCGAGCGGGGATTGTAGACGTAAGAACCAGCCTTCACGCTACCGGAGTAGACGCGGAAGAATACCAGACGGCCCATATAGGGATCAGTGGCAATCTTGAAGGCAAGAGCGGCTGTCGGCTCGGTCTCGCTGGGCTTGCGGCCCTCTTCCTCATCAGTGTTGGGGTTAGTACCCATCACAGTCTCCACATCAACAGGAGCGGGCAGGAAGGCGCAGACATAGTCGAGCAGAGGCTGTACACCTTTGTTCTTATAAGAAGATCCGCAAATCATAGGTGTGCAGGACATCGAGATGGTACCCTTGCGGATAGCAGCGATGATCTCCTCCTCAGTAATTGAGTTGGGATCGTCGAAATACTTCTCCAGCAGAGCCTCGTCGTACTCAGCAGCAGCTTCGAGCAGTTTGTTGCGCCACTCGTCGCACTCGTCAGCCAGGTCAGCGGGGATGTTCTCTATGTCATACTCTGCACCCATGGTCTCATCGTGCCACAGGATAGCCTTCATCTTGATGAGGTCTACCACACCCTTGAAGTTCTCTTCAGCACCGATGGGTACCTGAATGACAACGGGGTTGGCACCGAGGATGTCCTTCATCTGCTGAACAGTCTCGAAGAAGTCAGCACCGGAACGGTCCATTTTGTTTACATAACCGATACGGGGAACGTTGTACTTATCGGCCTGGCGCCAGACGGTCTCAGACTGGGGCTGAACACCATCGGCAGCAGAATAAGTAGCAACAGCTCCGTCGAGCACACGTAATGAACGTTCTACCTCGGCGGTGAAGTCCACGTGTCCCGGAGTATCGATCAAGTTAATCTTGAACTGCTTTCCGTTGTAGTTCCAGTTACAGGTGGTGGCAGCAGAGGTAATCGTGATACCACGCTCCTGCTCTTGGGCCATCCAGTCCATAGTGGCAGCACCATCGTGCACCTCACCGATCTTGTGCGTCTTACCTGTGTAGAACAGGATACGCTCAGACGTGGTGGTTTTACCGGCATCGATGTGAGCCATAATACCAATATTGCGGGTCAAATGTAAATCGCGGTTTGCCATTTTCCTTTATCCTTTTTACTTTTTACCTTATAACCTATTTTATTAGAAGCGGAAGTGAGCAAATGCACGGTTAGCCTCAGCCATACGGTGCATGTCCTCCTTACGTTTGAAGGCACCTCCCTGATTGTTGAAGGCATCCATGATCTCTGCAGCCAGCTTGTCAGCCATTGACTTTCCACTACGCTTGCGGGCATAGCTGATCATGTTCTTCATAGAAACCGACTCCTTACGGTCAGGACGGATTTCAGTAGGAACCTGGAAGGTAGCACCACCGATACGGCGGCTCTTCACCTCCACCTGTGGAGTGATGTTGTCCAGGGCCTGCTTCCAAATCTCAAGGGCAGACTTCTCCTGGTCCTTCATCTTGTTCTTGACTACTTCAAGAGCATTGTAGAATATCTCGTACGAGATGGACTTCTTTCCATCGTACATCAGATGATTCACAAACTTCGACACCTTCTTGTCGTTAAACACTGGATCCGGCAGGATCACACGCTTCTTTGGTTTTGCTTTTCTCATTTTTTCTTTGAATGAATTTAATTCTGCTTGGGGGCTGTTTGTTTTGTTCTTCAACGTCCTACGCTTGGACATTTACTCAACCTTTATAACATATCTCCAGCAAAACGGGGATTTTTTACTTTTGAGTTTCTGAGTTTTAAAGTCTTTGAGCTTATGAGTCTCTTTTCCTGTGAGTTTTTGGTCTTGAGCGACGCTCCTCTCCGAGCCAACCCATAAACTCAAAAACCCATCAACTCACCAGCTCAGGCTTACTTCTTCTGCTTCGGACGCTTAGCTCCGTACTTGGAGCGGCGCTGCAGGCGGTTAGCCACACCGGCGGTATCAAGTGTGCCGCGAACGATGTGATAGCGCACACCGGGTAAGTCCTTCACACGACCACCGCGCACCAGCACGATGCTGTGCTCCTGCAGGTTGTGACCCTCACCGGGGATGTACGAGTTAACTTCCTTCTGATTAGTCAGACGAACACGGGCTACCTTACGCATAGCCGAATTAGGCTTCTTCGGGGTTGTCGTATACACACGCACGCACACACCGCGACGCTGAGGACAATTGTCCAATGCGGGAGACTTGCTCTTGTCTACGATTACCTTTCTGCCTTTTCTTACCAATTGTGAAATTGTAGGCATAATACTTTTACTTTTTAATTATTTGTTTATATATTATTTTGTTTATATTCAGCTATTTACGTAATAGTACGCCCATAAAAAGGCGATTCGGGCTGCAAAGGTACAACTATTTTTCGAATCTACCTAATTAAAAAAGGAGAAATAAACTTCTCCTTTATCATAATTAACAAAATATAACTGTATTAAATATCATTAACACCCCTTGCGGTTCTCCGTCATACTCTTTCTATAATACGAATTGTGGTGTATATATAAAATATGTACGTATGAACATAAAATAATCATCAGGCTTCGCCTTTCGTCGCATTGAAGGGTGCAATCATGCCGGGATCCTGCTTGGGAATCTTGATGGTACCATATATACGTTCGTAGCGTCCGATGTTTTCCTGCAATGCCAGCATAAGCCGTTTTGCATGTTCTGGGGCCAGGAGGATGCGGCTCTTCACCTGTGCTTTGGGAAGACCGGGGAGTACACGCGCGAAATCAATCACGAAGTCGCTGGAAGAATGGGTAATAATGGCAAAATTGGCATACTCGCCCTGTGCCACATCGGGCGTCAGTTCTATCTGCAGTCCCTGTTGATTGTTGTCTTTCTCGTTCATAGTCACTTTCTTTATTGTTCCTCTTCTATATAATTAAAAGATATTTGTCCGATTTACAGTAGTTGGCGTAGCCTCTACTTGGACGCTGCAAAGTTACCCTTTTTTCGGTAAACGACCAAGTTTTTACCTATATTTTCAATCGCAAAACTGTTTTCGCAAGGCATTTTGAGCGTATTTTTTGGTAAATAGGAAATAAATCCCTACCTTTGCACACCGCTAACTAATCATAAAAGATGAAAACAGACATACAAATAGCTCGGGAGTGTCAGCTTGACCACATCAACGAGATTGCATCGCGTATCGGCATAGCGCCAGAAGAAATAGAGCCTTACGGCCGCTATATGGCCAAAGTACCTATTCGCCTGATAGACGAAGAGAAGGTAAGACAGAGCCGCCTTATCCTTGTCACCGCCATCAGTCCGACAAAAGCAGGTATTGGAAAAACCACTGTCAGCATTGGCCTGACATTAGGTCTGAACAAACTCGGCAAGTGTGCTGCAGTAGCCTTGCGCGAGCCGTCCCTCGGTCCTTGTTTTGGAATGAAGGGCGGAGCAGCCGGAGGTGGATATGCTCAGGTGCTGCCAATGGAGAAGATCAATCTGCACTTTACTGGTGACTTCCATGCGGTGACTTCGGCCCACAACACCATTAGTGCACTGCTCGACAATTATATCTATCAGCACCGCAAGGAGGGCTTCTCTTTGCGGGAAATCTTCTGGAAGCGGGTCCTTGACGTGAATGACCGTGCCCTGCGCAATGTGGTCACCGGACTTCGCGGCGATGGCGTGGTTTCTGAAACAGGTTTCGAGATTACACCCGCTTCGGAACTGATGGCTATCCTCTGTCTTGCCACCAGCGAGGACGACTTGCAACGTCGCATCGAGAACATTGTCCTGGGCATTACCGCCGATGGCAAGCCATTCAGAGTGAAAGACCTTGGGGTAGCAGGTGCCATCACCGTCCTGCTAAGAGATGCCCTCAACCCCAACCTCGTACAGACAACGGAGCACACCCCCGCTTTCATCCATGGTGGTCCATTTGCCAACATCGCTCACGGCTGTTCCAGCGTGCTTGCCACCAAAATGGCCATGACCTTCTGCGACTACGTGGTAACTGAAGCTGGCTTTGGCGCAGACTTGGGAGCTGAGAAGTTCTTCGACATCAAGTGCCGAAAAACTGGGCTTCAGCCCCGATTGGTGGTCATCGTCGCCACCACACAAGGATTGAAGATGCACGGTGGTGTAGACCTTGATCATATCAAGGAGCCCAACGCCCAGGGGCTGACAGAGGGTCTGAAGAATCTCAACCGCCATATCCGCAACATGCAGGGTTTTGGCCAGCCCGTCGTTGTCACCCTCAATCGTCATGACACCGACTTGGAAGAGGAAATAGATATTGTTCGCAAAAACTGCGAGGACTGGGGAGTGGGCTTTGCCGTCAACGAGGCCTTCCTCCGTGGTGGAGAGGGTGCAACGGAACTGGCCCAAACCGTCATCGACACCATCGAGAGACAGCAACCGTTGCCAATCCACTTTACCTATAAGGAGGCTGACACCTTGGAAAACAAGATAGAAAAGGTTTGCAAGAGCATTTACGGAGCCTCGGCAGTTGAATACAGTAAAACAGCGAAGCGGAAGCTGGAGGCCCTGCGTGCCATCTTTACCGACGACGATGGTGCCATTGCCCACTATCCCGTCTGCATCGCCAAGACACAGTTCTCATTTACGGCCGATTCCA
>JAEEGF010082652.1_pt1 | contig 10269 bp, 7 predicted proteins | sample 9134171 | NCBI WGS metagenome assembly JAEEGF01 (sample SAMN16246542, study PRJNA631951) | gut metagenome | biome: gut microbiome; feature: rumen; material: AP-attached | host: Bos | place: Iran: Karaj | collected 2018-10 | reverse complement strand
GTTCCGGAAGGTCTCGTATGCTTTTTTGTAGGTATTGATGTCCGTGTGGTAGTTGGAATTGTTGTCCACCACGACCCGATAGATCTTCTCGTACAGCGCCGTGTTGAATTCCAGATCCAGATTCAGGACCGGCACGCCTTCCTCGTTCTTCTTCACGATGCTTCCGCCCGCTCCGTAGTAGAACGAATACGGACTGTCGAGATACCACGAGGTCAAACCGAAGAAGTCGTCGTCCTCCTTGATCTCCCCGTCGCCGTTGAGATCGGTCGTCACGTCTTTCGTCAGATCATAGAGCGCGTCCAGCGTCCATTCCCCGGCGTCCACAAGACCGTAGGGATATTCCAGTCCGCGGTCGACGAAGCGCGCCTTGTTGAACGCCATGCAGGAGGAGCGGAGCATCGCGTTCGGCAGGGGCATGCCGCAGAGCAGCTTCATATGGCCGGCCACCGTGAAGGCGTCCACGCAGTCCGTGTCCCACCAGGGCTTTTCCGGATCCACATGGTCTAAAAGGTCCAGCGAGTAGAAAAACCCTCCGGGAGCGGCCTGACCCGCGGAGACCATGTGCAGGAATGCCACGTCGTAATCGTTCACGCCCGCCGACACTGCATTCTTGACCGCAGTCGTGGCCGCGTTGTACTCATCGAATTCCACGCCCTCGACGACGATGTCGAACCGTTCCTCCATCGCCTTGTTCCGGCGGAAGATCGCGTCGTTCAGCACCTCGCCCGTTTCTTCCTCGATATTGACGTCCTCGCCCCAGAAGCAGATGTGGTAGGCATACCCCTCGTAATCGACCTCCGGCAGTCCGTCGTCCAGTCCGGGATCCTCGGTTTCGGCCTCCGTCTCTCCCGGCACGGGATCGGCCGTCCCCGCCGAGGGAGTGCCCGAATCTTTTTCGGTATCCGTCTTTTCGGAGCAGGACGCGAAAACGGACAGCGTCAGCAGCAGCGCAAGCAGCGCGCAGAATGCTCGTCTTTTCATGATCGTTCCTCATTTCCGGCATCTCGCCGTATTCTCGGAAAACAGTATAGCACGTTTCTCCTTCAAATGCAAGTTCGATTCGGCACAACGGACAAATTTTCAGTTTCAATTCACGAAAATTTCTTGCTCTTTCGCGGAAAAACTGCTATAATATCAGAAGCAGCATCCCGAAAGGAGATCCGTCATGCGAAAACGCATTTTCACGTTCATTTTAGCCGTTCTGACGGTGCTTCTTCCCGCCGCGTCGAACGCAGCAGTTCTGCCCCAGGTCCTGCTCGTCTCCGCGTCGGAGGAAATCCGTCTGACCACATGCGAGGTCGTCCTTCCCTCCATTCCCTCCGCGGGCGAGAGTCCCCGTCTCGAAACGTATTCCGTTTCACCGGGCGAGTTTGAAACGGTCCGCTGGATCGATATGGCGGAAAAGCGGGAAATCACCTCCTCCGATACGTTCAAGGAAGGCCATGTCTGCTCCTTCTCCGCGTATATTGTCGAACCCGCCGGATATTATTGGGCCCAGACGACGGACGGTTATCCCGCGGTGAGCGTCACCTGCCGGACGGGGGACAAGGTCTACGAAGCCCTCTCCGTCATGTTCAACCCCAATCAGGACGGCAGCGTCACCCTGATCGCCGTCTTTACCTTCACGATAGCCGCCCCGGAGGCCGGAGCGGAACAGGATCCCGGAGACAATCAGCCGTCACCGTCCGAACCGCAGGACAGTCCCGTTTCCTACGTGACCTGCAGCGGCGACAGCATCACATCCGTCACGGTCCGCGGCGCGAAGTTTCCGGTGGACGGGAAGTCGCAGCAGCTCACCGGATTCGACGCCTCCCCCTGCACCGTACGCGACGTCGGCTGGTACAACGTCACGGACAGCAAGCCGCTCACCCTCGACGATTCGTTTGAGGACGGCAAGGAATACTGCGTGTCCCTCTTCGTCATTCCGGAGGAAGGGAAAAAGTGGGCTCCGGACGCGGCGATCCGACTTCAGACCCCCGACGGCGAAACCGTCAATCCGCTCCGCGCGCTCATTCAGATGGGCGGGGACGGAGTGGCGGTGCTGGTCGGAGACTTCATCCTGACGGCGCTGGCGGAAGAGCCCGAACCCGCGCCCGCTCCGGAACCGGAAACGACCGATCCTCAGACCGGAACGACCGATCCGGGCACGGCGGAATCCGGACCGACCGAACCCGGAACGGCGGAGCCCGCGGCGGAATCCACCGAGACGCCTCCCGCGGAACAAAACCTGAGTGTGACGCTCGAGCCTTCCGATCTCACCGTTTCGAGAGGCGGAACGGCGGTCTTCCGCACGGAAGCGGCCGGCAGCGGGATTTCCTGCCGCTGGATCGCCGTGAACGGCGGGACGACGATTCCCCTCTCCGACGGCGCGTTCGGGTACGGTTCCGATCTCTCCGGAACCAGGACCTCCACCCTCACCGTCAATCACATCGCCCCCGAAATGGACGGTCTGTTCTTCGCCTGCGTGTTCACGGCGGCGGACAGGTCCTCCGTCTCATCGCGCCGCGCTCTTCTGACCGTTTCGGACGGAGCGGCCTCTTCCCCCTTCAGTGACGTGGCGAAAACCGACTGGTTCTATTCCTCCGTCGCGGCCGCCGTCTCCTACGGACTCATGAACGGACGCGGGGGCGGGCTCTACGAACCCTACGGCACCGTCACCTGGGCGGAAGCCGTCAAACTCGCCGCGGTCCTCCGCGAACGGGCCGAAACCGGAGCGGTCTCCCTGAAAAACGGCGATCCGTGGTATTCCACCTACGTCGATTATGCCGCCGGAAAAGGGATCCTGACCGACGCGGAAACCGAGGGATCGGTCTCGAAGGCGTACGTCCTTGCGCACGCGAACGAGCCCATCACCCGGTCCGCCTTCGCGTGGATCTTCGCGCACACGCTCCCCGCCGGCACGCTGCCCGCGATCAACACCATTCCGGACGGGACGATCCCGGACGTCACGGAGGGCGGCGAGCGGTACGACGCGATCTACACCCTCTACCGCGCGGGCATCCTCAACGGCAGCGATGAAAAAGGCACGTTCCGTCCCGACAGCAATATCCTGCGTTCGGAAGTCGCCGCCATCGCCGTCCGCATGTGCACGCCGGGAGAACGCGTCGGAGCCCCGTTCCGTCTCGGCGAATGAATTCCATACCCCGATCACTTTCCGTTCCGGTTCCGTCGAAAACCTCCCCGGCGTCCGATAAAGCCGGGGCAATGATCTAAAGAAAGGCGTTCCCATGAAAAAAACCGCTGCGCTCCTTCTTGCGCTTCTGCTGCTCCTCACCGCCCTCTCCTGTTCGAAAAACGATCCCGTCGGTACGACAGCGGCGGACAGCCCCTCGGCTTCGCCCGCGCCCTCCGGTGAGGAAACGGCCGAGCCCGTCGATCCGGACGAGCTGGTGAGAGGTCTGTGCGACAAGTACGGCCTCACGGAGGGATTCATCTTCACTTCGAAATCCACGGAACTCGGCGAGTACCTCGACGAAGACCTCATCCAGTCGTACTACGGCGACGTGACCGACAAGCCCGATTTTTCAAAGGTCTCCGAATACTGCCTGTACGTGGACGAAAGCGATCCCGACATCATCATCGACGTCGGCGTCTTCCGTCTGGCGGATCCCGCATATGCGGACACCCTCATGAAGTACCTGCAGGCCCGCATCGACGTCAAGATCGAAAACGGCGCGCGCTACACCAACATCGACGTGGCGACCCTCAAGAAGTCCGTCGTGTCGAAGGCCGGCGACTGCGTCTTCTATGTGGTTTCCTACGATACCGCCGATATCGCCGCGGACATCCGGGCCGCTCTCGGAAAATAAGCGCATATGGTTTTCTCATCTCTGCTCTTCCTGTTCGCCTTTCTGCCGGTGACGCTGCTGCTGTATTACGCCGTCCCGAACCGGAAGGCGCGGAACTGGATCCTCTTCGTCCTGAGCCTGATCTTTTACGGATGGGGGGAACCGGTTTACATCCTCGTGATGCTCGCGTCCGTCACCGGCGCGGGGGGGTTCGGCTTCCTGATCGACCGGTACCGGACGGAAAAGCCGAAAAAGGCGAGATTGTGGCTGGCCCTCTCCCTCTGCTTCAATCTCGCCGCGCTCCTTTTCTTCAAGTACGCCAATTTCTTCATCGACAATCTGCGTCTGATCCCGCTGCTTTCGGAAAAGCTCGCGCCGATCGAAGGCCTGACTCTTCCCATCGGCATTTCGTTCTACACCTTCCAGATCATGTCCTATTCCATCGATCTGTACTGGGGAAGAACGGCGGTGCAGCGGAACTACGTGGCGTTCGGCGCGTACGTGACCCTCTTTCCGCAGCTCATCGCCGGTCCCATCGTCCGGTACCGCGACGTGGACGACCAGCTGACCGATCGGAAGGAAACCGTTCCGCTGTTTTCGAGCGGCGTGCGGCGGTTCCTCATCGGGCTTGGGAAAAAGATCCTGATCGGCGACGCGGCGTCCCGGGTCTACGAATACGCGAAGGGGACCGCCGCCTTCCACGGCACCGTTCTCGGCGCGTGGATGGTCATGATCTTCTTCACCCTGCATATCTACTACGACTTCTCCGGATATTCCGACATGGCCATCGGCCTCGGACGCATGTTCGGCTTCCGCTTCCTTGAAAACTTCAATTATCCGTATATCTCTAAAAGCGTGACGGAATTCTGGCGGCGGTGGCACATGTCCCTCGGCACCTGGTTCAAGGAATACGTCTACATCCCGCTCGGCGGCAACCGCGGCGGAAAGCTGAAACAGTACCGGAACCTCGCCGTCGTGTGGTTCCTCACCGGCTTCTGGCACGGGGCGAACTGGAACTACGTCCTCTGGGGCATCTACTTCGGCGTCCTTCTGATCCTGGAAAAGGCGTTCCTTCTCAAAGCGACGGAAAAAGCCCCCGCGTTTCTGCGCCATCTCTACGCCCTGCTGCTGATCGGGTTCGGCTGGATCCTCTTCTCGCATACCGATCTTTCGGCGGGATGGAAATGCTTCCTCTCCCTCTTCGGCGTCGGAACGGAATGCTTTGCCACTCCGACGGTCGGATACGAATTCATCCGCGCCCTTCCTCTGCTGGCCATCGCCGCCGTCGGCGCGACCCCGATCCCGAAAAAACTCTGGGACTCCCTTTCCGAGTGCGACTGGACAGCGGTCGGCGCGCTCGACGAAAAGGGGGGCGAGATCCCCGTCGAAGACCGCCCTCTCTCCCTTCGGGGAAAGATCATGGGCATCGTCACGGCGATCGGCTGCCTCCTGGTGCTGACCGTTTCGGTCGCCTATCTTGTGGATTCGACGTTCAGTCCCTTCCTGTATTTCATCTTTTAGGAGGACGGCATGAAAAGAATCTGCAATCTCATCACCGGATATCTCTTCGCCCTCTTCCTCCTCGGCTTCGCGATCGCGTTCGTCCTCATCCCGGACAATGAAGTTTCCGCGGAGGAAAACCGCCGCCTCGCCGTATTTCCGGAATTCACGTGGGAGAGGCTCGCGGACGGCTCCTTCTCCTCGGATATCAACGACTATTTCGCCGATCAGTTCCCCTTCCGGGACATGTTCGTGGGGATCAAAGGCACGATCGAAACGGGCATGCTCCGCGGCGAGAACAACGGCGTTCTCGTCGGAACGGACGGGCAGACCGCCGTGCGTCGGTTCAACGTCTATAAAAGCCGGATCGAGCATACGAAGGATATGGACTACTACTATCCCGAAACGCTCGCCCTCAACGTGGAGGGGCTGAACCGGTTCGCGGCGGAAAACGGCATGGAAACCGTGACCGTCCTCCCGCCCCGGTCGGTGGACGTGACCCTGTCCTCCTTCTCCTATCCCGATGAAATCACAAACTCCATCCACGAAGCCCTGAACGACCTCTCCCCGGAAACCGGCTATATCGATCTGTATCCCCTCCTGCGGGAACGGAATGATGCCGGGGAATACGTCTATTTCCGCACCGACCATCACTGGACAGCCCGCGGCGCATATTACGCCTACCGGGAGATCCTGAAAGCCTTCGGCATGGAGAACGAGGTCCTCTCCGAAGAGGCCTTTGCCTTCGAAGCCGTCCCGGACTTTTACGGCACCACCTGGTCGAAGGCGGGATGCAAGTTCATAGAACCCGACACACTGGAGATCCCGTTCTCCGGCGGGGAAGACGACCTCGAAACGGTCTGCCTCTCCGAGCGCATGGTCAAGGATGAAAACGGAAAACCGAAAAAAGCGCTTCAGGCATACGAAACCTTCGACGGCTGGCTCGACCGCAGCTATCTCTCCGGAAAGGACAAATACGGCGCGCTTCTCGACGGCACGCACTTCGTTCAGACCGTCTTTTCCAAGTCCGGCGAACGACAGCGGCTCCTTGTCGTCAAGGATTCCTTCGCCAATATGCTCGTCCCCTATCTGTCCGTCCACTTCGATCTCGTGATCGTGAGCCTGGCGGACGGGATCACGGATGTCACCGGGATCGCCGGGGAGTACGGAGCAACCCGTGCGCTCATCGTCTACAACTGGGAAAATCTTATCACCAACACCAATCCGGCAAGTCTCCGGTAAAAAGCGAGGTACACTTCAAATGTTGAACGAAATTCTTCGGGCATCCGCCGCTCTTCTGGCCGCGGCGATGATCCTTCCCGCGGCTGCGGGATGCAAAAAAGGCGGCATTTCCGTAGGAGAAGCCTCCTCCCTAATGAACGAGCTGGCGCAGAGCGGCGCGATCGATCTCGGCGAAATCGAGGCGGAAGCAGCCGACGCGGCACAGGCTGCTGCGGACAAGAAAGCCGCCGAGCTCGCCGAAAAAGAAGCGCAGCGTCAGGCGGCTAAGGAAGCCCTGAATCAGAAGAACAATACGCCGGCGACTCCGAAGGTCGAGGAACCGAAGATCACCGCAGAGAGCAAGATCAACAATCCCGTAGAAGCCGTCCCCCTCGCCAACCCGGAACTCTATTCCGCTCCCGCGTTCACGCCGGAGGTCCTTGATCCCGCGGATACCCGCGAATTCAAGATCCTCGGCGCGGCCTATTCCGACGGAACATGGGCGGTCGCCTACGGGGAATGCAAGGTCGGAGCCTTCATCACCGCCGTCAACGCCGACGGGGAGACCGCGACCGTACAATCCCAGGGCGGCTGCTTCGCGCTCCGGTTCCACGCCCCGAAAATCAAAGCCACCCTCACCCTGACGCAGTCCTACAACGGAGAGCAGATCGGTGAGCCGTTAAAATGGGAAGGCCGCGTGGAGACTTCCTCCTACGATGACGACGACAACTGGATGGTGCTCATCGGCGGCGGCAACCAGGGCTTTTACCGCAAGATGATCGCCGATTTCGAGCACACCAACCTTCTCTCGGAAAAGCAGATGACCAGCATCACCGAGAAGTTCAAGGGGCGTGTGGAGAAACTGCAGGAGGTCGGGGACGGCTGCGAACTGATCTGCCTGCTCGCGCCCGCCTCCATGACCATCTATCCGGAGCTCGCGCCCGATTCCGTCAAGCAGGGCGAAGGGGAAAGCCGCTACGATCAGGTAAAGAAAGTTCTCACCGACGCCGGCGTCATCGTGATCGATCCCCGCGAGACCTTTACCGCGCACAAGAACGACGCGCTGCCGATCTACTACGACTACGACAGCCACTGGACGGAATACGGCGCGTACCTCGCCTACGTCGAACTGTATGATTACATCTCCGACCGGTATCCGGCGGCGAAGCCCCGCGAGTTCTCCGAATTCAACTGGGAGTGGGACTACTACACGCGCGGCGACATGCCGTGGTACTTCGACGTGGACCAGGGCGGGCTGGTCTACGAATGGACCTTCAAGCGGAACTTCAATTTCGACTGCTCCGACGTCACGAAGGACGGAAAGAGCTTCGATCTGAAGAATATGAAGCGCTACAAGCTGGACTATTCCGTCTCCTATCCCGCCTATGTGGACGAGATCTCCGAATCCCACAAGTATACCACCGGCAACGAGGAGCTTCCGGACATCTATGTCTTCCGCAATTCCTACGGCGCCGCCCTCTTCGATCTTCTCATCGAGCGCAGCAACCGCTGCACCTTCAACACCATGTTCTCCTACACCTTCAACATGGCGCAGATCAAGCAGTCCGAACCGGATTACGTGATCTACTGCGTCACGGAATGGGAACTGAACAACATCTACGACAACTGAAGCAAATCCGCCCGATTTCACTTCATCATCAAGGAGGTATTCCCCATGGCAAAACTGAAAATCGGCGTATTCGGAGCGCATCGCGGCATGACCATGATCCATCAGCTGCTTCATAACCCGGACGCCGAAGTCACCGCCATCTGCGACAAGCATGTCCCCTCCCTCGAAGCTGCCGGAAAAACGGCCGAGGACGCCGGTCTGAAAGTCGCGCTGTTTGAGAAGTTCGACGATTTCTTCGAATGCGACATGGATGCGGTCGTGCTGGCGAACTACGCCCACGAGCACGCAAAATTCGCCGTCCCGATCCTCAAGAGCGGCCGGCATGTCATGAGCGAAGTGCTGACCTGCGCGAATCTCGCCGAAGCGGTCGCCCTCATCGAAGCGGTCGAGGAGAGCGGCAAGGTTTACCAGTATGCGGAGAACTACTGCTTCTTCAACACCACTGCCGAGATGCGCCGGCTGTACAAGGCGGGCGACATCGGTGAACTGATGTACGCGGAAGGCGAGTATATCCACGACTGCGCTTCCATCTGGCCCCAGATCACCTACGGCGAGAAGGACCACTGGCGCAACCGCGACTGCTCCACCTTCTACTGCACGCACTCCCTCGGCCCGATCCTTCACGCCACCGGACTGCGGCCCATCCGTGTCTCCGGTCTCGAGGGACAGGAAAAGGAATTCATGATCAAGCTCGGCGCGCGGGCAGGCGCATTCGGCATCGAGATGGTCATGCTGGAGAACGGCGCGGTCGTCAAGAGCATCCACGGCGGTCTCAAGCGCGAACCCGGCTCCATCAACTACGAGATGTACGGGACGCGCGGATCGATGGAAACCGACCGCTGGGACGGCGGAAACCTCCATGTCTGGCGCGAAACGACCGGCAACTGCGTCGGAACACATGAAAAATACGCCCCCTCCTTCTCCCTGGAAGGCGCGGCCGGGACCGGTCACGGCGGAAGCGATTTCTTCACGACCCACTATTTCGTCCGCTCCATCCTCGGGGACGAGGACGCGAAGAAGGAAGCGGTGGACGTATACCGCGCCGTCGACATGTGCATCCCCGGCATCCTCGCCTACCGCTCCATTCTGGAGGGAGGAAGCGCGCTCGACGTCCCGGATCTGCGAAAGAAGGAAGAGCGCGACAAGGTGCGCTGCGACACCTTCTGTACCTTCGAGGAAGCGGCGGGCGACATGTACGTCTCCCCCACCGCCGCCCAGTGGAAGCAGCCGGAAATCCCGGACGAAGTGTATGAAGAAGTCCGCCGGAAATGGCTTGCGGGCGAACCGGGCTGATCTCCGGAAAACCGCCTCACCCCAAAAAGCGAAAGGAGCATCCATGCCGAGAACCATTGCCGTCCGGGGAACGGGGACCGTATCCGCCAAACCGGACCAGATCGACCTCACGATGAACCTGTCCGTTTTAGATCCCGACTACAACGCCGCCGCGGAGGAAGCCGACCGGAAGGACGCAGCCCTCCGCGAAGCCCTCGGAAAAGCGGGATTCTCCGCGGACGCGCTGAAGACCTCGAATTTCAACGTAGGCACCGAATACCGCGGCGTGCACGATCCCAAAACCGGCGAGTACCGGCAGGAGTTCGCCGGGTACCGCATCACGCACGGAACGCTTCTCTCCTTCCCGCTGGATCTGAAGAAGCTGTCGGAGCTGCTCGATCTCATCTCCTCCTGCGGCGCGGAGCCGGAACTGAACGTCCGCTTCACGCTGGAAGATCCGGAGAGCTTCCGCAAGGCCGCCCTCGAATCCGCCGCGGCAAACGCACGCGAAAAAGCACAGATCCTCGCGGCTGCGTCCGGCGTCAGGATCGGAACGCTGCTCAAAATCGAGTACAACTGGACGGATGTCCGCTTTGAGTCCGCCACCATGTTCGATACGGCGGCAAGCGGCGCGGCGCCCCGGATGAAGATGGCGCGCATGGCCGCGGACATGACCCCGCAGGACATCACGCTCACGGACAACGCCGAATTCATGTGGGAAATCGAATGATAGTCAAGACCACCGGCTTAGCCGGTGGCTTGAACTGCCCCTATAAGGGGCTGGTACCGGCCAGCGCTTGTAAGCGCATTGAACATCCGGCGCTTGCACCACTTGCACTGCAACCCGTAAACGGGTTA
>JAEEGF012411926.1_pt1 | contig 10270 bp, 6 predicted proteins | sample 9134171 | NCBI WGS metagenome assembly JAEEGF01 (sample SAMN16246542, study PRJNA631951) | gut metagenome | biome: gut microbiome; feature: rumen; material: AP-attached | host: Bos | place: Iran: Karaj | collected 2018-10 | reverse complement strand
TGATGCTGCTCGATGACTCTTTCTACTATGATGAGGAAAACTTTCTTAGGAACAGGGAGTCGGAAAATGGGGGCGTAACTTCAAGGATCATGAACCTGTTCCATGGACTCAGCCGCGCCAAGAAGAAGATCGCACTCGTCATCATGGGGAATATGAAGCTCATGGAGCAGGTGTATCATATTTTGCAGAAATAAATAACAAAAGTGAAAAAAACTGAATATTATGTCTAACATCCAATAACCCTCTTGTTTTCTATCAAAAAAGGATTGTGTCTATTATTCAAAAATAGATATAATCAATTCTTGGACGTAATTATTTATGGATTATTATATCCAAAAAAAATAAGGGATATCAATGGGGAATCCCTTAGAATTATGTCTATTTTGAGAAGAAAGCAAGGGGGTTATTATGAATTCTTCTATTCATTTTTATGTCTACAGTCATGTCTTTATCCTACAAGACAAACGTAAGGTCACACGATTCTTCATAACTCTCAGAGACTGGAATAAGAATATCATAGCTTTTACAGATTTCCATAAATATATAAGGATTGGGAATCACAGTAAGTCTGTGAAGGTTACCAGCTCTGGTGAAGTGAAATTCTATGCTGTATGTAAATTCCTGAATCATGTATTTTTTGAAAGTGATTTTAAGCCAAACAGCCTGAATGACATAACAAAAGAGATGGTTAGCACGTATCTCAATGATTATGGTCTGGCAAGACTTCCAGGAGATGCAGCATCAAGAAAACAGACTACTGTTGATGTAACCATCTCAGCAGTTCTTGACTTTCTGGATACATATATTAATGAGGCAGGTAAAAAGAAGGTTTCTACCAAACTAAAAAGATCCGATTTATACGTGACAGAAAAGAGATTCAGTAAGAAAAATCGAAAGTTTGTATTCATCACAGTTCCTGCATTTAAAGTTGTAACCATTTCTAAGGAAAAAGATATTTTCAGGGATATATTTGAAGGTGCATATTCGATTTTGATGAACACGATCATAGAGCAGGATATGGACCTCTTGATGCTGGCAGCGCTTTCTTCATTTGCTGGACTGAGGCCTTCAGAAGCATGCAATGTATTTCGTGAGGATTCACCATTAGGGGAAGGCATCAGATTCATCGAATATAACGGTAAAGTAGATGATATAATAATCGATCTTTCTTATGAAAGACCCTTACGGAGCGATGGGGTATCCGTAGGAAATATCAAAAAGGAGAGGATGCAGCGTGTATATCCGGCATTTCTGCAAGCTTTTATGGAATGTTATGAGAAATATATGAAGCACATGGAAAAACGTAAGTGTGAGGTTGAATTCGCGCCGTTGTCGGTCAATAAGCAAGGGAAAGCCATGACATATGATAATTACTATTCACGATTCAAGACCATTGTTGATATAGCCAGAAAGAAAATGCTTGCTGATGATGATCCCAAAGTAGTAGCTTTTGGCAAACAGCTCAGCTATACAAATCTTGGCCCTCATATTTTCAGACATTGGTTTAGTGTAAAGCTGACACTGTTTGGTGAAGACGTGGCAGGACTGATGTATTGGAGGGGTGACAGATCCCCACAATCCGCAATGACATATATCGGAAATAAATCTGAACTTGTAAAGCAGCTTGAAGACGTAACCTCAGAGATGTATGACTACCACATGTGGATGGCCGAGAAGAAACATGAAAACAGACCTTAAAGAGTATGTGAAAAGAATAAAATCTCAGATCAGTGATGAATATATAGACCAGGACTTTGAGCGATCGTTTGTAACCTTTATGAATGATAACGAGTGGTTTGGACATGAACCTGAATTCGACCAGGATATTCTGATGATAGACATAGACAGATTATCTCCATATACAGGTCGGATACAGGAATTCTTTATCAACAGAGGATTAAGTATAGCTGAAAAAACATATATGTTACGAGAACGCTATGAAAAATATATGTCAGACAGTGCACGGATGGTACAGCAGTTTTTTGAAGAAATGAATGTTGCTGAAGACAGCCGCTATTACATTTATGATTTTTTACTATTCAGACAAACAGCAGAGTTTTCAGAAATGGACGATGAAGCTGTTTCGGGTCTGATGTCTTATGCGGTCTATGATCTGACCAAAGCTGCAGGAGACATTTTCTGCATGATGCTTACCTGGATGAAGCAGTTTAAACATATGCACTGGTTCCGTGATTATTACATGACGCCTAGAAGGGTCAGTGATAATGGTGCGTATGACATAGATGAGTACCTGGAACTGCTTTACTACCTGTTTAATGAGACTTACATAGAAAGAGAAGAAATGTACCGGAAAGCAGCAGAAAGTAAGAATTATGCAGACACATGGCTGTATATGTGCATGCACTTCATGCGTGCGATAAGAAATACTGACCTGATGCGTATCGGACATCCGGAATTACCACTTCCACCAGAAGAGGTGTTGCAGAAAGTTGCCTCAGGTGACTTCAGTCAGGAGGATGCGAGACTTACAGTGTATTCGATTACCTGGCGCCTTGCAGTACTGCCGCTCGTACCAAATAAGACAAAATCGCATGACGGTGTCACATCCTTGAAGATCACTATTCCGGAGAGTCTGGAAGTTCATATGGGGATTCTTCTAGCCGTATGTGAAGCACATTATCAACTGTCACGTCAAGGGACTGATAATGGCAGTACTCCGCTCATCCGCATTATAAGTGACTATGAGCGCATCAATCGATATATGGGGGAAGAAATTGGGGTACTATTTCTTCGGTCAAATTTTCGGTCACGGGGTATTCATAAGTCATATCTTCAGGGCTTATTTATGATGTCTGATGACATACTTGGAGAAGAACGGGATGAATTTAATGTCAAGGGGTATATACTTGCAGCACTTGCCCGGTCCCATAAAGGGTCGTATGGGGAGTTTGCCAAAACAACAGTGGTTTATCTTAAGGATGCCAAATTTAATGGACTTACACCAGAGTTTGTGGCAAGGGAGCTTTTTGAGAGGGGCGTACTCTCATTTGTTCCTTCTATGCTTTTAAACATTGTAAGCGGAAACAAATATTCATACCTTCCCGCAAAAATACAAACAGAAGCGGTAAAAGCACTTAATATGACTCCTGCAGAGGCAGAAAGCCTTGTTAAGCTGTCGGAAAATGCAAGGCAAAAATCCAGCGAAACTGTAAAGAAGCTTTTCACTAGCGCCAATGCCAACCCAAGCGAAATTCTGATGATTCTCCATAGAATAGGCGGTGGATACGCTGTTTCAAAGTGCGATGAATTGCTTTGTGTCATGACTGCAATGAAGAAGGTCTGCCCTTTCCCAGAGAGGCATAATTGTTTTGGATGTCAATACGAAATAGGAACAAAATCAACTATCTTCTCGATGGCCTCTGAATATAACAGGCTTAAAGCTCTCGCAAAAAATGCCAGAAGTGATATTGAACGGCGGAAATATATACATTTAATCAAAACGGTAGTCCTCCCGGTTTTAGAAGAGGTTCTTGTCTGCCTGAAACAGAACTATGGGGATGAAGTAGCTTCCGCATATGAAAGGATTGTAAGGGAATGCCTATAAGCAATACTGCAATACAGACATACGACAGCGTTTTGTCGATAAAAATGATTGATAAGAAATCAGAAAAAAAAGCCAGGAACATCTTTAAAAGATATCACATGGAAGGGGTTATATATAATTGTTCCTTTGATGATGACATTTGGCAGACAACAGATGACTATTCAAGAAGGTCATTACGCTTCCAACCAGACTGCTTTTGTTATAAGAGGTTTTATGAAAAATATATGGGATTGTCCTATGAAGATTTCATATCGGCGATGAAAACCTATGTTATGTTTTCTTTTGGGGACCTTGTTCTTAATACTATACAGACATTTATTAATGAAGTGGAGCGGATTATTAAAATTGATCCCTGTGAACTTCCAGAAAGCAAAGTACTTATGAATGTATCAATGCCTCAAAGGCTGTCCGAGTTTCTCTCCATGCTTCCGGTTGTAGGTGCCGCAGAAGAAAACATTCAGGAATTGATGGATATCATGGACTCAGCTTCAATGGTTCTCAACTCCGGAGGAAAAGCCAGAGATCTGGCCTCCTTTGACAGTTATTTCGAATTCAACGACCTTCTGAACAAATACTGGGCATCCGATGTGGATAAGAATGAACGCCTTTTCTATTATCCTCTCTATTTATGGTGGCAGATTACAGCGGTGCTTCCATTAAGGCCACGAGAGTTCTTGCTTACTCCAAGAAAGTGTCTCAGAAAAAGCGATGATGGTTATTACCTATCAGTGCGAAGAAACAGACTAAAAGGGTCGGGCAGGACTGTTACATACCGTATAGAGAGTGACTACTGGATCAATGAATATAAGATACCTGACCATTTAGCGTCCGAGATTCAAAAATACCTCGACTTCACTTCTGAATACGATGCAACTGATCTTGATACACTGTTTATCACTGACTTTCATTATCATAAATGGTTGCAGAAGAAGCATTCAAACAGCCGATACTTTACCTACATAAATATGAGTACTGTGCTCAGATATTTTTTTGATGAGATTGTTGTTGGGAAGTATGGATATAAGCTCATAAGAGACAGAGGCAAGAAATTCTCTCATATGCAGGAACACGAGATTCAGTACATCTACCTTGGAGATACAAGACATCTTGCAATGATAAACATTCTCGCTGAAGGCGGAACGCCGGTTCTTGCAATGGCCCTTGCTGGACATACTAACATGGAGATATCCATGCATTATGCCGGGAATCTGACCAGTCTGATAGAATGCAGGGTTTATCGTCAGTACAAGAAGATGCTTTCCGGTGGAAATGCCTATGAACTGTTTCCGCCCATTGAAAACAAGCATACTTTGCAGGAGTTCGTATTTATGGATGATCGGAGCAGATGCTATTCACCAGCATACAACCACGGCTGTTTTACAGACTGTGAGAAGGCAATTGGTCCGAATGGCGAAATTGGCGATTGCGTCAAGTGTATATATCACAGACAGCCTGATTTTAATGGATTTTTTACAGATGTCAGCAAGGATCGATATCGCCATGTTATTGAGGATGACTGTAAGACTCTGCGGGAAGCTGTGAAGATGGCAAGAAATGAAAGAGGAGATACTGAAGATATACTCCAAGCGATGATAAAACTGCATGGAAGCATGATAACTTATGAAAAATTCTGTAAGGAGCGTTTGCTCCAAGAAAAGGAGATAAAGAATGGCACGGAAAACTGAAGAAAATCATAAACCGGATATTCTCTTAAATATAGTAGAACGATATTATCTTGAGAAAAATCCTGTAAGAAGACCAAAGTATTCAGATCTTGGGAAATTTGCAAGGAGCCTTGGATATGATATCGGTGATCATATATTCCGTAAAAGTACTATAGTTCGGGACTATCTTGATAAAAGAGACTGTAAAGATGAAAAAAGTTTAAAAATGTCTGTCGCAGTTTTTGATACGCTGGATACAGATCGCTTCATCAGGATTAATAACACACCCTCTAAACTAAAAAAAGCTCTTCAGGAAAGAGATACGTATTATAGGGATGTCACACTCTCTGCTGGCAGGATATTTGAAAAAAACAAGGAATTAGAAAGCATAAATGCTCATGTTCGTGAAGAAAATCAAAAGCTGTCTAACGATAATAAAGAGCTTATCGAAGCCATTACAAAATTAAGAAAAGACTATAATGCACTAAAGGCAAGAGATAGGGGTCAAAGAGAAATCATTGACACCTGGGTAAATCCGGAGATTGCCAATGAACTGCTGAAGAGAGAGGGGCTTCTCAAGGAGACATCCTGTATTGTAAACAAAGAAGTCCTGGATAAAAAATTAGTGACAGGAAGCTCAGATATTCAGGGGCTTATAAAGAGTATGTATAAGGGAATTGATAATGGTGAATAATCCGCGAAAGCTATTGCCGGGAGTTAATGATATATTTTCAGCATGTCCTGAGGCAGAAAAGACCTGGGATTACAAGAAAAATATAAAAATCGATCCAAGAAAGGAAACCAGGACATCACATACAAAGGCATATTTTAAGTGTAAACATGGTCACTCAAGGTATGTCTCGATAGATGCATATTGTAAGAATCCTGATTGCAGGGAATGTCGTCAGAGTGTAGGCCACCGCCCTGATATGGTGAAATTTTGGGATTATTCTAAAAATACCGTTGATCCATGGCATGTTATGACAGCAGATAAGGAAACCACGTACCATTGGAAATGTAATGACTGCGGATTTGCTTGGGAACAAACTGCCTTTAATAGACGGTGCAGAGAAGGAAAATGTGCGAACTGCGGAGTACAGAGAAAAAGTCTTCCAACCAAAAAATCACTTGTGCCTTTCTCGGAATACATCCCAGAAGCTGCAAGTTTATGGATAAAAGCTGCAACAAAGGGTATTACTCCTGATAATGTAACTGGTACATCTCAGGAATGGATTACCATGAAGTGCGCTGATAATCCAAAACATATCTATGATATCCAGATATGCAAGATAAAGCCCAAAAGACCTTATGGCTGCCCCTACTGTACTAAACAAAAGATTTTCCCCGGAGAAGATCTGTTTTCATTGGTTCCTGCCGCTGAAAGGATGTGGGACAGGGATTTGAACAAAGGATATGATGATCTGACTCAGATCAAGCCATGGTCTGACAAAAAAGCTTTTTTTGTTTGTGATAAAGGGCATCATTTCTCGAGGAATATATATAGATTTAGAGATGATCAAACCTGCCCCAAGTGTAATAGAGAAAGTCGAAAGCTCCGTCTTACTGTAGGCGATGTCCCGCATCTATTGGCACAATGGGATTTTGATAAAAACACTTCTGCACCATCAGTAGTTCCCGCTTGCTCAAAGGAATTAGCACATTGGAAGTGCAAGAAATGTGGCCATACGTGGGACACACAAATATACAGTCGATTTCATTCAAAAGGAGAATGCCCATGTTGTGAAACCAGAACAGTAGTCGTAACGGGTATAAATGATCTTTTTTCTGAATTACCGGAACTAAAAACGTATTATCATTGGGAAAAGAATAAACATATTGATCATGATTCGCTGTCCGTTACAACTGGAAATATTTCATGTGCCTGGAAATGCCCGAAGTGCGACCACACATGGAAATCCTCCCCCTCAGCAAGAGTAAAAGGGAGCAAAACTAAGGGGTATTCAATAAAACCTTGCCCAGTCTGCGCTGGAAAGGGTATATCAGAATCATATTCAGAAAAATATCCTGAGCTTGCAAAGATGTACAGTAAGTCAAACATTACTGCATTTGATGAGCTTATTTATGGGATTAGCTCAAATACTCCTCTGAAGTGGGATTGTCCGACATGTGGAAATACGTTTACCTCGTCCATGAGCTGTATGATAAGGTCAATGGATGCTTCGTCCAAGGGATGCTCATATTGCTCTGGTAAAAAGGTTATGCGGAGCAAGAGTTTTGCAGCTCTTCATCCGGAACTTATGGATGAGTATGATCCTTCAAACAAAATAGATCCTTTTAATGTATCAGAGAAAAGCAATCATCAGGTGAAATGGATATGCAGAAATAATCCATCACATAAATGGAAAATGAATTTTGGGCAAAGGGCCTTGGGACTTGGAACCTGTCCCATCTGTCATGATCACAACCGTGGACGCAGGATTATTGATATTTTCCCCGAATTCGAACAATACTATGATTCCGAAAAAAATACTCGCCCATTCCGTTTATTAGGCCCAAACTCCAGAGATATTTGCTATTGGAAGTGTGATAAAGGGCACCAGTTTCCAAACAGGATATCCGCATATTCTGCATCGAAAAGATTTTTCTGTCCATATTGTGAAAACATGCTCCTCATGCCAGGAGAAAATGATCTCAAATCGCAACATCCTGATTTAGCCGAGGAATTCGATGTAGAAAAAAATGGGACTCAGCCAGATGAAATCTGCATAACTTCCTGTAATGAAGAGATATGGTGGAAATGCAAAGCCTCCGGGCATGAGTTTCAAAGATCGGTAGCATATCGAATAAAAGTTAATAGAGACTGTCCTATATGTAACAATACCATTGTCATTCCGGGAACAAATTCACTTGATGATACTGATCCCGATCTCGCCAAGGAATGGAGCCCATTAAACAACAGAAAATCGGATACCGTAACAAAAGACTCAAAGATATCTGTTTTTTGGAGATGCCCATCTTGTAATGAGGATTACAAATCCAGTGTTTTTGATAGAAGTGTAGGTGATGATGCTTGTCCTTTTTGTAATGGGCGAAGGGTCAAGGATGGTTATAATTCGTTATTAGATACCGATCCCGAGCTTGCAAAAGAATGGAGTCCGCTAAATGAAAGGAAACCAAACACTGTAACTAAGGATTTTAGGTTATCAGTACTATGGAGATGTCCTGTATGTAATGGCGAATATCATGCTTCTATTTCAGATAGAACTGTCGGCGATAAGGCCTGCCCATTCTGTTACAAAGATAAGGTATTACAAGGATATAACTCACTTTTAGATACGGATCCTGAACTGGTGAAGGAATGGAGCCCACTGAATGATAAGTCCCCGGCGTCTGTAACAAGAAATTATAAATACCCAGTGTTATGGAGATGCCCTGTATGTCGTGGCGATTATAACTATATTGTGGCCCAAAGACGTGTTGGTGATGATTCTTGTCCTTTTTGCAATGGACGAAGGGTTAAGGAAGGTTATAATTCGTTATTAGATACCGATCCCGAGCTTGCAAAAGAATGGAGCCCACTGAATGAAAGGACACCAAACTCTGTGAAAAAGGATTTCAAGCTATCAGTACTATGGAGATGTCCTGTATGTAATGGCGAATATCATGCCTCTATTTCAGATAGAGCTGTTGCTGATGATTCTTGTCCCTACTGTAATGAAGGGCGACTCCTAAGCGGCTATAACTCCCTTGATGTTACTAATCCAGAGCTTGCTAAAGAATGGAGTCCCTTGAATGAAAGGAAGGTTGAATCTGTAACAAAAGATTCTAAACTGTTGGCACGATGGAGATGTCCAACCTGCCATGGAGACTACTATTATTCTATTGCTGAGAGAGCTATTGATGATGATTCCTGTCCCTACTGTAATAAGGGACGATTCCTAAAGGGATATAATTCCTTCGCCAATAAGTATCCTGACATGCTAGATGAGTGGGACTATATCAGCAATTATCTCATTTGCTCGCCGTATGATATTGCAGATTATTCTCAAGAAAAGGTTTGGTGGAAATGTAGTAGGTGTGGCAAACGGTATGAACTTAGCCCTAAAGCAAAGATTATGTTTAGCAAACGTCAGATGGAATCATGTATCTATTGCAAAGGAAATAGAAGAAAACTAAAACACTATTATTAAGATTTACGTGAGCTTTACAAAGTAAAACATCACATATTCGTTAAATTGCCCGGCGCAAATCTGTTAAATGAATTTGCGCAAATCTGTTAAGTGGATTATACTATTCTTATAGTATCAGAATGAGAGGAAGTACAAACTGTGACTGGCAAAGGTAGCAAATATCGTGAGAGAATAACAGATTCGGCACTGAAACTTAAACTTGAAGCATTTGGAGCGGCACTTATAGTGGGACCCAAAGGGTGTGGAAAGACCACAACAGGGAAGCATTTTGCCAAGAGTTACATTGAGTTTCAGGATGAAGATAACAGGGAAAAATATTTATCAGTTGCGGAGAACATGCCTTCAAAACTGCTTATTGGAGACAAGCCCCGACTATTTGATGAATGGCAGGATGCCCCTAAGATATGGGGAACAATAAGAAAGGATATTGATGATACTGGTTTGAAAGGCCAGTATATCCTGACAGGTTCCTCTTCTCAGAAGGTTGAAACTGCACATACGGGAACACTGCGAATTTCTACGCTTAAAATGTATCCCATGAGTCTGTATGAAAGCGGCGAGTCAACTGGCAGTGTTTCGCTGATGGATCTTTTTGATGGAAAGCCTGTTGAATGGGAAGAATCAAAACTAAGCATTGATGACCTGATCTATGCAATATGCCGTGGTGGCTGGCCTCAGAGCATTGATATTGAGAATAAGGAAGCAGCCCTCTCAATAGCCTCAGATCTTTTTTACCAGACATGCCACGTAGATATCTCCAATATAAGCCACGTCAAAAGAAATCCGTTATGGGCGGAGCGTTTGCTAAGATCCTACTCAAGGAATATATGCACACTGGCAGAAGCTAAGACCATTATTGCAGATACATCTTCATCGTCGGAAATGTCTAA
>JAEEGF011854983.1_pt1 | contig 10270 bp, 12 predicted proteins | sample 9134171 | NCBI WGS metagenome assembly JAEEGF01 (sample SAMN16246542, study PRJNA631951) | gut metagenome | biome: gut microbiome; feature: rumen; material: AP-attached | host: Bos | place: Iran: Karaj | collected 2018-10 | reverse complement strand
CGAACAACATCGCCATGAAGAACATCTTTCTCATACCATTTCTGCTTTCAAGTTCTTATGATTATCAACGGGCAAACCGCTGAAATATTATAGTGGTGAGGCGGAAAAGTAGGAATGGTCCTCCCTACCCCTCCACCTCGCCGTCGAAGGCGAAGGCGGCGGGACCAGTCATGTAGACATGATTGTCGCTTTCGCGCCACTCGATGCTGAGGATGCCGCCATCCATCACTATCTGCACCTGGCGCCCTGCGCGGCCAGTGACACAGGCGGCGACAGCGGTGGCACAAGCACCAGTGCCACAGGCCTGGGTGATGCCGCTGCCACGCTCCCACACCCGAGTGCGGAAAGCCTTGACGTCCTCTTCGGCAGACGGAAGGGGAGTAGCAAACTCGATGTTGCAGCGCTGGGGAAAGGCAGGATGATGCTCCAACAGTGGTCCCGTCGCAGAGACCTGCTCCACGTCGTGGGTGAAGATGACATAGTGGGGATTCCCCATCGACACGAAGAGTGCAGCCTCCTCCCTTCCCCCACTGCGAGAGGCAAGGGTGGCTGACAGGCTCTCGGCGTAGTGGGGATTGAAGAGGTTCTCGTCATCGAAAACGGGAACGCCCATATCGACAGTGACACTCTCGACAACGTTGTTGGCAATGTGAAGATAGAGCGTCTTGATGCCGGAAAGGGTGAGCAGCTTCACCTGCATCTCGTTGCCATCGCAGACCTCGTCCTCTGCCGAGGCGTTGGCGATGAGTCCCCTTTCGTAGAGATATTTGCCAATACATCTCGAGGCATTGCCACACATCATGGCCTCAGAGCCGTCGGCGTTGAAGATGCGCATGGAGAAGTCGGCCTCGGGGATGGGCGACCGGTCGATGAGCACCAGTCCGTCGGAGCCGATGCCCTTATGACGGTCGCTCCAGGCAATGGCGCAGGCCGAAGGGTCGGCGATGGGGTACAGCATGGCGTTGACATAGATATAGTCGTTGCCGCAGCCGTGCATCTTGGTGAATGGAATCTTGCTCATAGCGTCAGTGGATTAGGTTCTGGTTCAGAGAGCGCTTCAAACAGCCTGTCGAGTGCTTTGTCGGCATCGCCCTCAGCTTCGTTCAGCAAGGTCACAAACTTAGAACCGATGATGGCACCGGCGGCGTTGTTCTGGGCGGCCTCAAGCGTCTGATGGTTGCTGATGCCAAAGCCTATCATACGGGGATTGCGCAGATTCATCTGGTTGATGCGGCGGAAATATTCCTGCTTCTGCTCGTCGAAACTTTTCTGGGCACCCGTGATGGCGGCCGAGCTGACCATGTAGATGAAGCCGTCGGTGTTTTGGTCGATGAAGCGGATGCGCTCAGCGCTGGTCTCGGGCGTGATGAGCATGATGATGCGCAGGTCGTAGCGGTCGGCAATGGGTTTCACGATGTTCTGGTAGTCGTCGAAAGGCAAATCGGGGATGATGGCTCCGCTTACACCCGCCTCAACACAGCTTTGGCAGAACGCCTCGATGCCATAGCGCAGAATGGGATTGAGATAGCCCATGAGGATGAGCGGAATCTCCACGTCGTCCTTGATGGCGTTCAACTGGGCGAAGAGCTTATGCAGCGTCATGCCGTTCTTCAGCGCCTGGGTGGCGGCCCCCTGGATGACGGGGCCGTCGGCCAGCGGGTCGCTGAAGGGGATGCCCACCTCGATGAAATCGATGCCTCGGCGCTGCATGGTGAGAATCACGTCGCCGGTGCCTTCAAGCGTGGGACAGCCGGCACAGAAATAGAGGCTGAGGAACTTGCGGTCGCCTCGTTGGGCGAAGAGTTGGTTGATTTTATTCATGATTCAAAAACGTCTTTAACTTGATGATATCTTTTAATCCTGGCTCCTTATCGAAACGCGAGTTGAGGTCGATGCCCACACACTGGGGATGATGGAAGGCTTTCACGCGCTCGGCATCGTCGGGGCCGATGCCGCCGCTCAGGAGGAAGGGCGTGCCGCCCGCATACGCCTGAAGGACATCCCAGTCGAACTTCTCGCCATTGCCGCCCACCGACTTGCCTTTAGCATCGAAGAGGAAATAGTCGACGAGGCCTTCGTAGGGCTTGGTCTGGGCGAAGTCGTGGACTGTGGCGATGTTGAAGGCCTTGATGATTCGCCACTCGCGCAGTTGGCCTACGTACGCGGGACGCTCTGCGCCGTGGAGCTGGATGTAGTCGAGGGCGTAGTCAGCAGCTGTGCGCCTCACCTGCTCCACATCCTCATCGACGAAGACACCAACGCGCTGGGCGCGCTGAGGCAGATAGGCTGGACGCTCGCTGACGTAGCGGCTTGACTTGGGCCAGAAGATGAAGCCCATCATGTCGATGCCCAAAGCATCTACCTCGCGGATATTATCGGCATTGCGCATGCCGCAGACCTTTACCATTGGAGAGTTAGGAGTGAGGAGTTAGGAGTTAGGAGTTGAGAGATTTCCGATGAAATGGGCGAGGGCTTGGCCGGGATGGGGGGCTTTCATGAAGGTTTCGCCGATGAGGAAGCCACGGAAACCGGCTTGGCGCAGATGCTTCACGGTGTCGGGGTTGCTGATGCCGCTCTCGCTGACCTTCACTGCATCTTTCGGCAGCAGCTCGGCCAGACGGAAGCTGGTTTGCACATCGGTGACAAACGAACCGAGATGGCGGTTGTTGATGCCGCAGAGGTCAGGCTCCAGCTCGGCATATTCCAGCTCCTCCTCGGCGTGCATCTCCAAGAGCACCTCAAGGCCCAGCTGGTGCGCTTTGTCCATCAGATGCTTGCACGTCTTCTTGTCGAGACAGGCAGCTATCAGCAGCACGGCCGAGGCACCACAGAGCACGGCGGCATAGAGCTGCGCCTCGTCGACGACAAAGTTCTTGTAGAGGATGGGCAGTGTGACCCCCGTCTGGCGCGCCTGGCGGATGAAGTCGTCGGAGCCACCAAAGTAGTGTTCGTCGGTGAGGATGCTCAGGGCGGCAGCGCCATTCTGCTGATACGACAGCGGGATGATGTCGGCACGCCCCTCCTCCTTGATCCAGCCCTTCGACGGGGAGCGACGCTTGAACTCGGCGATGATGCCGGTGTCGCTCCGCAGCAGAGCCTCGCGCAAAGAAGCCTTCTTGGCGCAGAGCTGCTCTATCTCCTGGCGTTTGTGGGCCACTATTTCCTGCAAGATGTCCATGCGCTCAGCTGTTTAATTCCACGAATTTCTTGAACGTGCGGAGGGCGTTGCCGCTGTCGATGCTCTCGCGAGCGATGGCGATGCACTCCTCGATGTTCTTCTGCCCCTTCTCCAGCACCTGGATGCCAAAGGCGGCATTGGCCAGCACGATGTTTTTCTGGGCCGGCAGGGCGCGGTTCTCCAGCACGCTGTCGAAGATTTGTGCGGCCTCCTCCTCGGTGGCGCCGCCCACCAACTCTTCGGGTTTGGCAATGTCGAAGCCCAAATCCTGCGGACGGAAGATGCGCTCATAGTGATTGGTGGTCACCTTGAAGTCGCCCGTGAGCGAGATCTCGTCGTAGCCATCGATGGAGTTCACGATGCCATAGTCGGTGCCTATCTTCTGGTAGACCTGATGGTAGAGGCGCATCTGGTCGAGGTTGGCCACGCCGAGCAGCTGGCATTTGGGCTGCGAAGGATTGACGATGGGTCCCAGCAGATTGAAGATGGTGGGAAACTGCAGCGCCTTGCGGATGGGTCCCACGAACTTCATGGCCTTGGCGAAGAGCTGTGCGTGCAGGTAGACGATGCCGGCTTCGTTGAGCGAGCGGTTCAGGCGGTCGATGTCGTCGGTGAACTTGATGCCGTGGTGCTGTATGACGTTCGAGGCACCACTGACCGAGGTGGCGGCGTAGTTGCCGTGCTTGGCCACCTTGTAGCCCGCCCCAGCAATGACGAAACAGGCGGTGGTGGAGATGTTGAAGGTGTTCTTGCGGTCGCCGCCGGTGCCGACGACGTCGATGTAACGGTCGGCATTGAGGATGGCGGGCACGCCGGTCTCCAGGATGCCGTCGCGGAAGCCCAGCAGCTCGTCGACAGTCACGCCGCGCATCTGCAGCGCCGTCAGCAGCGCCGTAATCTGCTCGTTGGGATACTCACTGTGGGTGATGCCCACCAGGATTGTCTTCATTTCTTCACGAGTCAGCTCCTCGTGGTTCAGCATCCTGTTCAGGATTTCTTTCATTGTCTGTTGCATATCGATTCTATTTGTAAGTTTTTGTATTGACGAATTGATGGTCGGCTACCGATTATCATTGTTTTCTGCTGCTCAGAGGAACATCCAGTTCTGCAGCATCTTCTTGCCGTCGGGGGTGAGCACGCTTTCTGGGTGGAACTGAATGCCACGCACGTTCAACTGGCGATGGCGCAGGGCCATGATTTGCCCCTCGGGGCTCTCGGCGGTGACTTCGAGACACTGGGGCAGGCCCTCGCGCGACACCACCCACGAGTGGTAGCGCCCCACGGTGATGTCCCTCTCGATGCCACTGAAGAGGGGGTCGTCGGCGATGATGGTGCAGGGGGTTGCCACGCCGTGGAACACGTTGCTGAGGTTCTCCAACTGAGCGCCAAACACTTCGCCGATGGCCTGATGCCCCAGGCAGACGCCCAGGATGGGCTTGCGGCCAGCATAGGTGCGGATGACATCGAGCAGGAGTCCGGCCTCCGACGGGATGCCAGGCCCTGGCGAGAGGATGATCTTGCTGAACTCCTCGAGGTCGTCGAGGTGGAACTGGTCGTTGCGCACGACGGTGACCTCGGCGCCCAACTCCTTTACCAAATGACTCAGGTTGTATGTAAACGAGTCGTAATTATCTATGATTACTATTTTCATTGCTAATATGCCCTTTCTGTTACATGTTCTCTGCCATGAGGATGGCCTTTCTCAAAGCCCCCAGTTTGTTGTTCACTTCCTGCAGCTCATACTCCACATCGCTCTTGGCCACGATGCCTCCTCCGGCCTGGAACCACAGCTCGCCGTTGCGCGATACGAAGGTGCGGATGGTGATGGCCTGGTTGAGCGAGCCATCGAGCCCGATGATGCCGATGCAGCCGCCGTAGGCGCCACGGTTATGTGGCTCGTACTCGCTGATGAGCTGCATGGCGCGCACCTTCGGCGCTCCCGAAAGCGTACCAGCTGGGAAGGTGTCGATGAACGTCTTGATGGGGTCGGCATCATCGTCGAGCTCTCCGCTGACACGGCTCACCAGGTGGATGACGTGCGAATAGTATTGCAAATCCTTGTAGAAGTCGACCTTCACATGATGACAGTTTCTCGACAGGTCGTTGCGGGCCAGGTCCACCAGCATCACGTGCTCGGCATTCTCCTTGGGGTCGTTGCGCAGATATTCCGCTCCCCTGCGGTCGGCCTCGGCATCGCCCGTGCGCTTGGTGGTGCCAGCAATGGGGTCGATGTAGGCGGTGTAGGTAGTGAGAGGTGAGTCTATCCTCTCACTTCTCACTATCCGGCAATGCGTCTCGGGCGAAGAACCGAAAATGCGGAAACCGCCGAAGTCGAAATAGAACAGATAGGGGCTGGGATTGATGCTGCGCAAAGCACGATACAGTTTGAAGTCGTCGCCCTCGTACTGCTGAATGAACCTGCGGCTGAGCACAATCTGAAACACATCGCCCCGCAGGCAATGCTGTATGCCCCGGCGGATGTTCTCGCGGTGCTCATCGTCGGTAAGGGTGCTGCGCACATCGCCCACGGGATGGAAGTCGTAGGCCTTGACGCTGGCCTTGTTCATGGCGCGAAGGATGTTGTCGAGTTCTGCGGCATCCCCTATGGTGACAAGCTTCAACAGGTTGTTGTGATGGTCGAACACTATCACCACCTTATATAATATATAGAGCATGTCGGGCGCGTCGTTCTTCTCCTGCGTCTCGTCTTTCACGTCGATATTCTCGAAATAGCGCACGGCGTTGAAGCTGGTGTATCCATAGAGTCCGCACACGCTGGCATCGTCGCCCGTCACCTTGATGCGGTCTATCAGGGCGTGGATAGCTTCGGCAGAGCCGAAGCCTGCGGATAAGGGCTGCGTGATGGTGGTGGCATCGGGGAAGTGGATGGTGGCCACGCCGTGGCCGATGGCTACGCTGGCCATGGGGTTGATGCCGATGAAGCTGCGCGAGTTGCTCTTCTCGTGATAGTCCGAGCTCTCCATGAGGGCGCTCTGCGGATAGATGTCCCTGAGTCGCATGTAGATGCCCACGGGGGTGTACAGGTCGGCCAGGATGGTGCGTGATGTCGTCTGATAGTTAAAAGTTGCCATATTCTTTTGCCATTTGTTTATTCTTCAAATAAGTCTCCACATCCTTGTCGCCACGTCCACTGACGGTGAGCACCACCACGTCGTCGGGCTTGAAGCTGAGCTTCTTCAGTGCCGCGATGGCATGGGCGCTCTCGATGGCGGGGATGATGCCCTCCATCCTCGTCAGCTCGTAGCCGCCGTAGATGGCCTCGTCGTCGTTGATGCTCAGCACCTGCGTCCTGCCCTTCTTCGCCATGTTACAGTGCATGGGTCCCACGCCGGGATAGTCGAGGCCGGCCGAGATGGTGAAGGCCTCCTCTATCTGCCCGTCCTCGTCCTGCATCACCAGCATCTTCGCCCCATGCAGGATGCCCACGGTGCCTCGATGGATGGTGGCAGCCGTGTAGTCGGTGTCCCATCCGTGTCCGCCCGCCTCGGCCAGCACTATCTTCACGCGCTCGTCGTCCATGTAGTGGTAGATGGTGCCTGCGGCGTTGCTCCCGCCTCCTATGCAGGCGATGAGGTAGTCGGGATAGTTGCGCCCAATCTTCTCCTCCAGCTGCCATTTGATTTCCTCGCTGATGACGCTCTGCATCCTCGCCACCAGGTCGGGATAGGGATGCGGCCCCATGGTAGACCCCACGATGTAGAAGGTGTCGGCCGGATGGCAGCACCAGTCGCGGATGGCCTCGCTGCAGGCGTCGCTCAGCGTCATGTTGCCGGTGCGCACGGGGTGCACCTCGGCTCCCAGCATCTTCATGCGCTCCACGTTGGTGTGCTGTCGCTCCACGTCGGTGGCTCCCATAAACACCTCGCACTTCATGTTCATCAGCGCGCACACCGTGGCCGTGGCCACGCCGTGCTGTCCGGCTCCCGTCTCGGCGATGACGCGCGTCTTGCCCATCTGCTTGGCCAGCAGAATCTGCCCGATGGTGTTGTTGATTTTGTGCGCTCCCGTGTGGTTCAGGTCCTCGCGCTTCAGATACAGTTGGCAGCCGTAGTGCTCGCTCATCCGCTTGGCATAATAGAGCGGCGATGGTCTTCCCACATAGTCTTTCAACAGCGCATGATACTCCTGCTTGAATGCCGCGCTCTCAACGATGGGCAGATATGCCTCCTGCAGGTCGTGGACACACTTGTAGAGAATCTCGGACACGTAGGCGCCACCGAACTCTCCGTAGAAACCATTTTTGTCAACTTGATAATTTGCTTTCATATCGTTTTTGTGTTATACGCTCAACTTCATCAAAAAGAGAGGCCCGCCGCAAGAACGACAGGCCTCTCAGTTTCTCTCTGGTACAAACTTATTGGTACGGGCTATCTTCTCACGATTGTTCGAATCTTGAGCTGCGCCACCACCAATAGTTTGACATTCTTACCATATCGATTGAATATGTTTCGATTTGTAATTCTGGCTGCAAAATTACAACAATCCATTCAAACCGCCAAGCTTTTTGCCGGTTTTTTTTACACGCAGGGCGAAAAAAAGCAAAAATCCATGGCATTTTGCGGGGGATGGGCCCGATTTTGGGGGGAACGAAGGAAAAATCCCAGCCACTCGATGCGAGCAGCTGGGATTGATATTACCATCAAGTAAAATGCCTTATTCGGCTGCGGGGGTCTCTTCGGCCTCCTCCACGGGAGCCTCTTCCACGGGAGCCTCCTCGACAGCAGCGGGAGCCTCCTCCACGGCGGGAGCAGCTTCCTCTTCGGGCTGATTCTCGGCCACCACCTTCACAGGAATCTCGACGGTCACCTCCTTGTGGAAGTGCACCAGGGCCACATAGTCGCCCACCTTCTTGATGTCCTTCATAGTGATGATCTTGCGGTCGATGTCGTGGCCCAGCTTCTTCAGCTCCTCGGCCACAATGTTCACGTTCACCGAGCCATAGAGCTGGCCCGTGAGTCCCACCTTGGCGGGAATGGTGAGGGCGATACCACCCAGTGCATTTCCGCGCTCCTCGGCAGCAGCCTTCTGAGCGGCCAGCTTGTGAGCCTGCTGGCGCAGGTTCTCGGCCAGAATCTTCTTGGCACTCTCGGAGGCGATGACGGCCTTGCCCTGAGGAATCAGGTAGTTGCGGCCGTAGCCCGACTTCACGTTCACGATATCGTTCTTGAATCCCAGACCGATAATGTCTTCTTTCAAAATCAATTCCATAGTCTTGCGTCCTCCTAAAGTTTTACTTCATCATGTCGGTTACGTAAGGCAGCAGTGCAATCTGGCGTGCACGCTTCACGGCCTGGGCCACGCGGCGCTGGAACTTCAGCGAAGTGCCAGTGATGCGGCGGGGCAGAATCTTTCCCTGCTCATTGAGGAACTTCTTCAGGAACTCGGGGTCCTTATAGTCAACATACTTGATGCCGAGCTTCTTGAAGCGGCAATACTTCTTCTTCTTGGTGTCGATGGAAGGAGCGGTGAGGTAACGGATTTCTGATTGTTCTGCCATGGTTTAAGCCTCCTCTACTTTAGTTTGATACTTCTTGCGGCGCTTCTCGGCATACTCGGCAGCAAACTTGTCGAGCTTCACGGTCTGGAAGCGAATCACCTTCTCGTCGCGGCGATAGGCGGTCTCCAGTGTCTTAATCACTTCTGGCTCAGCCTTGAACTCAATCAGGAAATAGAACCCAGAGTTCTTCTTTTCAATCTGGTAAGCCAGTTTCTTCAGTCCCCAGGCCTCTTCGTTCACAATCTCGGCATTGCTGTCGGCAAGCACTTTCTTGAACTTTTCGACCGTTTCCTTTGTCTGATCGTCAGACAAAACGGGAGTCAAAATGAAAACGGTTTCGTACTGATTCATACGTTGTTAAAATGTTTATAAATGTTATTTTTGCAAAATGCGGGTGCAAAGGTACTCATTTTTTGCGAAATAGCAAAAACTTTTTCGTACTTTTGCACTCCGATACAATGCATTTTTCATGAAACGATCAAGATTCAGCACCATAGCAGCCTCGATAGCCATCGTTTTGGCTATTATTGCTGTGTCTTCCTTGTTAGCTCTAACACTTCCAAACGAAATCCTCGACCGCCTCAGATATCTTATCATTGCCTTTATCGGAATCGTTGCAGGGTGGAAAATAAGTCACCCTTCAAAGAAAGAAGAAGGAGAAGAAAAAGACCAACAAAAAAGCTCAAAGCCTTTTGTTGGCATTGTCGTCATGGTCGTCGGCGTGATGCTGCTCGTGGGTCTCCACCTACTTCAAGCTACTTTTATCACCCCACTACTGCTCCTCGCACTTGCCCTCGTCATTGTAGGACTCATCCTCCACGTGCGGGCCATGAAGCGTGAGAGCATCTACTAATATGTCTGCCGCCCCCCGCCCCTGCAAGGGGAAGACCCTCCCCCTGCCCCTCCCTGGAGGGAGGAGGAGTATATAGACCTGCAAGCTGATGATGATGCGCGACATCTCCGCTGCTCCCCCCGCCCCTGCAAGGGGAGGGGTCTGTAACTATTAGCAACTTTTTTGATTCAAGAGAACGTCAAAACAGGGCACCCCTGTGTTCAAAAGCGGAAGTGACCTGCCAGGACGAGTTTTCTGAAAGATATTGACAAAAATGGCCATTTAACCCCTCCATAATTCAAAAATTCTGCGCGAGAAAACTTTTGGTCGAAAATTTTTGAATTTTGAGAGAGTTTGCTAAATAATTGTCATTCAACCGATTGGGCTTGATTTGGCGAAAAATGGGCATCGCTGGCTTCAAAAAGTCAACGCCAAAAAAAAATTTGGCGTTGCCGTTTTATTTTTTGGCGTGCTTACAAAACCGCAAAAAGGCACCAAATAGGGGGAAAAAACGTGCACAAAACCATGGTGTGTGTGCAAAAATTTGGCTTTCCCCCCTCGGTTTTTCATCTGGCGAGAGCCGAACAATGCTCCCAAACGGGCGTTTTTCGCTCCAGAATGCCTCGAAATCGTGAACAAATTTTGTTTTGAAAAATTTTTACAATCTTTCCGATTGTTAGCTATCAGGTGTTCAATTTTGTAACAACTCAGTTAGCCATGGGAGTCCCCCCTAAGCAAAACG
>JAEEGF010929206.1_pt1 | contig 10270 bp, 8 predicted proteins | sample 9134171 | NCBI WGS metagenome assembly JAEEGF01 (sample SAMN16246542, study PRJNA631951) | gut metagenome | biome: gut microbiome; feature: rumen; material: AP-attached | host: Bos | place: Iran: Karaj | collected 2018-10 | reverse complement strand
CCTGGACAGAAGCGTAACCGTCAGGACGCTCAGCTGGTAACACGGCTGCCCCCTCCGGGCAAGACGACCCCGACGCGGTTTGCGCCGGGGTTTTTCCCCCTTTTTAGCCCCGATTTCAATGCAAAATCGGGGCTAATTCTAAAATTATTGCAATAATCTTTGCAAATTAAAAAGATATTTCGTATATTTATTTCGATATTGCGCTATGAATATTTATTAATATTATTATACACGTATATTTTTACGAATAATATTCATTACCGTTTCATCACTGCTCAAAACCTACACTAAAACACAAGCAATTCTGCCCAAAACCACAAAGTAGGAAGGAGCCTATGATTCTTCCTGCTCTGCAGCCGTGCTCCCCGCTGTATCACTCATCGGGAGTACCCCGTTCAAACCACAATTTTAATCCTAAAACCTAAGATTATGAGCCTTATTCATGAACATTTGGAAGACGTCTATTGTAACGGTCTTTACGGAGAGAACGCCAGAAATCTGTATGACGATCTCAAGTCCAAGTTCGATTGGGACAACTTCGAAGTGCAGATGGACATCTACATCATGTGGACCGCGGAAGAAGCGGCGCAGGATCAGAACATCATCACCATCGACACCTCCTGGCGGGCATTCAGCCTGGTCACGAAAGACAAGAACTTCTACGTCAGGGTGAACAACGGCGGAACCTATTTCGACACCGGCATCCCTTACAAGCTCAGGACCTGGACGCATCTTGACTTCAGCTATTACCAGGGACTTTTCACCATCAACGGCGTCTCGTTCAAGATCGGCAAACTGTTCAGCCTCGGAAACAAGATCATCACCAGCACGGATTATGGCCGCGGCAAGAATTTCAAGGGCCACATCAGGGATCTGTTCGTCTACAGCACCCAGATGCCGAAACTCCCCGTCCTTCTGGAAAAGCCGGAAGAAGTTTACTGCAACGGTCTCTATGGCGATGAAAAGAACGGCGAGAAATCCGCCTTCTGGCAGGTCAATCTCGGCAAGGATTTCAACCGTCACGCCTTTGAGCTTTCCATCGATTTCAAGCCCATGTTCGACGAACAGACCGCGAAAGCGCGGGGCAACATCATCACCCTGGACTCCAGCTGGCGGTCCTTCGGCCTGATCACGAAGGACAAGACCCTCTACATTACGACCAACAACCAGCAGAACTATTTCGATACCGGCATTCCTTACAAACTCGGGGAATGGATGCATCTCGACATCATCTACGGCGGAGGATGGGTCTCCGTCAACAGCCCGGCCAACGGCAAGAACTTCGCCGTCGGCGTGCTCAACGACGGCAGACTGGACAACGTGCTTTCCAGCAAGAACTACAGCAACGGCAACAGTTTCAAGGGATATATCCGGAACGTGGTCGTCAAGAGCAAGTACGTCGAGCACACGCCGAACATCATCCTGAAGAAACTGGAAGAGACCGAATGCAACGGCATCTATTACTATTCCAAGGACAAGGAAAAGTGCAAGAGGCTGTTCGAGAATCTCTGCAACAAGATCAACCGGAAGGATTTCCACTTCAAGTTCGAGTACATCGCCCGTAAGGGGGAGGCGATCAACGACACGATCTTCTCGTTCGACACCTCCTACAGAGCGATCGGCATCATCTTCAAGGACGGCAAGGTGGTCCTCCAGACGAACAACCAGCGGAACACCTTCAAGACCAAGACCGACTTCAAGTACGACGAGTGGCAGACCGTCGACCTGTACTACAATTACGGGAGCATCACCTTCAACGGCGAGCACATCTACGTCGGGGATTTGAACGGCCCGGGAAACAACTGCATTTCCAGCAACAACATGAGCAACGGCCATGCCCTGAAGGGCGCCATCAGGAACTTGCTCGTAATCAGCGCGAAATAGCAGTCTCCCCTAAAATACTTTCATAAAGCAGTCGCAGCGACCCTCCCGGATCGCTGCGACATTTGGTCAGTGTTTTGTTGAACCCTACTTGGCGGCAGGAGCCGGACGGCTCATGCGCCAGGGGTTGAAGTCTTCCATCAGTTCGAGGGCGGCGCGGTCGGGGGCGTTCATGACTTCGCTCTTCACGCTGAAGACCATGGTCGGGGCATCCTCCGGGGAATAGGCGGGCCACTGCGGGATTTCCGCGCAGTTGGGGTCACCGGTGCGCATGAAGGCGAGCAGGGCGGCGGACATCTGGTCGGAGACGCCGCGCGGTTCGGCGCCGCCGCCGGTATGGGTGACCATCAGGTCGGTATTCTTGAACCAATAGCTGATGTCGGAGCAGTGGAAAGCGCGGATGCGGCCTCCGAAAAGCGGCGCGTTGTAGTCGAACCAGGCCAGATAGACCGGCGCGTCCTGCGCATACTTGGCATCGGCCGTGGCGAGGACGTTCTTGCGCTGGGCCACGGTCATATTGACAAGTTCGATGGGCTTCTTGTCCGGGAAGGCGGCCTGGTAGGCCTTGAGGATGGCCTCGGCGTTCTCCTGGCCGAACTGGTCACGCACGAGGGCGACGGCGCCGTCGAAGGTGATGTTCTCCATTTCAAGGTTCTCCTTGCTCAGGGCGAACTCGGAGGAGGTGGTGCAGAGAATCAGCGGCACTTTCGCGGCCACGTCGTCCTTGAAGAAGCCGTCGGCCGGAAGAACCTCGCCGTCGGCGACCGGGGAGAAGCCGCCCATTCCGCCGCCGCCGAGTTCGGCCGCAACCTTATGGGCCAGCGCGTAGTACTCTTCCCAAGGCATCGCCTGGAGCTTCTTCACGTCGCCGCGGACAGTCTTGAGGATAGCGGCGCCGATGGCGGAGGAAGAAGCGGGATCCGTGGCGGAGGTAGCGTTGCCGCTCAGGGCGACGGCCTTGTGGACCAGTCCCTTGGCGGAAGGCATGGAAATCACGTCGCAGACCTTCGCGCCGCCGCCGGACTGACCCATGATGGTCACGTTGCCGGGATCGCCGCCGAAGTTCGCAATGTTGTCATGGACCCACTGCAGGGACGCGACGAGGTCCAGGATACCCACGTTACCGGAGTTCTTGAAGGCGGGGCCTGCGGCAGAGAGGTCGGAGAAGCCGAAGGCGTTGAGCCGATGGTTCACGGAGACGAATACGATATCCCCCGCGCGGGCGAGGTTCGCACCGTGGTAGCCGTCCTGCTCGATGCTGTTGCCGGCGGAGAAACCGCCGCCGTGCATCCACACCAGGACCGGGCGCTTCCTGCCGTCCGGAGCCGGGGTCCACACGTTCAGATTCAGGCAGTCCTCGCTCACGTCATAGTAGTTCCAATGGTCCGTGAACGTGCTGGAATTGTTCTTCCATTTATTGTCCATGTTCTGGGGAGCGTCGTTCCCGTAGAACATCGCCGGGCGGATACCCTCCCAGGGTTCGGGCCTCTGCGGGGGCATGAAGCGGTTCGCACCGCCGGTCGGAGCGCCGTACGGAATGCCGAGATAGGTGTATACGCCGTCCAGGATGTAGCCCTGGACCTTGCCGTACTGGGTCTGGGTGACCGCATAGTCGTCACCGACGAAGAGACGCTGCCCATCCTGCTGGGCCGCCTTGTTGCCGCCACCGCAGCAGGACACTGCGAGAAGGGCCGGGAGAAGGAATCTGAAAAGTTTCATGTGGCAAATGTTTTAGCTGGGACAAAGATACCCAATGGGAGGGATTTTCTCTTTTCCGTGTGTCCAAATGTTTGTATATTTGCATAAATGGCAGATTCCTTCTACGGCCGGCGCAACGGCGCCATCGACATGTTCCGGGGGCTCACGATGTTCCTGATGGTACTCGTGAACGACTTCTGGACGGTGGAGGGAGTGCCTCATTTCCTGGAACATGCGGAAACGCTCGAGGACGCCATGGGCCTCGCCGACGTCGTTTTCCCGATGTTCCTCTTCGCCATGGGCATGTCCATCCCCTACGCCGTCGAACGGCGCTTCGCCAAGGGAATCCCGGGAGAAAAGACCCTCGGTCACATTCTCTCCCGGACCTTCGCCCTGCTGGTGATGGGTGTTTTCCTGGTCAATGCCAACGGCCACATGGCGCCCCTCTTCGGCTGCGGCGACTGGCTCTTCTCCCTGCTGGCCATCCTCGGTTTCTTCCTCGTCTGGAACGCGTATCCGGAAGGGTTCAAGGCCGGGAAATGGCTCCGGTGGGCCGGCATCGGCCTCTTGGTTTTCCTGGCCGTGACCTACCGTACCGAGAAGGGCGGCTATCTGTCCGCCCGCTGGTGGGGCATCCTGGGCATGATCGGGTGGGCCTATCTGTTCGCCGCGACGGCCTGGCTCCTGTGCCGGAAACGGCCCAGCATCCTGTCCGTGCTGTGGCTCGGACTCATCGGCCTGAACCTGCTGGTCACCCCGATGCGGGACGGAGAAACGCTGCTGGACACGCACAATATCATCAACGATTTCGCCCGCGCACTGCACCTGGAAAACGGGTCATCGGCCCTGATGGCCCTCGGCGGCGTGCTCGTCGTCCTCCAGGAGCGCAACTTCTCGCGGGAACCCGTCGGCCGGCGCCTCCTGTACGCCCTCCTGGCGGCGGGAACGATCGTCTGCATCGCCTCGGCCGTGCACGGGGACTGGATCATTTCCAAGAACATCGGCACCCTCCCCTGGTGCCTGTATGTGACGGCCCTGTCGATGGTGCTCTATACCCTCCTCCGCATCCTGGAGGAAAAGGGCTGGACCGGCTGGTTCAAGGCCATCGCACCCGCCGGAACCGCCACCTTGACCGTCTATCTGCTTCCCGACGTCTATTATGCGGCGGCGGAAGCGCTCGACATTTCCGCTCCTGACTGGCTCGTCGCGCCGCTGGGGCTCCTCAAATGCGTCCTCTTCGCCTTCCTGTGCGTCGGCACGGCCTGGGCGCTGGGCAAAGCGAATATCAAACTCAAAATCTAACCCTATATGAAACACATCCTCATGATTGCAGCCGTTCTCGCTGCCGCCGCCTGCGGCCAGAAAAAAGCAGAGCCCAAAGCCCTCGTGCTCTATTATTCCCAGACCGGCACCACGAAAGTCGTCGCTGAAGCCCTCCAGCAGCAGCTCGGCGCCGACATCGAAGAAATCGTCGCCGTCAACTCCTACGGCGAAGACTTCGGCGCCACCATCGCCCGCGGCCAGAAAGAGCTGCAGGAAGGCACCCTTCCGGAGATCCAGCCCATCCAGGCCGACATCGCCTCCTACGACGTCATCTTCCTGGGTTATCCCGTCTGGTTCGGCACCTATGCGAACCCGATCGCCACGGTCCTGGACCAGGTCGACTTCACCGGCAAGAAAGTGATTCCCTTCTGCACCTTCGGCAGCGGCGGACTGGAAGAGAGCGTCGCCGCCATCCGGCAGAAACTCCCTGAGGCCGAAGTCCTTCCGGGTTACGGCGTCCGTGCCGCCCGCATCGACGCGGCTCCCGCTGAACTGGACCGCTTCCTGAAGGAAGGCGGCTTCGTTCCGGGCGAAGTCACCCCGCTCGAGGCTTTCTCTGAGTTCCAGCCCGCCACGGAAGAGGATGCCGCCATCTTTGACGCGGCCGTGGGTACCTATCCGATGATTCAGGCCGTGGCCGAGCAGGTCGCTTCCCGCACCGTTCCCGGCGGTAAGGAGTATCAGTTCATCGCGAAAGACAAGCCGCGTGAGGGAGCTCCCTCCTTCGGCGAGCCCCGTTCGATGAAGGTGCACGTGCTGGTCGAAGACGGCAAGGATCCAGTGTTCACCCGTGTCGACCGGTAATGCGGAAACTGTTCTTTGTGCTGCTGGGGCTCATCGCCCTGGCAGCCTGTAAACCCCAGCCGGAGGCGGAAGCCGGCTATATCGTGCAAGTCTCCCTCGGAGGCTGGCATTCGCCGGATTATACTGCCGAGCAGATCATCGGCCGCATCGACACGGTCGCGGCCTTGATTCCCGTCGAGAAAGTCATCATCGGCTGGAGCGTCGAGCCGGAGCTCTATCAGACTGTCGGCGAGCACCTGCACGCCAAAGGCATCCAAATGCTGCTGTGGCTGCCGGTTTTCGCCGAGACCGAGGAAGTCTGCGAGAACGTTCCCGCTGTCGATCTGTGGGGCGAGATTCCCGGCAATTACGACCTTACTGCCGGAGAGGGCTTCCGGTTCAACTGCCCTTCCAACCCGCAGAACGCGGCCAACGTCGTGGGCATCTACGACCGTTTCTTCCGCGATTGCGGCTTTGACGGCGTGTTCCTCGACCGCATCCGCACGCAGTCCTTCGTCAGCGGTACGAGCGGCGTGCTCAACTGCGGATGTCCGATCTGCGCAGAGCGCTTTGCGACGGAAGGAATTGACCTGGACGAAGTCCGGGAGGCTTTGGACGCCGATGGAGACGCGTTCTTCTCGGTCGAAGGATATGCTCCCGCGACGGGCTTCCAATTCGTGAATCCGGTCGCCGAACGGTTCTTCCGGGCGAAGGGGCACGTCGTCAGCGGCGCGGTCGCGGCTGTCGCCGACAGCCTCCGCAGCCGCGGGCTTTCCGTGGGCATGGACCTGTACGCCCCGTTCATGGCCACCTTCGTGGGCCAGGATTATGCGATTCTGGCGCAGCACGCGGATTTCATCAAGCCGATGCTGTACCGCCAGACCTTCGCGCCCGCCGGCATGGGCTTCGAGTACGACCTCCTGAAGAAGGCCGTCCCTGAGGCCACAGGCTATCCGGACTTCGCGATGGACGTAGCGTTCCTCGACTCCCAGCTAGAAGCCATGGAACCGTATTCTTGCGGTAAGTATCCGGGGATTGAAATCAACTACCGGGAAGGCGTCGCGCCGACATCTCCCGCCTACGTGACGGAATCCCTGGACGCGGTGATGCGCCACGGCTTCAACGGTGCCGTGCTCTCCTGGAACATCATGGAAGCCCCCGAGGCGCACGTCGCCTGCCTGGGGAAATGAGTCAATAGAGGGTCTTGAATCCGGTATAGAGAAGGTCGATGAGATCCTTGCTGGACCAGGCCTCCGCGGTGCGCTCCTCCGTCAGGCGGTCACCCGCGAACCCATGGGCCCAGACCCCGAGGGCGGTCGCGTCGATGGCGGCATAGCCACGGGCAAGCAAGCCTCCGATAAGGCCCGTCAGGACATCTCCGCTGCCTCCTTTGGCCATGCCGGGATTGCCGGTAGCATTGACAAGACAAGTGCCGTCCGGGGCGATAATCCGGGTATGGAATCCCTTCAGGACCACCACACAGCCGCTCTTGAGTGCCAACTCACGGGCGGCTTTTTCTTCCTGGCCCTGTTCGAAGGGAACTAATCTTCGGAGTTCGCCGATGTGGGGCGTCATGACGGACCCATTCGGGATAAGGTCCATCATCCGGGGATTCTCGGAAATCAGGTTGAGCGCATCGGCATCGATCACCATCGGTATTTCCGCCTCCTTCGCGGCGGACAGCAGGTTGCGGAGGGCGACTCCCGACAGCGCGTCCCGGCTGAGCCCCGGGCCGACGGCAATGGCCGAATAGCGCTCCAGCGAGGCCGGAACCCGGCTGAACTGCGGCCGGGGATCCTCCGAAAGCATCGCCGAAGGGTAATTATTGACAATGGCCTGCAGCGCCCGTTTCGTGGAATGGACCGTCACCAGCCCGCATCCGGACTTGAGCGCCGCTCCCGTTGCCAGCACCGCCGCCCCGGGCATGCTCTCGCACCCGGCCACGATCAGCAGGTGGCCGTAATCGCCCTTATGGCTTTCATTCTCCCGATGGAGAAGTCGCGGACGGAGATAATCAGGGGTGACGGACGTGGGCATAGGACTATTATCTCTTCTTTGCCCAAGTATTGGCCAGAACGACTGCGATGATGCACAGGACAAATGTGGAAGCCACAAAAGACATCGTATTCGCCGTAGAAGGCTCTTTCATCATAATGAAAGTCAGCGCAGCTGATACGACCAAAAGCCCGCCGATCAGGAACCTGAGCCGTTTGACATGATACAACTTCTTCTCCTCCTCGGTAGCAATATTATACCCTGAGATGAGATTATCCCCCTTCCCGATCAGAATGATGATGCCCATGATGAGCAGGACGGCGGATATAAGAATGATAATGATCATACGAGTTCCTGATTTTTCGGTTTAAAGGTAGTGATTTTCTTTGAATTACCCTCAAGTGCCATAGGGGTCGGCACGGGTTAATCTGCAACCAACTGGTAATCTGTAATTTGCAAATCAAAGCGTGCTGACCCGGTATTCAGATATCATTTTACCTTCGTCCCTTTGAACACATAATCCAGTGTCCACGGGATTCCTGATATGTGTTCATTATCCGTAGTGTGAATAATGAACGAATCCTTTGTCAAAGAATCGACATACATGATACTGTCGATACCTTCCATGGTATAACGGATCGTATTATTCTCACTGATATACTGATAGGTGAATTCAAGGGGATCGGCGGCGACCACTGTACCGGTCCCATCCTCCCGGAAGGTAATAGACCAGCCTTTCGATTCTTGGGAACCGCCGCCTTGAGCTGTAATTGTCGCGGTTACATCCCAAGTGCCGATCAGCATGTCTTGGGGATTGTCTTCCTTCTGACACGAACAGACGGTCAGGCAGAGAAGAGAAAGAATGAGAATAAGACTCTTTTTCATGTTTGGTGTTTGCGAAAGATAAAGTGTTGTATTACGTGTTTTGCGTTTGCGGTTTAAAGATAATATTTTATTCCGAAATAAACTAGGAGGGAGAAGGTTGGGATTCCGTCGCTACGCGCCGGCATCCCTGCCCCTGCGGGGGGCTAATTCACGAGCATAGGATGGACGCCACCGTGGCTGAAGGCCTTGAGAAGCGCCGACGCTGAACCGGAGTACCTTTGGAGCGAAGCGACGCAGGGGGTTTGGGGGATACGGCCCCCAATGCATGAAATGCCATAATCGCAAAAAGGCAGCCGCCTGGCTGCCTTTTTGTGATTCCGTTGGGATTCGAACCCAAGACCCACAGCTTAGAAGGCTGTTGCTCTATCCAGCTGAGCTACGGAACCATTCCCTTTGAAAAGGGAGTGCAAAGTTAGATAAAATTTCCGAATATCCTACTGAACGAAGCTGGCAAAGTAACCGGGGAAGAGGACGTTGGTGATCAGATAGCCCACGATGGTGGACACGATCACGCTGATCAGGCCCGGCATCATGAAGCTGTGGTTCAGCAGGTATTTGCCGATGACCGTCGTTCCGGAGCGGTCGAAGTTGACCGTGGCGATATCGGACGGGTAGTTCGGGATGAAGAAGTAACCGTACACGCTCGGGAGAACGCCCAGGAGGACGGGTCCGGCGATGCCCAGCTGGTAGGCCAGCGGGAGGAAGGCGACGACCACGGCGCCCTGGCTGTTGATCAGCACGGACACCAGGAAGAACACAAAAGCGATGGACCAGGGATAGTTCGTGACGAGGCCCGTGAGCATGGCCTTCATCTCGTCCATGTAGTTGCCGAAGTAGGTATCGGCCATCCAGGCGATGCCGTAGATGGCGACGACGGCGACCATGCCGGACTGCCAGACGGCGCCGGCGACGGCCTTCTTCGGAGAGGCCTTGCAGAAGACGATGTTGCAGGCGGCGGCCACCAGCATGATGATCTGGATGCAGATGTTCATCTTGGGGATGGCGATGGCCTCGGCAACGGTGCGGCCATCGGAGACATGGAGCATCTGGCAGAAAGCGAAGCCCACGATGATGAGCAGGGAACCCAGGAAGACGAACACGGAGGCCTTGCCTTCCTTGGAAATGACCTTGTCCAGGGTGGTGGCGGAGCTGCCGTACATGTAGGCGTACTGCTCGGGATCGGCCTTTCTCTTCTGGAATTCAGGGTCGTCGTCCAGGTCCTTGCCGCGCTTGTAGGAGGCCAGGGCGGCGCACATCAGGCCCATGAGGCAGGCCGGGATGGTGACAACCAGGACCTGCGGGATCGACACCATGTAGCCGTTGGCGTTGGAGATGGTGACGAAGGCGACGACGGCGGCAGCGATCGGCGAGCAGGTGATACCCACCTGCGAGGCGACGGACGCGACGCCGCAGGGACGCTCGGGCCGGATGTTCTTCTTGAGGGCGATGTCGCAGATAATAGGCATGATGGTATAGACCACATGGCCGGTGCCCACGAGGACGGTCAGGAAGAAGGTCACGAGCGGGCCCAGGAAGGTGATGTGGTCCGGGTGCTTGCGGAGCATCCGTTCGGCGATCTGGATCATCCAGTCCATACCGCCCGACGCCTGGAGGGTGCCGGCGCAGGTGACGGCCGCGATGATGATGTAGATGACGTCCGTCGGAGGCGTTCCGGGCTTGAGGCCGAAGCCGAACACGAGGATGG
>JAEEGF012044719.1_pt1 | contig 10271 bp, 13 predicted proteins | sample 9134171 | NCBI WGS metagenome assembly JAEEGF01 (sample SAMN16246542, study PRJNA631951) | gut metagenome | biome: gut microbiome; feature: rumen; material: AP-attached | host: Bos | place: Iran: Karaj | collected 2018-10 | reverse complement strand
GCTGGACGCAGAATGCCCTCATTCAGGTGGACAGCAAGACACGCCAGAAACGATACACCGCCGAATACTATGCCTATAAGCATTTCTGCCAGTTCGTCGCCCCAGGAACCGAAATGATAGCCTACGCTGGCCGTGATTACAGCAAGACGCCTGTCGTCGTATTCCGCAACGGTCAGCAAATCATTGTCACTGTTGGCAATTTCACCGATGCTGATGTGTGCCTGAGCGTCAAGGTGAAAGGCAAGTATCTGAACGCAGCTGCTTCACCACATTCGTTCAACACATACGTTATCGGCAAGGGATAGAACGACTACATCACCATGCTCGCTGACGGCTGTTGGATTGAAGCAAAAGTGAGATAATAAAGGAATACATGAAAACTATGGGCTTAAAAATCAAAGAGTGGCTGCAATCGCTTTCGTTCAGGACTGGTGTCATCGTCCTGTTGTGCTGCATACCATTCTATATCCTGTCCTTCGCCCAGATGCTGCTGCCCATCAGTACAGCAGCAAAGGGCGTGCTTTGGGCTGTGCTCTTCGGACTGGCCAAGACCTGCCAGTATGGCGGACTGACCATTCTGGGCGTAGAAGGCTATAAACGGCTGCGGACAAAATTAGGGAAAAAAGAGTCGATTCCGCAGTGAAGATGTGTAATTTTGGGAATTTTCAGATGAAAAATGAGTAATTTTGTAGCCGATTTTAAATACAGTAAAGAAAAAATGATAAGATTGGAAAGATTAAAGACCTGGTTTCTGATAGCAGTTCTGACCATTTGCGGAACGGCCGGTCTTGCCTCATGCGCTTCAAATGAGGACAACGCGACAGAACAGAGCGACAAAACGACTACAGGCGATAAGGTAGCAGAGATTCTGAATCGAGGCACTATCCTCTTTGGTACTACTGGTGACTACAGGCCGCTGTCGTTCTGCGAACCTGATGGGACTTATTGGGGCTTTGGTATTGAGGTGGCAAACGAGATAGCGAGAAGGTTAGGAGTAGATATAGAGTTCAAGAAGACCTCATGGCCTACATTGACAGCCGACGTACTGACAGAGCCTCAGCTATTCGACCTTGCCATTGGTGGGATTACGATAACAGACACCAGACGCGAAACGATGCTCATGAGCGACGGCTATCTGGCTAACGGCAAGACCATCCTTTGCAGGGCTTCGGAGGCAGACCGCTACAAGTCGTTGGCTGACATTGACAAGCCTGAAGTGACTGTGATGGTGAATCCTGGTGGACTGAACGAGAAGTTTGCCAACGAGAACCTGACTCACGCAAATATAGTTGTTCACCAGAAGAACGAGGAAATACCCACTCTTGTAGCCGAAGGTGCTGCCGACGTGATGATAACGGAAATTACGGAGGCTCCTTATTATGTGCAGACCGACACCCGACTGGCAGCCCCACTACTGAACGCTCCGTTTACTCATGGCGAAATTGGTGTCTTGATGCAGAAGGGGCAGGAGGATCTACTGCAGGTGGTGAACAATGTCATCCGTCAGATGAAGTCAGACGGCTCTCTCCGGAAGCTGCATGAGAAGTACGGGCTTGTGTATGCCTACGAATAATAAGAGATAAATCGGTTTTTATTGTCATTGGTTGCCCAAAGCTAATCAGTTACCACTTCATTGAAATGCTCTTTGCCCCAGGCTATCAGAGCTGTGAGTGCAGGCATCAGCGATTGGCCAGTCTCTGTCAGAGAATACTCCACTCTGGGAGGGACCTCCGGATAGACCTCACGATGAACAAAGTGACTCTGCTCCAGATTCTTCAGAGTCTGCGAGAGCATCTTCTGGGAACAGTCCGTCATCAGACGGCGAATCTCATTGAAGCGCAATACACCCGTCTGGCTGGTGTGAAGCATATAGAGCACCAGCATGGACCACTTGTCGCCAAAACGACTCACTACTTGCCTGATAGGACAGGCTAAATACTCAGCTTTGATATCTGACATGACTTCTGATTTTGCCGCAAAGGTAACCAATAGTTACCGAATTACCAAATTATACTTAGTTAATCTAAGTTAATGCCGCTTCCACAGAAGTCCGATAACATCACAATTCCTACTTTTTGGTAACTATCTCACCAAAAAGTGCCTTCTTGTGGGATTGAAAAACTTGCCGTACCTTTGCACTCGAAATCAAACAAATAACTTTTTAAACGAATAAGAATTATGAAACAGATTGAGACAATTAAGAGTGGAAAGAACTTCAGCGCAGTAAGCGTAGGTAAGATGAGTGAGATTATCGAGCACGTGCTTCCGATGGGACCGAACGTGACGATTCAGGGTAAGGTGTTCGCAGGTCAGGCCGTAGGTGCTACAGGCAGTGAGTTCTCGTTCCAGACGCTCGTTCCTGGTCAGGACAGCGGTTTCCTGCACACGCATAAGACTCACGAGGAACTTTACTTCATCCTGAAGGGCGAAGGACAGTATCAGGTAGATGGCGAGATCTTCCCTGTCAGCGAGGGCACCATCATCCGCGTGGCTCCCGATGGCAAGCGTGCGCTGAAGAATACTGGCAGCGAGAACCTGACTATGCTCTGCATCCAGTACAAGGCCAACGCCTTCACTGAAGCTGACAGCCCCATGACTGATGGAGTAATCCTGCAGGAAGAACTGAAATGGTAAGCAAGATGTTCGACAAAGCAATTCAGTTTCTGAAAGACCATAAGGAAGTCGCCTTCGCCACAAGCGAGGGCGATTGTCCTAAGTTGCGCATCTTCCAGATCATGAAGCAGGAAGGACATGTGCTCTACTTTGCCACCTCTGCACAGAAGGCAGTCTATCGGGAGTTACGCCAGAATCCCAATGTTGAGATACTGGCCTACGCTGATAATATTTCCGTCAGATGCTCAGGCATGGTGAACTTCAATGTGGAGGATGATGTGAAGCGATGGATATACGACCATAATCCCGTGCTGCCACGTCTTTATACGAGCTATGACCAGTTGGAATACTTCTGCCTGCCGATAGCCGAGATGGACTATTACGACCTAACTCCTACCCCTCCTGTATTCCAACATTTCGACCTCATTGCAGGCGAAATAGGCAACGGTTTCGTCGGCGAGAGATTCATGTAGTACTCCCACCATGTTCCGATAATCATCGGCATGCAGGGATTCTCGGCAGTGGCCAACTGGGCATAGAGATTGATATCCAGCGTGGGCAATGTCATTTCTGATGCTGTCTTACTAACTCTATTGCTTCTTTACCTGTCAGATGCTCGATGTCAAAGCGGATGGCCAGCATACGAGACAGACCGCTTTCAATCTCTTTCTGCAGGGCTTCATCCTGATTCGGATTGTAGCGATTGCCAAGCATTCGGGCCACTTCCAACTTCTCTTGTTCGTCCTCGATGATGCGGATTCTGCCGAAAGCAATCACGCTACGGAAGAAGGTGGTGTACTTCTCCGGCTGAACATCATCCTGCTCGATGACACAGAAAGATGCCTTATCGCACTTGCGGATAGCATCAACCTTATGGCCAGCCAAAGCACTATGGAAGTATAGCTTCCCTTCATGACAGACATAGCTTATAGGGACGGCATACGGATAACCTCCATCGCCAAGTAAAGCCAATGTGCCAGAAGTTGCCTTCTGAAGTATGCCAATGCTCTCTTCCTCTGAAAGCTGTTGGCGCTTGCGTTTCATCTCTCTGAATTCCATATATTATCTTTTTCACATTCCTTTTTTTTCAAAGTGGTTTTATAAATACTAATAATTCTCAAAACTTTCCGCAAAGTTAACTAAAATTCGGCATTTATTACTACTTTTGTAGACATATTTAATTGTATTTATGAGAAAAGTAAGCTTTATTTTGGCAGCAGCCATGTTGATGGTGTCAGCTGCGGCGATGGCTCAGCAGGCATCAAAGGTGTATCTCACAAGGGAGATTTCACCAGAGTCGTTAGTAAAAATCTACAAGGCACTTGGCGTTGAAGCCAAAGGCCGTGTGGCAGTGAAAATGTCAACAGGCGAAGGCAGCAATCCCAACTACCTGAAACCTGAACTGGTGAAAAACCTGATATGGGAGGTGGACGGCACCATCGTGGAGTGCAATACCGCCTACGGCAACGGACCTGCCGATAAGAAAGACGAACGCAACACGTCAGAGAACCATTGGAAGGTGATTGAGCGTCACGGCTTCCTGAAGTATTTCCCTGTCGATATCATGGACGAGTACGACGAGATTCGCATCCCCGTGAAGGACCAGTCGCACATCAAGTACGACATCGTAGGCGGACACATGGCCAACTATGACTTCATGATTGCACTCAACCACTTCAAGGGTCATCCTATGGGTGGCTACGGTGGTGCGCTGAAGAACCTCTCCATCGGCTGTGCCAGTCAGAACGGCAAGGCTTATATCCACTCGGCCGGCAAGATGGAGAAACTGGATATGGGCAAGCTGTGGACGCCGGAGTTCATCGGTAATCAGGATGGATTCCTCGAAAGCATGGCAGCTGCCGCTCAAGCCGTGGTGAACTACTTCAACAAGAAGCAGGGCATCATCTACATCAGCGTCATGAACAACATGTCAATTGACTGCGACTGCGTGGATCATCCCGAACCTGTGAAGCTGGAGGACTATGGCATCCTCGCATCTACTGACCCCGTAGCACTCGACCAAGCTTGCATCGACATCATCAATCAGCAGAAGGTGACGGCCAAGAACGACCCCACCGATTTGCTGAAGCGCATCGATAAGCAGCATGGCACACACACTATCGACCATGCAGCCCAGATTGGCCTTGGTTCCAAGAAGTATGAGTTGGTAAATCTGGAATGATAATTTGGGAGCTGAAAAATAGAAGTATAAGATATGAAAAAGGTAATTGTTATTTCTACGAGCCTTAGACGTGGCTCAAACAGCGACATGCTCGCTGACCAGTTTGTGGAAGGAGCTAAGGCTGCCGGAAATGAAGTGGAGAAGATTTCTCTCGTTGGCAAGAACATCCAGTTCTGCAAGGGCTGCTTTGGTTGCCAAAAGCTGGGCCGCTGTGTCATCAACGACGATGTGAACGACATTATGGCCAAGGTGCTGAAGGCTGATGTGGTATGCTGGGCAACACCTATTTACTATTATGAGATGAGCGGGCAGATGAAGACCCTCATAGACCGCATGAACGCGATGTACGAACAGGATTATGCGTTCCGTGACGTCTATCTGCTGACAACGGCTGCAGAAGACGAAGCCGAGACTCCTAAGCGTGCAGAGACGGGCTTGACGGGCTGGATAGACTGCTATCCCAAAAGCCGCCTGGCAGGAACGCTTTTCTGCGGAGGAGTAAATGACCCTCGTGAGATTGAGGGTAATCCGAAACTGCAGGAGGCTTTCGAATTAGGAAAGAGCATCGGCTAAGACAATGAACATAGAGCTTTGACTGGCTCTATATTGATGCAGACACCCTGAGAGAGCAAGCATCTAAGAGTGGATATGCCGTCGAGGTAGTTGCGGACGGAGAGCATTATGATTACTTAGCGAGAATAACAAAGAAATGAGTTCATCAAGTACATAGCAGACGAGAACCATATGTTTTGTGATAATATCCCCTTTCCAGAAATCTTAGTATCGTCGTGGCTGCTTGTAATGAATCTCGTAAATCTTGTCGAAGTACTTATCCCAGTCAGACTCACCAAATCCGATCTTGAATCCATAAAAACGCGTACCTGTCCTCTGGTAGTCCTTAAAGCGCTCCATTAGTTCCTTCGTTGTCCTGGGAATCAGGAAGTCCGTGATCCAAAGGATATCCGCATTCATATACCTGTCTTCACCATTATCTAATAAATAGAATACCAGATTCAACATCTTCTGCGCATCAGTGCCTCCTCCAAGGAATGGGAAATACCCCTTATCGAAATTTTCATTGTCCTCCACCTTCATGCCAATCCTCTCCATTTCCTTCTTCTTTCGACGCGAACGAAGTTCTATGGGGCGAATGTCGACTGAGAAATCTATCAGGAAGCAGTCTCGTTTTAACTGTTCTGCTGTCTGTTCGAGCTTTGACAATAGAGACGCTTCAATCCTTTGGGGTACTCCATACATACTGGCAGATGAGTCCACACAAACTATCATAGGTCCACGACGGGATGCCCTTTCTGAGCGAAGACGACGCGACGGCTTGGTAATTTCAGACTTATAGCGGAATATCTGAAGACGATTGGTGACCCACTTCCTTAAAAACACGCTTTCAAGTTCAGAGTCCATATACTGAGCCAGTTCCGATGGCATCAGCGCATTCAAGTCACGGCCGATGGTCACACCCTCTATATCACTGCCTGAAGAATGATCCAACTTGTGCTTAAAGCCAGTTTGCACACAAAGCCTGTCACGTCCGTCCTCATCAGGCAGTCTTCCCATTATGCGGGCTACTTCTCCAATCTCCGGATACTTATTTTGAATTTGGACTATAGAAAGTCGCTTTTCAAACTCCGATTCCGTCCATTGCCCGTCCATCATGTTCCATGCCTGAAGCGCATCGGCCTCTGACATGCCCATGTTTTTGGTCATCTCGCCGATTTTGTCGATTACCCTATTGATGTTTCCACCCACACCAGACTCCTTCGCCTTAATCTTCTTCGAAACCTGCTTACGACTATGTTCGTCTAAAGAAGCAAGCCAGTCACGCTTCAGCCTTTCCCAGTTCTGTGGTTTCTTCCATCCATTATAGCGGAACTTCTTTTTCAAATATTCAGAGTCGAAACCATCCTCCTTGTGCTTTTCGTCAATTCTGTTGAGAAGGGCCTGCCATCCGTCCCTCTTCATTTGCATTGACCATTCGAGGGTTTTGTTGGCTTCCATTTGTTCTGCCATTGCACACTGATCTGCAAACTGCTGGGTATGCAGGCAATCCAATACGAATTTGCTTACTGATTCGTAAAAGATACGGCCAGCCAGCTTGCTCGACAGTACTTTTGACTGTACAGTCGCGTCACTCATCAGCCTGTGGAGATAATCAAGAATAGGATCGCGATACATCTTCCATTCCAGATCAACAGCAACATCCTTCTCAATATCGACCACATCGCCAACATCGACGAAACGTTCGATACATTGAAGGTAATAACTGGGAGAAAGCCGCTTCCTGCGCAGTTTCTCATAGATTACATCAAGACTGTCATCATCGCCGTATGTAATCATTCCTCTAGCTTTTGCAGATCCTCACGCAGAAATGCCAATTCCTTATTCAGGGTACGTACATTGGCTTCCATCACCTTTTTGTCTTCAGGTGAGAGAAGAATATTACCTGTAATTTCAGCTTCACGCTTCCTGATAAAGTCCCCCAGTTCATCTATCTCCTGATGATAATTGCGCTCAGATGGATTGCCTGCTAATCTGAGACGCATCTGCTTCTCACCCTTTCCGAGCTTTTCAATTTCGAAATAGACGCCATCAATGTAAATGCCGAACTGATCTCTGGTAAGATAGACCTGCCTGGAATTCGGAGGTGTATCTGCACCATCGAAACAGCGAATGATGGAACGTTTCTTGCTGTCACGATAGATTACTCCCAACTGCCCAGCATTCTCTTTGGTGGCCCAGCGCATATGCTGGTAATCTGCCATGAAAACATAGGTATTGCCTGTGTCATGGTTGACAAGATGGTAGTAATAGGAATCAAAGATCTTCTTGTCACTGTCTTCCAATCCTATCTCCCTCGTTGCTTTTATCGTTGCACGATGCTGGCGATATACGCGTATGTCAGCTTCCAATGCCAGCTTCATATCAGCCAGTTTGACAGCATATTCACTGAGTAATGCACGAATGACAATCTCCCTGATACCTTCAGACTCCTCAGGCTCCTGCCAAAGACAGTGATAGACGGAGACTAAATCAGCGAGTTCCACACTCTTCCTGTCATGGATAAAGGCCGATGTCTTCAACAGACGGATAATGTTCTTCCACCTTCGATCACTCACATAGACGTTGTGTCGTTCATCGCTATTAGTGACAGGCACATTGCCCAGCCCCTTACGAATAGCAATGATGCAGTTCAGAACATATTCAGGGACTGTCACTTTACTAATCTCCTCAGCCCATTTCCTGTATTCCTGATCCGTAATCTGCAGCGAATCGTCCACCTCAATGTCCTTTTCTGAATCAAAGTCCAGAAGCATCTCGCAAAAGCTCTTATCCGTCTTGATGCTCGAACACTCCATGCGGATAATAAAGCGATCCCACAGGGCTTCCAGTCCTTCTCCCTGTGCTGGTAACTCATTACTTGCTGACACTAGCAACTTAAGGGGCAGATTCATTTCCCGTTCTCCATTCCTGAACAGCTTTTCATTGATCACAGTGAGAAGCGTGTTCTGTATGGCAGGCCCAGCCTTCCAGATTTCGTCCAGGAACACCACGTCTGCTGATGGCAGATACCCATCAATATTACGTTCATATTTGTCAGCATCCTTTAGCTTGCTGATACTCACTGGGCCGAAGATCTCGTCTGGTGTACTGAACCGTGACATCAGGTATTCAAACGACTTGGCATCCTTGAAAGCTGATTTCAATCGTCTGGCCACCATTGACTTTGCCACTCCTGGAGGTCCAAGCAGAATGATGCTTTCACCCGCCAGCGCAGCCAATAGGGAAAGCGACAGTTCCGTCTCTTTCTCATAGATTCCCTTGTTCATCTCCCTAAGGAGTGCTTGTATTCTTTCCTTCATAATGATTTATCGCTGCAAAATTAGGAAAAAAATCAAAGAAAAACAAGAAGAATTTGAAATAATGCATTATTTCTCATTTCCATCTCGTAACTTTGCAGACAATATACACGAGAACGGTGTTTTTCCTATTCACGTTTAGGGAAAACACCCTTTCAGTTTAGGATAATTCCCTTGCGTATGCCATGAAAAATGCCGTACTTTGCAGCGAGAAAAGAAACCAAATGTATAACTCTTTAAAGATAGGAGATAAAGTTATGAAAAAGATGATGATTCTGGCAGTGATGATGGTCATGACCATCTCAGCCAACGCAATGAGCTATAACGCAGCAAAGAACGAGGCCCTCTTCCTCTCGGACAAGATGGCTTACGAGCTCAACCTCACCGCTGCACAGTATGAGGCTGTCTATGAGATCAACCTCGACTACCTGATGAGTCTGAACGGACACGCTGATGTGTTCGGCATCTGGTGGGATCGCCGCAATGCCGACCTCCGCTATGTCCTGACTGGCTGGCAGTACGACAAGTATGTGGCCATCAGCCACTTCTATCGCCCTGTGGCTTGGAAGGCTGGTAGCTGGACGCTCGCAGTGTACTCTCACTATAAGAGGGGCCACTTCTACAATGCACATCCGAAGGTGTCAGTGACTTACAAGGGTGGAAACAACCGCCGCGATGCACGCTTCTACGCTGACCGCAAGGTTACAAAGCCCGCCGTTCGTAACGACAACAAGGCATGGCGCAATGCTGGTGGCAACTCAAAAATGAAAGTGAACAACGGCAGAGGCAATAGCGCTCCAACGCGTCATATTGCACAGGCTTCTACCAGCAACCGTAACAACAAAAGTCACTTCGGCCGCAAATAGATTGTTCCATTTACTCTATATATGCCTTGAATAAAGGACACACGGGGAATTCTCAGCGATGGGGGTTCCCTTTTTTGTCACCAAGTGGAGGTCTCTGCGTTCCTTGGATTCTCGTTGGCATAGTCGAAACGAATGCCTTTTTCACTGCGCCACCAGGACTTTCTTACCCTGACGGATATAGATGCCTCGGCGCTGTGGGGCATCTTTTTGCTGTTTACCGTCGATGGAGTAATAGGGAGCATTCTCAACAGGAGCCAGCAGCACTCGACCAATGGTTGTGGGCTCTGATTCGAGAATGTAAGAAAACTCCTTCCAACCTTGCTTTGCCTCATAAAGGGCCTTAGTCCCCTTTGGCACATATAGCGTGTCGCAAGTTGAGAACACATCGCTTTTGCTGCTTCCCAGATCGAATGGTTCTGTAATCAGCGACACTACAGACTTCAGGCCATCGCAGTCAAAAGCTCCTTTGGCGATGGAGACCACCTCTGCCGGAATTGTAACCGTACTCATGGCACATCCACTGAAGGCATCCTTTCCGATGGATTTCAGGTGTTTGGGCAGTATGATTTCCGACAGAGACATACAGAAACTGAAGCAAGCTTCGGGAAGCGATATTGTCCTTCAGGTCAGGATGGGTTATGTCGACGCCAGTATCGAGGATAGCTATCACAGGGCGCTTCTCTTTTGTAATAGCCTGTTGCCAAAGTTCAGGCATACGTATGGCTTCCATATACCATT
>JAEEGF011978215.1_pt1 | contig 10272 bp, 2 predicted proteins | sample 9134171 | NCBI WGS metagenome assembly JAEEGF01 (sample SAMN16246542, study PRJNA631951) | gut metagenome | biome: gut microbiome; feature: rumen; material: AP-attached | host: Bos | place: Iran: Karaj | collected 2018-10 | reverse complement strand
CTCCTGCTGATTTTTCGTAACTTTGCGAACGATAATGTTTTCACAAATCAGACTATTACAGATGAAAAGATTTACTTCCCTTTCGTTGCTGTTGATCTGTTTGGCGCCCTTTGCTTGGGCGCAGACCGTCAATTTCAAGAGTATCACTCCTGAACAAATCCCTGCAGGGACGAAAGTAATCCCCAAGTATGCGTTCACTAATCGTGATGACCTTTTTGAAGCCATCATTCCTGAAGGGGTGGAAATCATTGAGCCGGATGCGTTTGCAGGCTGTTTCAATTTGATGAAAGTGACGTTGCCTTCTACTTTGGTCCGTGCCAAAGGCGCTTTTACTTGGTGCCCAAATCTGAAGGATGTCACTTGTTTGAGCATTGTGCCACCTTTTATCGGCTTAACGCCTGCCTATTACGCTGTCGATGCAGAGACATTTTCGTGGGTGAGTAACCTTGACGACCTCTACATGAACTTCCGATGGGCAAGAGAGGATGGTGTCGATGGTGAGTCTCAGGGTGCCCAAGGCAAGGCGAACTGGTATGTGTATGACAAAAATGACATTGATGATAAGATTCTTTGGTTTAAGGCTATCTTAGGGCATAAAACATACGAGGACGATAATCTTGGCAAAATGCCCATCAAGTGGACTACTGGTGCCTATGGCCTTTATGGCTACGATACGGACAGAGAACGTACCGTTCGAGATGATGTTTGGCCATATGACGATGTGGTCTATCTGACCTACAAGATGCGTGGTCACATACTGCACTATCCCTCGTTCTCCCAATATGAATTTGAGCCAGGATGGAATCACTTCCCAGCACAACGGCCTTTTGAGATGGCTCAGCCCGCCAGCATCCGTGTGGGTAGTAATTACACCCTGATGAATAGTCCTTTCACGCAGAAGCCTGACCTGACATTGACTGTCAGCATGGACAATAAGAATAAGGCTTATTATGCCGGACACATGAATGTCATGGGTGGCACTCATTCTTACGGCACGTTCAACTTGGAGCAAGATATCTGGGAAAACAACATCCGTGTCCAAAATAATGGCATTATTCGTGCAACAGCTATTGACAGAACTCACCCCACACTTTATACAGAGGCTCCTATGCGTGCCGATGTGGTGAAAACTACCCTGCGTTTAGACGCTGACACCTATAATCCGTCTCCCACCTCCGTTCAATGGATATTTACCTCCCTGCCTTTCGACTGCTGTCTGGGCGACCTTCGAGTGACAGAGGGAGGAAACAACTTGCAGTGGGTTATCTATAAACATTCAGGACAGATGCGTGCTGATGCGAAGTTTGGTGAGGTGTGGGTAAAGCAAACCAGTGATGATATCCTTCACGCTGGTGAAGGTTTCATCTTTGCTTGCGGATGGAACGATCAAGAAGACCAGACAGCTGTCATCGAACTGACCGCAATCAACAATGCCAACAAGAACCGTCTCTTCACCGCTGAAGATGTGGCTATTCCCTTGCAGAACTATCCTGCTGTGGCAGAAAGCCATCGTTCGTGGAATTTCATAGGAAATCCTTATCCTTGCTACTTCAGCACCAAGTATTTCGAGCCAACCGCGCCTTTCGTGGTCTATGAGAAAACTTGGGAAGAGGGTTGGAACCAAGGACATTTCGAGATGGGCTATAAGACTTACAGCCCTATTGACGATGACTATCTCTTGGCACCTTTCCAAAGTTTCTTCTTGCAAAGACCTTTGGGCTATGATGCCTTGAACTTCCCAGAATACGGACGTTTCATTACGGTTGATGAATATGAGAATTTTATGGGTGAGTTGTTGGGGGCACCAGACCTCTCCAACCCGTCAGAAACGCCATCCTACACTCAGCGTCGCATTGGTCGTCGCATGGTGTCTGTTCCACAACCTCCTGTTGGCAAAAAGGAGAATCGTTATGTCATTAACCTGCGTCTGAAAAACGTTGATGGAGCAGAATTGGATCGCACACGATTGGTGGGAAATCCAGATGCCTCCATCCGTTACGAGTCGATTTGTGATGCCACCAAGTTCCCTGACCATACTGGCAATGCCGCTTTATTATATGTAATAGGAGCAGATGACACACACTATGCCATCTGCGAACAACCTTTTATGGAGGGTGATAAGGTGAGTGTTGGTGCCAAGTTCCCTGTGGTTGGCGAGTACACCTTGCAGGCAGACTTCAAGAACGCATATCCAGAACTGGAAGGCACTCTGATGCTCGTTGATTACGAGACAGGTCATATCCAATCTGCCACAGAGCCTTATTCCTTCACGGCTCAGGCAGGCGAGACCACCACCCGTTTCGCCCTCATCTATGGTGAACCTACAGCTATACACGATATTCGAGAATCTGTCTCTTCTCTTTCAGAGGGGCAGAGGGAGGCCTATTATGACTTGCAAGGCCGTCCCATTATAGGCGCTTTGCGTCCTGGCATCTATATCAAGAACGGTAAAAAAATCATCATTAAATAGTTGAAGTACTATGAGAACTATATCAAGATACATCACCGTGCTATTGCTGATGTTGACTGCCACGATGGCTCAAGCTCAAAAACATAGACTGACGCTTGTTTCTACTATTGGAAATAACATAAGCCTCTCTTTTATAGAGGACAAAGCCAGTATGATGATTATAACAGACTCCAGAGTGTATTGGGATGATAAAGGTTTTTGCTATGACATGGAGGCTGGCGACAGCATTATTGTTGATGCCTACATGAGTGTGGGCTGGAAATATGCCTATTTGGAATGTGAAGGAAAGAAGATTCACCAATATGGAGATGAGAACTATCGAGGCTCGTTTGCTCCCAACTGGGTTATGTACAAGTTCATCATGCCAGACCACGATGCCACTATCTATGTGCATGCAACGTTCGACCCAGATGTACCCAACCTCCCCAATAACCCTAATGGCAATCGTTGGAATGCTTCAACAGGAGAATTGTTCATCAGTGGATTCCTACCATATGTAGGTTCTAATGGAATGTCAAGTTTATCGAGTTGGGGTACAGGTCCCAATATGGAATTAGCTTTAAAAGAGTTTGGGTTGACAAAAGACAACGTGAAAAAGATTATAGTCATGGGTGAGGTCGGCGATATGTCTCAATGTTTTATGTTCAGCTCTTATTATCCATATCCAAATGTTGAAGTATTAGACTTGCGTCATGCCTATGGTTATCTTGCCAGGAATCATAGTTTAGACCCCTATCAAGAAAATGCTCTGTCAAATCTGGGACTTGATGGACTACCTAATCTGAAAAAACTGATTTTGTCTTCGAAGATAGACAAACTTTGGTCTTTTGTTTGGCCTGCTCATTCTTTGTTGGAAGATGTCACGTTATATGCACAAGTTCCACCAGAGGTGGTAATGTACTTCTCGCGTGAGAGTTTTGACCAACTCCCTGCCGGTTGTACTCTTTACGTGCCAGAGCAGTCTGTTGCCACTTACAGGGCAGACTCGGTTTGGAACAAATTCCCGAACATCCTTCCCATTCCGGAAGGTGAGGCAGAAGACATCACCGTTGACCTTCCAGAAAACTACAAGGATGGCCGTTATATGGGTATGTCGCTCAGACTCTTCAATACAAAGTCAGGTGAAGAAACCAAATACATCATTGACGAACGTGATTCTTACATTTTCCATAGTATGACTTGCGATGAACCTTACACGGCTCAGATTCTGAATCCACAGGATGTGTTGGTGGCAACGACTGACACCCAGACTCTCGGCAACAAACCTATAGAGATGACATTCAAGCATGTGAAGAAACTCTATGATTTAACGCTGACCTTGCAGACACCTGCAGAGCAAGAGGGTGGTACTGCCACTGATGTAACCGATCTGGTCACCATTGTCTGGACTGATGGAATGGGCAATCGCATTGCTATAGGCAACACGCTCACCCGTCAGATTGAGGGCTCACGTGTTTTTTACAGTTTAAGTCTGCCTTCAGAACTCTCTGCCCACTATGGTGTGCCACCACGCACAGAGTTGCTAGTGAAAGAAGAGACGACCAACACTACCGTTACATTGGCACAACCTGATTCTGTCATTCTCAGTGGTAAGGTGACAGATACAGAAGGCAAGTCCATCGCATTGGCGACCGTCACAGCCTCGCTGATGATGAACGGAACGGTGGGCAAGACTTTTACCACCACTGCCGACCTGTTAGGACGCTACAAACTGACAGCTTTGATAGGCGACCTGACACTGAGTGCTACAGCTAGAGGTTATGTGTCAGAGCGAGTGAACATAACAGTGACAGAGGAGCAGAATACCATCGAAACCATACAACTTGTTCCATTGAGTTGTCCTACCATTCACTACGGTTTTACCTACACCGCCTCCGCAGCTGCTGACGAAGAAACCACTAGTCTGCCCTATTATAGCGACTACGCGAATGTCATCGTCACTGCCTATAACAAGACGACGGGCGAGGAGCTGGACAGCCTCATGGTGCAGTACCCCGAGGTGCAACTGCTCAGCGGGGCAAAGGCCGGCGACAGCATCCGTCTGACAGCATCGAGCCTAAAGGATAGTTTTATGCCAGTAGATGTAATCGTGACCCTTAACAACGATGAGGAAAAGGCTGATTCTGTAACCTTTGATTTGAAAGAGTTGGGAGCCATCGAGGTTTCTTTTTTACGTACGGACAACCAGGCCGTAACGGCAGCCCTTTACGATGCTGACGGACTATTGTGCCGGCAGGAGACGTTCTGCGAGACAACCCTGACACTGTCGGGATTGAAAGATGGCGACTACACCGTGGTGACGATTGGAAGTGACCCACTTCTTAACCAACTCCTCTACCTGAGCGACTACAGGGCAGTGGGACTGACCGAAGGTACTGACTATGTGTGCAACAAGGTGAAGGTGGAGAGTGGCATCATAGCCGAAGTGACGAACGACAGGATTCCAACGTTGGATGCATCCCCGTTCTACTACATTGACGATACGAGAACCACCTTCATGCCCAACAAGACTGAGGTGAGCACCAGTTGTAATGTGACCCTCAGGGCAGACATCGCCTTCAAGGAGAGCATCAAGGAGCGCATCAGCAATGTGCGGCTACTGGTTGATTTTCCTGCGGGCATGGCTGAGTTTGTGGAAGGCTCTTCGATGACAGGCACAAAGATGGTACGAGCCACCACGGAGGATGGACACCTCAGCATCCCGGTAGAGAAAGAATTTCTGGATGAGCCTGCCCGCTTCATACTGACAGCCATTGGCCAGGGCATCCTGATGGCATCGGCACAGGTGCAGTTCGAACTGGACGGCAGGGAGGTGACCCAGCCAATAGGCATAGCCACCTGCGATGTGAAGTATATGACTATCGTCGCCCCCGAATCGATTTACAAACTCTCGTTTCCTGTACGAGGCAATGCTCCGGCGCTCTGCCCCATCAGAGTATATGCAGGCAACAACCTTCTGATTGGCGAGACCCAGTCACTGGCAGACGGCAGTTGGAACATGCACGTGGAACTGCCTGCCTGTCCCAATCTGGCAACTATACCCGTATATGCCGTTATCACGACCAAGCAAGGACGTAAAGCGAGGACCGAGACGGTGAATGTGACTTACAACAAGGACATGATTCGTCCGCTTCATGTGTATATGTATCCACCATTAATTGATCATAACGGTGATTACAGTAGTGTTATCTCCGATGCGGAAAACAATCGCATTGACTTTGACTTCGACCATCCAGAGAACTTGCGCTATCAGTGGTATTCGGCATACGTTCACATTCCAGCCCCCTTCTATTTTGAGATACAATTTAACACTGCCGATTCTTCATTAGTGAAGAACGTCATTCTCGAATACCAGACCGTAAAGGGTAAAGCAGACTATCTCCGTGCCGAATATGACGGCAATACGGGTCGCTGGGTGTGCAGTGTGACACTACAAGAAGATGCTGTGAACAACGTGGATGTGGACTTTTTGGACAGAACTGAAAAATTGTTTGACAACAACTTGCAGTTTGTAGGCGCTAACTTTGTGAATTACCAGAAAGAGGTATTTGAGGACTTACAGAATGCGGTCGATAGTCTAATGACATCAATTGGCAGCGAGAGTAATGCCAATCGTCGTTGGGAACTGATGAAGGAATATGCTGAGCTGATAGGTGTCGACGTGAGTGGAATAGAGAACGAGCCAGTGGACGGAATCGGTGTTGACGAAGCTTTCGCACAGATAGAACGTGATCTTGCTGACCTCAATTTCAACCTGTCACAGGTGCTTAGTCGCATGAACGTGCAAGATGCTGACTTTGGAGATGGCATGAGCGTTACTTCTGCAGAAGGTTTCACTGCAGAACGGCTTCTCAGCGAAGGATATAACGAATTGAAAGGTATAGACGGAAGCATGCTCTACGAGATGGTAGATGGTGACATGTACGTGCTGGTAGACCTGCAGAACAACATGCGTATGGAAGTTCATGGTGAGTCTGCAGCTTTGATGGTCTCAGTCAGAAGGTCAAGAAGTGGAGATTTTATTACTGACGTAAATCGCTATGTCGTTAACATATTGACAAAGTATGCAGAGTTGCAATCCTTAGTGGAGTTGTCGAAGTTTGGTGCCAAAGACGCAGTGAAGTTTTTCGGCCAATTGACCTCGTCACTATCTCGTGATATAGCTTACCTTATGAAGGAGTGGTATAAGGTGGGAGCACCACCAATTACAGATAAACAATTGAAGACTCTTGCAGATTTAGGCGGAAAGAAAGGCTTCCTGCAAAGCGTCAAGGAGTCTGCGATCATGCTTCATCAGGATGGTCTTGACCCCAGTCAGTTGAAACATTTCGTAGTTCCGAAGACATTCCTTGGAAAGCTTATGAAGAGTTCACTGAAGTATATGCAGGCCATTGGAGAGGTGTTTTCCTACGTGGCCATACTGAATGATATAAAAGAAGGAGCCGACAGATTGAAAGAACTGTTGAGCATCTGGCAGGACGTGCCTGACCCATGTGAAGAACAGCAGTCGCAAGCCACTGCACTGAAGAACGACATTGAGAATTTTGCTTACTATGAGATGAACTATTTCAAGTGTCTTGCAGTTGCCGACTTGCTTGCGACAGGTCTGGTTAAGACCGGCGTACAGGCTCTTCCGGGAACGGTAGGAACAAGCATAACAGAGGTGTTCAGTGGCGTGGGTGCAACGCTGGTAAAACTTGCTGCAAATTATCTGAACGATGAGACTTATGCTAACAAGTTGCAACATTATAGGGGTGAAATAGACTTGTTGGACTGCGATGAAGAAAGTCGTAAATGGAACGAGAAACGACGCAGGGCAGCACTGCGTGCCGAAACGGGACGACCGTGGATGCAACCTAAAGTCAGAGTAGCCATCGACCCCTCCGGTTATGTCTATGAGGCCGTAGCTGATAACCGTGTGGAAAATGCCACCGCGACCATTTACTTCAAGCAGACGGGTGAGGACGAGTATTGCGACCAGCACGACGAGGTGGTGAAATGGAACGCAGAGGAGTTCCGTCAGCAGAACCCGATGCTGACTGACGTTGAAGGCAAGTATGCTTGGGATGTTCCGCAGGGACTCTGGCTGGTGAAGATTGAGAAGGAAGGATATGAGACGGCTTACTCTGACTGGCTCCCTGTGCCCCCTCCACAGTTGGACATCAATATCCCATTGGTTCGCAATACGCTGCCTGATGTGCAGACGGCACGTGCCTATGAGGATGGTGTGGAAGTGACGTTCAATGAGTACATGCGTCCTAAGTCATTGACTGCCGACCATATCTTGCTTTCGCAGAACGGACAGGTACAGCCCTTCCGCATTGAGCAGCAGAATCGAAGCCTGTCATACGACAAAAAGGATGCCTACGTGTCACGTATCAAGGTGCGGACTGAAAGCCCGCTCGCTCCTGGCAGTAAAGTGCAACTGACTGTGCGCCGTCAGGTAGAGGCCTACAATGGCCTACAGATGCAGAACGACTATCAGCAGGAGTTTACAGTAGTAAGCGAGGTATATGCCATTGGCACCGACTCGATTGTGGAGGTGTCCCGGGGCGAAGAACGTACCATCACCATACATGCCTTCCCAGCTTCTGCGGCACAGGGTATGAAGGTGATTGCCAAAAGCATATTGGGCACTATTGCCACCATCACCGATGAGGCAATCTTCAACGAGAATGGGGAGGCACACCTGACGGTGAAAGGCAAGGTGGGTGGACAGACTGCGCTCATCCTGAGTTTAGAGAATTCTAAGGTGACGGCACAATCCATCATAGAGGTGACAGACCCGTTGATGTTGCTTGTGTATGCTCCGACAGCATCGCACATCAGCGGAACGTACCTAAATGAAGGCGAAGCTGTAACCTTGTTGTGCGACACGAAGGATGCAGTCATCTGGTACACCACGGATGGCTCTTGTCCATGCGACGAGAACGGTACCCGGGTAAAATATACCGGTCCCATCACCATCACGAAGAATGTTACCATCCGAGCATACGCAGTGAAAGGGGAGGCCGTGAGTCGCGTGGTGACGTTTAACTATAGCATATACGATACTGTGGACATTCAGACAACTACTGCCATGGAGGAGAATGACACATGGTACACGATGGGAGGCTTGAAACTTAACAAAAAGCCTACCACGAAGGGAGTGTACATTACCAACGGGCAAAAAGTGATGGTGAAGTAAATCTTATGCTTCTGCCTGTGTGACACCCAAAAACTCGCGGGCTTTCTGTAAGGCTACATCGATGTGGGGACAGATGTGGTCGGGGTTCATCTTGTCGTAGAAGCCGGCTTTCTCCAACTGGCTGTGCACCTTGGGTGTTACACCGGAGAGGATGACGTGGATGCCCTGCTCGTGGTTCATCTCGATGAGGTTGGCAAGGTTGTGAATACCCGTTGAGTCAATAAAAGGAACCTTACGCATACGAATAATCTGTACCTGTGGGCGACGGTTGGAACTGAGGTTGAGCATGAGGTCGTCGAACTTGTTGGCGATGCCGAAGAAGTAGGGGCCGTTAATCTCGTAAACAGCACATCCTTCGGGAATAAGCAGATGCTCCTCGTGCACATCCATGTCGGCTTCGTCGCTGGGGTCAATTTCGTCGCGGATGACAGAAATCTCGGTTGTCTCCATAACACGCTTGATGAAGAGGGCGCAGGCGATGATGAGGCCTATCTCGATGGCGATGGTGAGGTCGAAGATAACGGTCAGGAAGAAGGTTACCAACAAGACTGTAACATCGCTCTTGGGATTCTTGAGCAAGCCCTTGAAGGTACGCCAACCGCTCATATTGTAGCTGACGATAATCAGCACGGCGGCTAAGGCTGCCATGGGGATGTACTCGGCAAAGGGCATCAGTACCAACAGGATGAGCAGCAGCACAACGGCGTGTATGATACCTGCAATGGGGGTACGACCACCATTGTTGATATTGGTCATGGTACGTGCTATGGCTCCTGTGGCAGGGATTCCGCCAAAGATGGGCGTTACCATATTGGCTACACCCTGGGCAATAAGTTCCATGTTAGAGTCGTGCTTGTCGGAGATAACACCATCAGCCACCGTAGCGGAGAGCAGACTCTCAATAGCACCCAGAATAGCAATGGTGAATGCTACGGGCAGGAGGGTCTGGATAAGCTCGAAGGTAATGGTGGGAACCACCATCTCGGGCAACTGAGCCTGAATATGGAAACGGTCGCCAATGGTGTCGATACCCTCGATGCCAAACTGGTTCTTCAGTATCAGTACAGCAATGGTTCCCAAGAGGATTCCATAGAGCGAACCTGGGATTTTATTGAGTACGGGAATACGTTTGACAGCCTTGGGCGAGAAGCTTATGATGAGCAACGAGCCGATGGCAATTATGAAGTTCCAGAGGTTGAAAGTGCTCAGGTTCTGGAAGTAGCAAATCCACTTGCCGATAAAGTCGCCAGGTGTTTTCAAAGGGATACGAATCACTTCGCCCGTATTGCTTACAGCTTCTTGGGTAAGCCCCAGCACATCGCCCATCTGTGTAGTGAAGATGGTGGCGGCAATACCTGCCGTAAAGCCGATGATGATGGGGTAGGGGATGAACTTGATGACAGCTCCCAAACGGAAAGCACCCAAGCCGATGAGTATCACACCGGCCAGCATGGTGGCGATGAGCAGACCTTGCAAACCGTACTCGGGATTATTGACAATACCGTATATGATGACAATAAAGGCGCCCGTGGGACCGCCAATCTGTACCTTGGTACCACCTAAAACAGAAATGATAAAACCTGCCACAATGGCTGGGATGATACCTTTCTCGGGG
>JAEEGF011611624.1_pt1 | contig 10272 bp, 8 predicted proteins | sample 9134171 | NCBI WGS metagenome assembly JAEEGF01 (sample SAMN16246542, study PRJNA631951) | gut metagenome | biome: gut microbiome; feature: rumen; material: AP-attached | host: Bos | place: Iran: Karaj | collected 2018-10 | reverse complement strand
GTTCGAGGTGGAACGCATTGATGATCCGCGTCTCTATCCCTTCAACTATGAGGGTATCTATGCGCAGGCCTATGCCCTCTACCGTCAGGGCTTCCGTCACTTCTTCACGAAGGCGGAGGAGGAACGGCTGAAAACCCACAACCGGGCATTCGAGGCGCCATGCTCGGAGCAGGAGGCCATCGAGAAGCACTTCCGACGCCCCGGCGACGGTGAGCGAGGGGAGTTCTATACGGCTACGGATATCCTGTTGGTAGCCAGTGAGGGTCCGTCGCTGCGCTTCACGCCTGAGAAGATAGGCGGTGCCATGCAGAAGCTGGGATACGAGCGTTGCTCGTCGAAGGGCAGGCGCGGCTACCGCGTGGTGCGCTACAAGCCCGAGGAGATTGAAGCCAACCGTCGGCTGCTGGCCCTCGACGTTCAGAATGAGGAAGAGGGTGCAGGTGGTGCAGGCAGTTCTTAGGCTCCCTCGCGTACCGTGTACGCCTATGCGGTACGCGTGAGACTTCCAAGAATCTACCTACACTGCTTGCATCTTTCACAAATATTAGAATGTTATGATAGAAGATCGTGCATATCTGAAACGGGAGTTGGCCCGTATTTATTCGCCGCACACCAGAGAGGTGAAGTCGGCGATGAAGAAACTGCGTGAGGACATCAACGGCTGTCCGGAGCTGGTGGCGGCCTTGAAACAGACGCGCTGGAACCGTAACCGCAACAGTTACACCGCCCGCCAGGTGCGTCTCATCGCCGAATACCTCTGCATCGACTGAAGGCTTTTTCGGACTGAGCCCCTTTTTCAGAGTATATTCAACCTGAGTGTTAGTCACTTTGGCAATTTTTATCATTTATAGTGATTTTGATGCAATAAATGTTATTTTTCCGTAAAAAAATTGCGGAGCATAAAATAATATTAGTATATTTGCAGATGAATTAGCAAAGGGAATAGTTATGCTTATAAAATTTGCCGTAAAAAACTTCCGAGGCTTCGCAGAAAGAATTGAATGGAATTTGTCCCATCCAAGTAATTACTCGTTTAATACATACGCTATTAAAGATGGTATTGTGAAAAACGGCATTATCTACGGTCCTAATGGCTCTGGAAAAACAAACTTCAGTGTGGCTTTATTTGACATTGTCAATCATTTAACTCAGAAATTCAAGAAACCAGAATATTATCAGAATTTCGTTTATGGTGGCGACACGAGCCTGAATGTTGATTTTGAATACACATTCAAATTCAAAAACCAATTAGTGGAATACCAATATTCTAAGAATGTGTTTGGTGTACTTGTCAAAGAAGCATTAGTAGTTGATGGTATGGAAATTTTCAAGCGCACGATAAGTTCTTTGAAATTGGATGAAAAACAGTTTCCCATCAACAAAGATGCGAAACGTAATTTGCAAATGAATGCAAATAGCATCTCTATAGTGAATTATCTGCTTACCTCCTACCCACTTGCAAAGGATCATTATCTGATTCAAATGCGTAATTTCGTTGATTCGATGCTCTGGTTTAGATGCTTAAAGATCAATGAATACATGGGATTTGACAATATGGTCACCATTCTGGATGAATACATTATCAAAAACAAATTGATTAATGACTTCTCCGAATTTCTGGAGAGAGTGAGTGGACAGAAATTCGAATTTGTTCAGTCAAGAAGCACGGATAAAATGCTGTTTTGCAAGATCGGAAATGGGACTATTGCCTTCGACCTTATAGCTTCTACTGGCACTCAGTCTTTAAAACTCCTATATTTCTGGTTGAAGAAGATGGGACAGGCATCCTTTGTCTTCATTGACGAATTCGATGCATTCTATCACTTCAAATTGGCATTCGAGGTTTGCAAGCAATTGTTTAATCTCGATTGTCAGGTGTTTACGTCATCACATAACACCTATCTGATGACTAATGACTTACTACGACCAGACTGCAACTTCATTTTGCAAAATAATAAGATAAAGCCTCTACAAGCCTGCACAGAAAAAGAACTGAGGTTTGGACACAATATAGAAAAACTATTCCGTGGAGGTGCATTTGAGGTATGATACTATTTATATTTGAAGGTAAGAACGATAAGACCTATTTCGAGTCTATCAAACGGCTTTTCTTTCCAGAGAAGTCAGATACCTTCGTATGTACATATAATAGCAATATCTATTCCCTCTATACCAAGTTGAAAGATCATGACGCACTGAATGGAAAATTGGAAATAGATACAGTATCTGTCTTCAAGGAAATTCTAGCAGAAAAAGGCGACAACACCTTAAAGGATATCAGAGAAGACGAGGTTTCTGAAATCTATCTTTTCTTCGATTACGATTTCCAAGAGAAATCCAAAACGCTTGAAGAGAATAACAAGCGTTTGAGTGAGATGCTTGATTATTTCACTGACGAGACAGACAATGGCAAACTCTACATCAATTATCCAATGGTGGAATCTCTTCGCTATACCAAAGAGTTGCCAGATAATGATTATTGGAGCTATACAGTATCTCGCCAGGATTGCCAAGAAGATAGCTTCAAGCATCAAGTTCACGAGTTCTCATTCTACAAGTCAAATCTGGAATATCTCGTGCTCACTATCAAACCTGCAGACAACGAATCAAAGATTCAGCAGAAGGCTGATACGGCCAAGACGAATTGGCTGCACCTTGTCACGATGAACACAAGTAAGGCCAACTATATTTGCAATGACAAGAACGAACTTCCAGAAGAAGTTAATTCACAGAAAGAGATATACGATAATCAGCTTGCCAAGTATGTAGATACAGAAGAATGCAAGGTTGCCATCCTTAATGCGTTCCCAGTATTCTTGTTTGACTATTTTGGCAAAAAGATTGTCAATTGCAGAGAAGAAACAGACTAAACAAAATAAGTATGAACGACAAAGAATCTGGCTACGTTTACATACTGACTAATCCCAGCTTCTGCGAGGATTGGGTAAAGATTGGTAAGAGTTCACGCCCTGTGGATGTGAGAAGCAAGGTTTTCTATAAATAGGATTTAATATGGCAGCAATAAATGATTTGATAGCTCAAATAAAGGATGATGATTTGCGCAACAGGATTGATGCGGAATTAAAACGTCTTTTGAAGCAGAAGAAATTCGGCTTGGTGTTCGAGGATCATATGCCTGAAGGACTCAACGAGGGCCCTTTGTTTGTGCAGTATGGAGAGTAGATAATAAATAGAAAATAATTAAATATAAATGGAAATAGACACTACATCAATAAAAGGAGAAACATTTGAAAAAGATGTTTTCAGACTCATTTCGGAATGTTTAAGCCAAGATGAAGGTATTATCTTTGGCGGGGAGTTTGATTTCCTTCTACCAGATGGCGTAAAAAAATTAAAGTGGCCAAAGAATACTGCTGTAGAGATTAAGTATCGTCTAATATATAATTCATTTTCCAAGATTAGAGAAATCTATGATAGGATTCAGCCAAGCAAGTTAATTGTCGTTGTCATAAACGAAAACGTGACATCTTTAAGATTAACAAACAATGCTCGTATGAGCAGGCGTCAAATAGAAGTCATTTCATATCAGGACTTATATAAAAAAGCAAGTGCAATAGGCATATCCAATACGGATTATGCTAAAGAAGGAAACAGTGGGAATAAATATCTTGACAATGTAGATGCGAATATCCAAGAAAAAATAAAAGGAGTATTGAAAAGAGATAAAATTAGCATTTTTCTTGGTGCAGGTGTTAGTGCTTCTGCAGGTGTTGTCACTTGGAATAGTCTTTTAGAACAACTCTGTATTAAAAAGGGATTACCCAAAATTGACAGTGATATAGAGAGCGTAATAAAGGGAAGGTATATTATTGATGCATATAAAAAACAGCAAAAAGAGATACCTGATGATTTCTATATAGATATGAGAAATATTTTGTATGCAAATATACATTCCTCAAAATTAATTAATTCAATAGCAAAATTAATTGCAACAAGCAATATAGAGAGTATTATATCCTATAATTATGATGACCTTGTTGAACAAAAAGTTAATGAAGAGAAGCCCTGCTATTCGGTGTTTGATAAATCACGACCAATAGACGGAAGCAGCCTACATGTTTATCATGTGCATGGTTTTATACCACAAAATGGAGACTGGTCACCGATTGTCTTAGGAGAAAAAGAGTATCATCAGATATATCAAGAATCATACAATTGGGGCAATGTAGAACAACTTCACGCACTATGTAGAAGTGCATGTCTATTTATTGGACTGTCTATGAATGATCCCAATTTAAGAAGACTTATAGATATTTCTAATGATGGTGGCGAAGTGGAACCTGTTCATTATGCTTTTCTTAGGAAAATAGAATATGATGTGCCATTTATGGAAAAAGTAATGCGGGGATTTGGAGTAAATTGTGTATGGTATGACAGGCATGAAGAATTACCTGAATTATTAGAGTCGTTATGCAATTGATTTTACATAATTTATGGTTAATTCTTGCGAGTTAGTGGGTAACTCGAAATGAGATAATTCAAATAGTTAAACACAATAATATAAAACAATTAAGATGGCAGGAAATGAAAATATTACAAATCATAGGAATCCAATTGTTATTGGGTTCTGTTTGATTGTTGTTATAACTCTGAGCCTTTTAATCGCGTATCTATGCCATTCGACAAAGATATTAGCAGAATCCCAAGAAAGGATTGTGACAGAGCATGTTAGGCATATTGCAACAGTTGATTCACTTTTCTATGAAATGAAAGAAGTAATACTAAGTAATGATTCTGGAAAGATTGCAAATGCTCCTGTTTTACTTTCACAATTACAAAAGGACTCTGCATTATTCAAGAGAGAAATCTTGCTATCCCAAGAAGAAATGAACAATCTTGTCGAATTACATATAGACAAGATAGAAAATGACTACGCACAAATAGGTATTTGGGGAGGTGTGTTAAGCGTAATCTTCATTATCTTTGGTTTCTTTGCAATTTTCAAACTTGAAGAAACAAAATCAGATGCCCAAAGGATTCTTAATGATGTTATCAAAAAGGGAGAAGAAGCAAAGAACCAAATAGTTCAACTTCAATCACAAGCGTCAGAGCTAAATGGTATTCTTAATAATATAAAACAAGAAGGGACTACGCTATACCAAAATAAGGCAAAAGAGTTTAATGACTTATTGACCAATCTAACGCAACAATTAGCACAAGCAAACCAAGACTCCACAAAGATTCAAGAAATCCGCAAGGAAATCGAGGAGAAAAGTGGAAATTACCAAATGTCATTAGATGCAATGGAAAAGCAATTGAAACAGTATGAAGCACTTTCAATAACTATTCATGAAGTTTTGGATAAAATCAGAAAGGAGGCATCTAATGAATAATCAGCAAAATGTAAGCGTCTTTAATTATTTGACACAGGTACAATCGTTATTTTCACAATATATACAAATTAAGGCTCAACTTAATTTGTTAGAGAATAATCTGGAAGCATTGGATAAGGCATTTGATGTGATTCCTACACAGCAAAATCTTTTTGCCATCCAAAATACATGGAATCAGAAATATCAAATCATGCAACAAATCCCCCCAATAGCTAATAGCATTGTTGCCAATCTTACTGAAGCGACAAAACTTGCGTTGTCTTCAATCCAAACAAACATTACATCTGGGAATAGATTAAACTTGGCCCTAAATGACAATGCCATTGCTTCTATATGTTCTACTATAGAGCAAAATAGTATTCTTCCTTATATAAAGGAACTATATCGGCAATATTGTATAATGCAAAACATTCCCATGCAATTGAGCAACATTGAAATGCTATTGCGAATGAGTCAAAATAACATCCCCAATTTTAGTCGCTTAAAAGCAATAATAAATGGTTATTAAATAAATGCGATTCAATATGGCAAGAGAATATATATTATATTGGTTGATGTCTTTCTGGTGTTTGTTTTAAAAATATAAAATTCGATGATAAATTATATAATACCACAAATACTAACGTATCAAAACATTGACGATTTATTTGTGAATAATAACAAAGCGCGTTCATTGTCTTATGCTGAAAGAAATTTGTCCATAGATGAATTGCTTAAAGACGACTTCATTTGTGTTGTCGGCGAACCTGGAATTGGCAAGAGTAGACTTATTGATGAAATAAAGAATCGTTCTTCCAAAAAGAATATACATTCTTGCAAAGCATCGGAAATAAAAGACAAGCCTATCCCTAATGATATTGAATACTGCATAATAGATGCTTTAGATGAAGTTGAAGGAGATACATTTTATAGTACGCTACAACAAATAAAGGACTATAAAGAAAAGAATTCAGATTCCAAAGTGTTATTCACCTGTAGAAAACATTATGTGGCATCTTATAAAAACCATTTTGCCTCTTGTAAAGACTTAATCTATGTAGAATTGTGTCGACTGAGAGATGAAGATGTAATGGAAGTTGTAAATAAGTGTTCTGAGATAACAAAAGTTAGTGTTGCTAATAATTCAAAATTAAAAGAACTCCTAACAATTCCTAGATATTTGACTTATTTTGAGGAATTTGAAGAACAAAAAGGTGAGATTTCGAATATCGGTGAGCTATTTGAGTATATGACAAGTCAGTCAATACTAAAAGCTATAGAAGCTCGTTATAATGACAGCAAGAACGAAAACTTCAAGATCCTTATACAAAGAGTATTGGAGAAAGTTTCATTCATCATGGAGATAAGCCGTAAAGACCAAATCTCAAAAGATGAACTTTACACGATTCTTGATGGAATAAAGGGTAATATGGCTCAGATGCTCGTAGCCAATTTTGACCTATTTTTCTTTGAAAGTCGCATATTAAAAGATACAAACGGAATTCTACAATTTGAAAACACTGAACTACAGGAATATCTTGCTGCAAAAGAGTTATGTAGACACGACAACATAGAAAGTGTTCTCTACGATATCGCTGTCCAGAAAGACTTAAAGCATATTCATCTCAATTGGTATGATATTATTCCTCACATGTCATATACAAAAGATAGAGTACACTCCTTCATTAACATAATTAAGCTCATTGTATCATACGAGTCTTGCCTTGAGAATGAATCATTTGAATCACTTTTGAGATACATTGTTTCATCTATCCTTTCTCCCCAACAGAAAAAAGAACTATTTTCAATTATACTTGATCATTATCTGCGTGTACCTGCATATATGTATTGGAGAGCGCCAATTCTCAAATTAATGCAAGAATGCTACACGCCCAATTGTAATAGCGAATTAAAACCATTTGTTGAATATGTCAAGCAGTTCAACAAAATACAATTGGCAAATATCTGTGCCATACTTGAGGTGATTGTTGAAGAGGACAAGCTCGATAAAGATATATATGACTATTGGACGTATGCTGCAGATATTCTCATACAAGAGGATGATGAAGAGAAAAAGTTGGCTGCTTTAAATCTATACAAGGCACTTAAAGCCTGGGATAATCTTACTCGCCTTTCAAAAGAGTATAGTGTTTTTTCACAAAAGCTTAAAGAAAGGTATTGTGAAGTTACTGGCTATGGAAAGATTACGGATAATGCTGTTGTAGATTGCTGGTTAAATGGATGCTTTGAGAGTAATCCTCATGCGATTAATGCTGTATTATGCATTGAGGCTCCTGCAACGATAGCTTATGCATATAACAATATTATTGAAGCCAATAAACTCAACGCATTTTTCGACCCCAAAGGAGAAAGGGCAGTTTTTTATGAACCTTATCTTAATAAACAATTTGCTATTCTTTGGAATGAAGATTCTGGAAAGAAAAAACTTATAACAAAAATCATTGCAAATTATGTCAAAAAAGAGTCCTATTCTATTCTTCATGAGATTGATGGTACTGTTAAACAAATAATACTCGATGATGAAACAGGAAGAGTATTTATAGAGTGCTTTAATAAAGGATGGTATTTAGAAGATGTTTTTAGACACTTTGATGAGAAATTAGTTGATGCAGAATTTGTTTCAGCTTTAGACAAGTTACTAAATGTGGCAAAAGTGGATAAATTGTATATAGATTTTATTCTTACTACTCTTATTAATAAAATTAGGAATGATGAAGCCAAGAGTGTTTCTGTGTCCAAATATATATCACGTTATGCTGAAACATTTGCCCAATGGGACAAAAATTCAGAAGAAGATGCAAAAAGGAAAGATAATAATTCATCATCCATTTTGGATTATCAGAGCCTTACAGAATCTGACGTGTCCAAGTATGTAAAATATAATGCAGCATATAGATTATCCAAAAACATAAACTACTTACAGGAACAGAATTCACAGCCATTTGTGAATGTGATTGAAACATTTATAGATGAAATGAATCTAGACAAATTGAAGTTGGAAAAGAAAGAGAATAATTCTTTCAGTATTTCTACGATGCTGGTTATGCTCCCATCTTTTGTTAGAGCAATGTATCATCTAAACTTCATTGACTTACTAATAAAACACAGGATTGTCTTGGCAAAGACTCTGCCATTTATTCGCTGCATCCCATCTCATGATTACAACGAAATACGAAACATCTATAAGTCTATCATTGGGAATCTCAGCGATGATGAGAAAAAAGAGCTAATGGTTTGGTGGAAATCAAGAAAAGATGACCTCATGAATATCAGCCCTGACAGTGTACTTACATGTATAAACGATTACAATTTTGATGCATTATCCTATAAACTAGAGGAGTATATAGATGAATACACAAAGAACCAAGATATAGAACACCGTTATGCTGCATCGAAAGCTTTGGAGTTAATATCAACTGGATACGGGAACTGGAATATTGAGAAATATAGGAATCTTTTCAATCTATTAAAAGATGACGATATTGAAAGTGTAAAAATGCTATGTAATGCAATAATGATTGAAAAATATCAAGATGCAGAAGCAATTACTTGGAGGATAGACTATCTTAAAAATCATGTATTGCAATCTCTTCATAACAGCACAGGACATGTTCGTGCAATCTCTATAGAGGAATCAGAAATGACTAATCCCAATCCACAGATGTTCAGATGCTTTATGAACATAAAAGGGAATATAAAATTAGATGATCAAATGCTTAGTTTGTTTGATGTTGGACTATCGTTATGTAATAATCCTGACACACAGGAATACGCGAGTTATATTCTTAAACAGATATACAATTTCTTTTTAAATACTGATAATGGTTACATTCCAGAATTGAGGAAGAAAGTGGAGGCGTTCAATGCTAAAAATGTGAGTTTCCTCGCTAACGACATCATGAACAATGCTGAAATGATATTCTTAAAAAAGGAAAAGATTTCGATTGATAAAGCTATCAAGATGTATAATAAATGTATTGATGAATCTCATTTGGAAATACGTAACGATGGTGATTTGAGAAGATATTTCACATATATACATTCCGAAGTTCAGAAAGAGATACAGGATCAAGGTATATACTCTTTGATAAGCCGAGACGTATTAAGTGAAGATTTCATACAGAGGGAGTTAAAGAATACCATTGTAAACAAATGCTGTAAATTGGGTTTGAATGCGATTCAGATAGATAGAGAAGTCGCACTTCAAGATAACAAGCGTACAGATCTTCTCATTAGATATGGTTTTTGTAATCCTATCATGGTAGAGTTGAAGTTACTACATAATGACGAAATTCAAAACGAGAGGAAGCGTCATGAATACAAGAAGAAGTTTATTAAATACACAAACGCTACTAATGCCTGCCTGTCTGTTTTTTGGGTATTTAATGTTCATAATGACAGAAGTGACGCTACAAAATTCAAGAATCTAGAAGAAGAATATAAAGATCTCGACAACACTAGGGTATTACTAACTGATTGTAAATGTAGCAGTGGTATTGATACTGGTATATCTAAGAACAAACAAACTTCTGGATTAAAGAAGGAGAGTAATAAGAATAGAAGAAAAGGCAAATAATGAAGCTAAAGAACAATGAGATATCGCAAGAACACCTGTGCTCTTTTCGAAAATAATGATTAACTTTGCAAACGAAATATGAACATGGACGAGAAAACGATAAAAGAAGCACTGCTGAAAGGCGAGCGTGTAACGCTGGAGTGCAAGAAGGCAAAATCTGAGGTTCCCAAAGAACTTTGGAATACGTACTCTGCCTTTGCGAATACTATCGGCGGCTTAATACTGCTTGGCATAGAGGAACATCGGAAAGAGACTGATCCTGCCAAACGCTTTGAGTTAATAGGCGTTGACAATCATCAGAAGATTCTGACGGACTTCTGGAACACCATCAACAGCGACAAG
>JAEEGF011056132.1_pt1 | contig 10272 bp, 9 predicted proteins | sample 9134171 | NCBI WGS metagenome assembly JAEEGF01 (sample SAMN16246542, study PRJNA631951) | gut metagenome | biome: gut microbiome; feature: rumen; material: AP-attached | host: Bos | place: Iran: Karaj | collected 2018-10 | reverse complement strand
GGCTTTTATTCTCTCCTCGTCGCTTGGGGTCAAGGCATACTTAATATACCTTTGAGTCTTCCCATTCTCTTCTCTATAGAAGATATGAGTTCCATCTGAAAATCTAAATTCTTTCTGAACCATGTCTATGTAATTTCATTTTTTTGCTAAATTCCTCGCTCTGCCCAATCACCCCTATCCAGATTCCGATACCCGATGGCTTCGGCGATGTGCATAGACTGCACTTTCTCTGAGCCGGCGAGGTCGGCAATAGTACGTGCCACCTTGAGGATGCGGCTGTAAGCACGTGCGGAAAGCTTTAACTTCTCCATAGCCATGCGAAGCATGTCAAGGCTTTGAGCATCTGGCTCAGCAAACTCATGAATCATACGTTCCGTCATCATGGCATTACAATGGATGCCCTTATATTCCTTGAAACGTTTCTCCTGAATCTTACGGGCTGCGATAACACGCTCGCGTATAACAGATGATGGTTCGCCAGGCTGCATCCGCGAGAGTTGAGCGAACGGAACAGCCTGTATCTCACAGTGGATGTCGATACGGTCCAGCAACGGACCGCTAATCTTTGACATATAACGTGATATCTGCCCCGGCGTACATACACATGTGTGAAGTCTGTCTCCATAATAACCGCAAGGACATGGGTTGGCACTGGCTACAAACATAAACGAACATGGATACTCTATGGTATATTTTGCCCTTGATATCGTTATCTTCCTGTCTTCCAAAGGCTGACGCAGCACCTCCAGCGTTGTCTTGCTGAACTCTGGCAACTCATCAGCGAAGAGCACGCCATTATGTGCCAATGAAATCTCGCCCGGTTGCGGATTAGCTCCTCCTCCACAAAGGGCGACCTGGGAAATAGTATGATGGGGTGACCTGAAAGGCCTTTGGTATATCAACGACTGCTCCGCACCTAATTTCCCTGCTATGGAATGTATCTGGGTGGTCTCAAGACTTTCAGACAAAGACAATGGTGGAAGGATGGAGGGCAGCCTCTTTGCCATCATACTCTTACCTGAGCCTGGAGGACCTATCATAATCATATTGTGACCTCCGGCTGCAGCTATCTCCATAGCCCTCTTTACACTTTCCTGTCCTTTTACGTCAGCAAAATCATAATCTGTCTTTGCCTGTTGCTCATAGAACACCTTGCGTGTATCAAAGACAACGGGGCTGGCATCTAACTTATCAGAAAGGAACATCACAACCTCAGAAAGGCTGTGCATACCATATACCTCCAAATTATTTACCACTGCCGCCTCTCTCTCATTCTCCTTGGGCACAATCAGTCCCTTATATTTCTCTTTACGCGCGAGTATAGCAATTGGGAGAGCTCCCTTGATAGGCTTCAAAGTGCCATCAAGTCCGAGCTCTCCCATAAGCATATATTCATGTAAATGGTTATCGGGCATTTCCTCATCAGCAGCCAATATGCCTACGGCAATCGGCAGGTCATAACCAGAGCCCTCTTTCCTGATGTTAGCAGGCGACAGGTTTATGGTTATAGCCTTGTCGGGAAACTTGTAACCACTGTAAGTAAATGCTGTACTTACTCTGCTTAAACTCTCACGAACAGCCTCGTCACCCAATCCGGACAAAACAACTTTTTGTCCACGTTCAACACTTGTCTCAATAATTACAGTGCTAACGTTCAGTCCGTTGACGGCCGCACAATAAGTTTTTACCAACATAAGCAAATATACAGCTATACCCTTTATTCCTATATTACATCTTAGCCATAGCCTGCTCAAGGTCGGCTATTATGTCCTCCACGTTCTCTATGCCGACAGACAGGCGTACAAGGTCTGGAGCTACTCCAGCCTCACGCAGTTGCTCATCTGAAAGCTGACGGTGTGTGTGGCTTGCAGGATGCAACACACATGTACGCGCATCAGCCACGTGTGTAACGATAGAGATGAAGTCGAGGTTATCCATAAAACGGATTGCCTCATCACGGCTGCCTTTCAGTCCGAAAGCAATAACGCCGCATGAGCCGTTTGGCATATATTTCTGACCAAGGGCATAGTATTTGTTTGATGGAAGTCCGCAGTAGTTCACCCACCCTACTTTCTCATTCTTCTCCAGCCACTCTGCCACTTTCTGGGCATTAGCACAATGCTGACGCATACGGAGTGCCAATGTCTCAAGACCGAGGTTGAGAAGGAAAGAGTTCTGTGGTGCAGGTATAGAACCGAGGTCACGCATGAGCTGTGCCACGAGCTTTGTAGTATAAGCAAGTTTACCGAAAGCCTTGGTATATGTCAGTCCGTGGTATGACTCATCAGGTGTTGTGAGTCCAGGGAACTTATCAGAATACTTGTCCCAATCGAAATTACCAGAATCAACAATAACACCACCTACCTGAGTGGCATGACCATCCATGTACTTCGTAGTAGAGTGTGTAACGATATCACATCCCCACTCAAACGGACGACAGTTGACAGGTGTTGCGAAGGTGTTATCAACGATAAGAGGAACACCATGCTTATGCGCCATCTTTGCGAAGCGCTCTATATCAAACACATTACCTCCAGGATTAGAGATTGTCTCACCGAAGAAGCACTTGGTATTCTCCTTGAAGCAAGCCTCTATCTTCTCGTCAGACCAATCCGGGTCAACGAAGGTGCACTCAATACCGAGCTTCTTCATTGTCACACCGAAGAGGTTATAGGTACCACCATAGATATTGTTTGAAGTAATGAAGTGGTCACCAGCCTGACAGATATTGAAAACAGCATAGAAGTTAGCTGCCTGACCTGATGATGTCAACATTGCTCCGACACCACCCTCAAGGGCTGCAATCTTCTTTGCCACAGCATCATTTGTAGGGTTGGCAAGACGAGTATAGAAATAGCCAGAGTCCTTCAAGTCAAAGAGTCGTGCCATCTGTTCACTCGTATCATACTTGAACGTCGTAGACTGATATATTGGTAACTGTTGTGGTTCACCCTTTGAAGGTTTCCATCCTCCGTGAATACAAATTGTCTCAATATTCTTTTTCATTTTCTCTTTTAATTATTTTGATTGTCTAACTAACAGTAGTAACTTTTCCGTAGCGCCAGAGTGTGTCCTTACATACTCTCCTGCGGCGTCTGCCGCCTTTTTCAATTCATCAGGATTATTAATGAAATTATCCATGACCTCCTTGAAACTATTCTCACAGCATATCTCTATGCCGCCTCCACAAGCCTTTAGTTCTTGCGCCTCCTTGAACTTATGATTGTTTGGACCAAATATTACCGGTATATTCCATACTGCTGCCTCCGGCAGATTATGGATGCTAACGCCGAAACCGCCGCCCACATACGCCACGTCACCATATTTATATATAGATGACAATAAGCCAAAGCAGTCTATAATAAGGACTTCGGCACTACGCAATGTCTGGTCATCAATATCCTTCAGTTCACTGTAACGCAACACCTTGCGACCTTCGAGCAACTGCATTATCTGCGTTATATGCTCTTCATCTATCACATGTGGAGCAATGACAACCTTCCAGTCTGGGTGCTTTCCCAAGTAAGGTATAAAGATTTTCTCATCAGGTAACCAAGAACTGCCTGCCACAAACAACGGTTTATTATCCTTGAATGTCTCTACAGCAGCAATTGTCTTGCTCTTGCTAGCAATTTGCATTACACGGTCAAAACGTGTGTCACCTGTTATGTCCACATTGTCTATACCTACAGTATGCAGCAACCGCTTACTCTCCTCATTTTGCACATAGAAATGTGTAAAGCAGTTCAGTACATGTCTGTACTGCCACCCATACCATTTGAAGAATATCTGGTTTGGTCTGAAGATGCTGCTTACACTATATGCCGGGACATTGCGGTGGCGCAATATATGAAGGTAATTATACCAGAACTCATATTTGATAAAGAAAGCCACCGACGGACGTATGATACGCAAGAAACGTATAGCATTTGTCGGAGTATCAATAGGCAGATAGCATATCAGGTCGGCTCCTTCATAGTTCTTTCTCACTTCATAGCCTGAGGGCGAGAAGAAAGTAAGCAGTATCTTCTTCTCCGGGTATATCCTGCGATACTCCTCCATGATAGGTCTGCCCTGTTCAAACTCGCCCAATGATGCTGCATGAAACCATGCATAATCTGCATCTTTGTCCACTCGTTCTTTCAAGTAAGAGAAAGCTGCCCGCTCACCCTTCCACATCTTTTTCACCTTATCAGAGAAGAAACTGGCGATGAAGATACCGAACTCATATATGTAAAAAACAAGATTATACATTAGCCAAGCACCTCTATTGCTTTCTTTATTCTCTTTATTGTCTCGTCTTTTCCAAGGAACGCAGATATATCAAACATTCCCGGTCCCTTGCCCTCTCCTACCAGACAAAGTCTGAAAGCATTCATAACATCACCGAGCTTGTAACCCTTCTCTTCTATCCACTGTCTTACAACAGGCTCCTGGCCCTCTATTGAGAAGTCGCTGATGCCTTCCAATACCGTTGCCAGCTCACCCATAACCTCGGCAGAGTTCTCTTTCCAACGTTTGTTGACGGTCTTCTCATCATACTGCGTCGGCGGGATGAAGAAGAAAGAACACAGCGGCCATAACTCGCTGACGAAATTAACTCTGTCTTTCATCATCTCCACAACCTTGGTTATCCTCTCAAGCGAGGTCTCTATACCATTGTTTGCAACAACAGGAGCAAACATACGTGCCACCTCGTCAGCTGACTTGCGGAGCAGGTACTCATGATTAAACCATATACCCTTCTTATAGTCAAACTTGGCTCCTGCCTTTGAGCAATGAGAGATGTCAAAAGCCTTTACCAATTCGTCAAGAGAGAATATCTCCTGCTCTGTACCAGGATTCCAACCCAGCAAGGCGAGGAAGTTAACCAATGCCTCTGGGAAGTAACCGCTCTCACGGAATCCTGAGCTTACCTCTCCAGTCTTAGGGTCATGCCACTCCAATGGGAACACTGGGAAGCCAAGCCTGTCTCCGTCACGCTTAGAAAGTTTTCCCTTACCCTCTGGCTTCAACAGCAAAGGCAAGTGGGCAAACTGAGGCATTGTATCTTCCCATCCAAATGCACGATAAAGCAATACATGAAGCGGTGCACTTGGCAGCCACTCCTCACCACGTATAACATGGGTTATCTCCATCAGATGGTCATCAACGATATTAGCCAAATGATAGGTTGGCAACTCATCAGCGCTCTTATACAACACCTTGTCATCAAGTATATCAGTCTTAATGCGCACCTCGCCACGTATCATGTCGTTAACGAGGACTTCCTGACCGCCTTCTATCTTGAAACGAACGACATACTGCTTACCATCCTTGATTAACTCGTCAACCTCCTCTGACGAAAGTGTCAGAGAGTTACGCATCAAACCACGCGTACGGGCATCATACTGGAAATTCTGTATCTCATTACGTTTTGCCTCCAGTTCCTCTGGCGTATCAAATGCGATGTATGCTTTTCCTGCATCAAGCAGTTGCTTTACATATGTCTTATATATATCGCGGCGCTCACTTTGGCGATAAGGCCCTTTATCTCCACCGAACGAAACGCCTTCATCAAAAGTAATACCCAACCAACGGAAAGACTCTATAATATACTCTTCTGCTCCTGGTACAAAACGTGTAGAGTCTGTATCCTCTATCCTGAATATCATCTCACCTCCATGCTGCTTGGCAAAGAGATAGTTAAACAATGCTGTACGCACGCCTCCTATATGAAGCGCACCTGTAGGACTCGGTGCAAAACGCACCCTTACTTTCCTGTTACCCATTATTCTATTCCGTTATAATATATAAGTTCTTTATATGTTTTTATACTTCAAATAAATAAATTGCTACAAAGTTAACAAAAAAAAAGCATATTTCAGTAAATATTATTTCTTTTCTTTGAAAAAGAGAGATTTTTTTGTATTTTTGCACCATTAATCAATACAATACAAGCCATGGCAATGGAAAATGTCAACACGGAACAAGCTTCCAGTGTTATCTCTTTCTTTAAGACTTCTCTGACTATTATATTATCTGTAACATTAATTGTGTTAGTCATGCCTAACACAGAGAAACCACGTCTTACCTATGAGTTAGGCAACCCGTGGACCAGTCCTCAATTGATTTCTCCCGGAGAGATTCTTATCAAGAAAGACCCGAAAATCCTGGAGCAAGAGCAGAACGAAGCTATAAAGAACGAATACATCCCATATTATTCTATAAGCCACAGTATTGCCGAGACACAGATAAATGCTTTCAGAAAGCAATATGAGAAAGGTATTCCTGGCATATCTGCATACTGCATACAGTCTTTGGCTGATATCATGTCACAGATGTATGAGCAAGGCATTATGGCTCAAGATGACTATACCTCGCTTATTGATAACGACACTCTAAGCCAGATACTGGTTATTGACAACAACATTGCCACAAAGAAATATGTTAAGGAATGCCTCTCGGTAAAAAAGGCATACGAAAACCTGTTCAAGGACAAAAGAGTGGAAAAGGAGAAAGCTCTTTTGATGCAGTATAACCTTAACGAATTTATTGTGCCTAATGTGATATTCGACGCTGACAGAAGCGAACAGTCCAAACATGACATTCTGGCCACAATCCCGACAAACTCAGGAATAATCAAACCAGGACAGGAGATTATCAACCGTGGTGACATCATAACAGATGAGAAAGCCAAGATGATTGACAGCTATAACGACTTCATAGATGTACAATCATCCAATAGCACAGTCAACATACTCAGGACAAATGGCATACAATGGCTGTATGTCATGACGCTCTTCCTGCTCATGATGTTGTACATGCAGTTCTTCAGGAGCGACTATCTAACCAAGAAGAGGTCGCTGAACATGCTTTTCTTCCTGATTACAGCCTTTGCCGTTCTAAATTCTGTCATTGTCCATTTTGACCCGCGTAACATATATATACTGCCTATATGTCTTGTTCCTATGTTCATACGAGTCTTCCTTGACTCACGTACGGCCTTCATGGCACATATAATCACCGTCCTCATCTGCTCTGCCGTAGTTAGCGAGAAGTTTGACTACATATATGTACAGACCATAGCAGGCGTTGTAACTATATGTGGTTTGAGAACCATAGCCAAACGCTCCAAGATGTTTGTCAACGCCATATATATCACGATAGCATGCTTGCTGTCCTACACTCTCATCAAATTCCTAGGCAACAAGGATATCACCTTTGACACGCTGCGACACTCCTACATTACGATTTTCGTCAACGGCATACTGTTACTGCTGGCTTATCCGCTGATGTTCTTTGTAGAACGTCTGTTTGGCTTTATATCTCCGGTAACACTCATAGAACTCTCTGACACTAACCGCGGCATCTTGCGCGAACTGTCCGAGAGGGCTCCCGGCACATTCCAACATTCTATCATGGTCGGAAACCTTGCCGCGGCAATAGCATCCGAAATCGGAGCTAAAAGCCTTATGGTACGTACCGGTGCGCTATATCATGACATAGGCAAACTGAGACGCCCAACTTTCTTCACAGAAAACCAGTCAGGACTGAATCCACACACCAGACTCACGCCACAAGCAAGCGCCAAAGTAATCATTTCACATATCAGCGATGGCATTGAGAAAGCGAAAGAGAACGGTGTACCCGATGTGTTGCGTAACTTCATCCTCACGCACCATGGCAACGGTGTTACCAAATATTTCTACAATGTGTATAAAAACGAACACCCTAATGAGGAGATCGACGATACGCCTTTCCGCTATCCCGGACCTAATCCTTTCTCGAAGGAACAGGCTATACTGATGATGGCTGATGCCGTAGAGGCTGCGTCACGCTCTTTGTCACAGTATAACGAGGAGACCATCACAGAACTTGTCAACAAGATTATCGACTCACAAGTAGCCGATGGCTTTTTCAATGACTGCCCTATAACATTCAAAGACATAACCACTGCAAAACGCATATTGATAGAGAAACTTGGAGCTATATACCATCCACGAATACAATACCCCGAACTTACCACCAACAAAGAAACACCCGAGATACAATGACACCTTTCCATTTCTCTCTTCATCGCTGGTGGCAGAATATGGGCTTTGGCATACAGTCAAAGACGGACTTTAATTTCCTGAATGACATAATACGTGAAACTCATCCGTATTACATATACAACGTCCTGAAGACATCATACCCACAATACAGCAACAAGGAACACAAGCGCGCACAACTGCTATACAGGCTGTGTTACAATCTCAGAAATGAAGAACTGTATCTCACTGGCCACTATTCTGATTTAGAGAAATACGCCATACGTGAAGCTCTTATATGCACGCCTACATTCCATCATATAATACCAGACATAAAACAGGACTGTGTTTACATAGTAAAAGATATCAACAAAGAAAACAAAACATATTGGGAAGAACTTATCCGGCAAAACACCGTAACCTTTGACATGGTCAACATCGGCATAGCCTTCACTTACAGCAACCGTTACCCAGAACACTATAAAATACTGAGCAGATGAAACTTACCACCATTTACACAAAGACAGGAGACCGTGGATTAACTTCCCTCGTCGGAGGCATACGCGTATCTAAAGACTCTGTAAGAATTGAGGCTTATGGTACCATAGACGAGCTATCGTCACATATCGGGCTCCTTAACTCTCTCATACAGAAGGAACGCTCAATACTCCCTTCTGAACACTCTGATGTCATTACTCAGATACAAGCACGTAACGAACAGATACAGAATACTCTTTTTAACGTATCAACATATCTTGCAACAGACATCACACAGACTGCTGTGCCGTCCTCTGCAAAAATATCTCATGATGTAATAGATGTATTAGAGCACGACATTGATACTATAAACGCCTCACTGCCTACTCTTAACAGCTTTATTCTCCCCGGAGGAAACATACTTGCATCCCAATGCCATGTATGCCGCACGGTATGCAGACGCGCTGAAAGAAGAATAGTATCACTTGCATCATCTTTACCAGAAGATAACACAGAGAAATTCGATATGGATATAATACGATATGTAAACCGACTATCCGACTATCTGTTCGTTCTCTCAAGAAAATTAAATTTTCTTTACAATACAGAAGAAAAAATATGGAAAAACTCTTGCAAATAAGAAATTTTATTGTATCTTTGCACAACAAATAAACAGAAAGAAAAATAACATCTACAGTTAAACCTATTTCCGTTAAATTAATATCATATTATTTAACTATGTATTGGACACTAGAATTAGCATCAAAGTTAGAAGACGCCCCATGGCCAGCAACTAAAGAGGAACTGCTTGACTATGCCGTTCGCAGTGGCATCTCACTTGAGGTAATAGAAAATCTTGAGGAACTTGAAGACGAAGGAGATGTATACGACTCCATTGAAGATATATGGCCTGACTATCCTACAAAAGAAGATTTTCTTTTCGATGAAGAGGAGTATTAAATACTCCTGATAATCAAAAAGACAAACGTCCCAGAACAGAACTTTTAATCTGTACTGAGACGTTTGTCTTTTTACTATTTTTTTATCATTTTCACTTATATCTCTACTCTATAGCTCTTCATCTCTTTTCTACGGTAGAAACATGAAATTCATTATTCCACGGCTGTACCGTAGCAGTCTGTATATCTCCATTATTATACAACACCTCTATAACTTTCTGCACAGCACACAAGTTGCATCCATCACAGTGGTCAAAATGGTACTTTCCATATATATCCCCACATTTCACTGTTCCTTCTTGTTTTTTTAAAGCCTCAAAAACCTCCGCAGCCATCTTCTGGTGCAGTTTCTTGTCGCCACTGGCATACATACCAAGCGCCATGATTGCACCACTCAAAGCGCCACAAGTACCCTCTGAAAAGGTGTGCCCTATGCCTCCAGAAAAGGAGTCTGACAATCCTCTAAGCTGCCGTTCACTATATACGGTGCCACCCAGCGTAGCACAGATGGCTGTGAGCGACAGAGATGCGCAACCGTAGTGCTGCCCGTATCGTGATACTAACTGCCGCTTAACCTCTGCCTTCAGCGAATCAAGAGACTGATGCTGGCTTGAAGCTTGGAACACGGATGGATTGGCGTGCTTTACAGAGTCTATATTTACAGCAAGCCTTACCGTGTCGGTTTTTACCTCTGCCAACAATGTCTGTGCCGGCAGAAACCCCGTAAGTGCTATCAATAAATTCCCTTTCATAATCTTCACCTCCTTTAATTTATTTACACTCTTGCTATTGCAGCATAATAATTAACGTTTCTATGAAAACCT
>JAEEGF012336415.1_pt1 | contig 10274 bp, 4 predicted proteins | sample 9134171 | NCBI WGS metagenome assembly JAEEGF01 (sample SAMN16246542, study PRJNA631951) | gut metagenome | biome: gut microbiome; feature: rumen; material: AP-attached | host: Bos | place: Iran: Karaj | collected 2018-10 | reverse complement strand
TTTTTTACGAGGACATGTCGGTTGCTTCATATTGCTTATACGCTCAAAAAGAGAACATGTTCGAGCATCCACATTTGCTTGGGGCAGGAAAATACGATGGTGCGGGCTCCATCGTAGGCATCGAGGTATTTGAGAGTATTTCAGAAGATGACCTTGTTGCAAATTGTAGTATTATTATTCCTATTAACAATATCTCTCTATTTTCCAACATTGAGCAACAATTAAAAGGCTTTGATGGCAGGATTATCTTAATGTGTGATCATTCTATCAAGCCTGAAGAATCATATAATAAGCGTTTACTTGATTTAAAGAGTAAGGGCTTTAAGCTGGCTATGAAGGATTTGCCTGTTGCTGATATAGAAAAGTTTAAAAACATATTAAATGATTTTGATTTATTCCTTATTGATAGCAATACAGGTGATGTTGTAGCTCAAGCAAAGGAATTTAAAAAGCATATTCCAAACATTGATTTTTGCGCTGAAAACCTTCATACAAAAGAAGAGTTTGATGCTGCAAAGGAATCGGGCCTGTTTAAGATATTTGAGGGAACATTCTTTAGAGTTCCTATTAATACCAGCGATACAGAGGTTACACCTATCAAGATTAATTATATGAAGCTGATGACGGTAATCAACCAGCCTGATTTTAATCTTGAGGATGTGGCTAATGTAGTGGGACAGGACCCAGCTCTTTCTATTGAGCTTCTTAAAATAGCCAATAAGCTTACCGTTAATTCCCATATCAGATCTATTGCTCAGGCAACAGCTCTTTTAGGACAAAAGGAAATCAGACGTTGGCTAAATACTACTTTGTTTAACAGTCTTGCTGCAGGCAAACCAAACGAAATCACCAGATTATCCCTGGTTAGAGCAAGATTTGCTGAAAATTTGGCGCCAGTATTTGACTATGCCATGAGAAAAGATGAGTTATTTCTCATGGGATTGTTCTCACTTTTAAATCTCATTTTGGATATGCCTATGGAACAGGCCTTAGAGCAGGTAGGCGTTAGCAATGAGATTAAAAATGCTTTAGTTAGTGATGATGGTATTTTTTCACCACAGCTAGAGTTTCTTCTTAGCTATGAGGCTGGAGACTGGCAGGAGGTATCTAGACTAATGGTTCTTCATGATATTCAGATGCATGATGTGTATGATGCCTATGTCGAAGCACTTAAATGGTATGGAAATATGTTCATTTAATGAAGTAATACACGGATTTGTTGTGGCTCCGCATTATACGCGGGGCCATTTTTTTGTCCATTGACATTAATTGAAAATGATGTTATAACTTAGCAGTATTGATTTATAACGCTTTTTGAAGTAATAGGAGTTGAGTTATTATGAAGTTTAAAATTCGTTTAGAGAACACACAGGATGCTGAAGAGTTTGTAAAGGCAGCTTCTAAGTGTGGTAGTGATATTGACCTTCACAGTGGCGTTGTTTATATTGATGGTAAATCACTTCTCGGTGTTATGGCGATGGGGCTTAAGCGTGAGATGAGCTGCCATGTTTCAGCTGATGCTGATGGTGCTTTTCAGAATGCTATTAAGAAGTTCGTTGTTGCATAGAAATGAATAATGTATAATTAGCCTGTGATATCACAGGCTTTTTTATTTGGAAAAATTTTGGAATAATGATATGAAAATAGCTAGACTTGTTACTCCTGAGGGAGAAAAAGCACAAATAAATATATCTGTTCGTAATTTGGTAGAATTCCTCTTGCGAGAGGGAGATATCGATGATAGAAAAGGCTCTGTAGACCCATTTGAGGCCATGCAGGCTGGAAGCAGGATCCATAGAAAGATTCAAAAATCTATGGGTCCATTTTATAGTGCAGAGGTTCCTTTGAAATTTCAGGTGGAATACGACGATTATACTCTTGGCATTGAAGGCAGAGCTGATGGACTTGTTTTAGACAGAGATGAAAATGGTGATGTGGTTGCAGCTACTGTAGATGAAATAAAAGGCATGTATATGGATGTTATGACCTTTGAAAAGCCTGTGCTTGTACATGAGGCTCAGGCCAAATGCTATGCCTATATCATTGCAAATGAATACAGTCTTCCTACTGTTGAGGTTCAAATGACTTATGTGAGCCTTGAGACAGAAGAAATAAAGCGTTTCAATCAGATATATACATATGAAGAAATAGAAGAATGGTTTCTTACTATAATAAACATTTTTAAGAGATGGTCTGATTTTCAGTATTATCATAAATTGGAGCTACTAGAATCTGTTCAAGGGCTTGAATTCCCTTATGAATACCGTGATGGCCAAAAGAAGCTTGTTTCTGATGTATACCGCAGCATATATAGAAGAAAGATTCTTTTTATGCAGGCGCCTACAGGCACGGGAAAAACTATAGCAAATGTTTTTCCTGCGGTAATGGCTCTCGGTCAGAATTTAGCAGAGCGTGTATTTTATCTTACGGCAAAGACAGCTACGGCTATAGCTGCAAGAGATGCCTACAGTCTTTTGGTACAAAATGGCTATGAGGGCAAGACCATTATGCTTACGGCCAAGGAAAAGATGTGCATGTGCGATGAGGCAGACTGTAATCCTGACAATTGTCCATATGCTAGAGGCCATTTTGATAGGATAAATGATGTTATCTATGAAATTATTACAAAAGAAACTGTAATCACTAGAGATGTGATAATTGGCTATGCTGAAGAATACGTGGTATGTCCTTTTGAGCTTGCCTTAGATGTAAGTACATGGTGTGAGGGAATCATCTGTGATTACAATTATGTCTTTGATCCAAACGTGTATTTAAAGCGATTCTTTGCGGACGGCAAAAATGGCGAGCACATTTTCCTTATTGATGAGGCTCACAATATGGTGGACCGTGCCAGAGAAATGTATTCTGAAACTCTTATAAAAGAAGAACTTCTTTCTATTAAAAGATATGCCAAGCCTATTAGCAAAAAGCTGGTTAATGCACTAGAAAAATGCAATCGTATTATGCTTGAGTATAAGCGAGAGTGCCATCACGATATTACAGTTTTAGATGATATTGATATGCTTTTAAATGCCTGCGACAATCTTCAGATGATATTAGAGCAGCTATTTAAAAAGGAAGTGAAATTTGGCATTTATCAGGACGAGGTTTTAGATTTTTATTTTAGGCTTAGAAACTTTACTGCTATTGCATATTCTTTAGATTTGGATCACTATCGCGTCTACTGCGATTTTGATGATGATAAAAACTTTCTTCTACATTTATATTGCATCGACCCATCAGCACAGCTACAGGACAGGCTTAATATGGCTAGGGCCACGGTGTACTTTAGCGCCACACTTTTGCCAATAGATTATTACAAGGATTTGCTGTGCAATATACAGGATGTTTATGCCATATATGTAGACTCGGTTTTCGACCCTAAAAATAGACTATTGATGTTAGGCACAGATGTCACCAGCAAATACACTAGACGAGGGGACTATGAATATGTAAAGTTTGCAAAATACATATCAACTATCGTAAATGCGAAGCTTGGTAACTATATGGTATTTGCCCCTTCATATAAATTTATAGAAGACATCCAAACAAAATATATGGAGTTTGGGGATGATGTGGATCTGCTGATTCAAAAGCAAAACATGACAGAGCAGGAACGAGAGGAGTTCTTGCTAGAGTTTGAAAAGAAAAGAGACAAATCCATGGTAGCATTTTGCACCTTAGGAGGAATCTTTTCTGAAGGAATAGATCTAGTAGGCGGAAAGCTTATTGGCTCTATAATTCTTGGGGCAGGACTTCCACAGGTAGGTAACGAAAGAAAGCTTATGTCAGATTTTTTTGATGAAGAAGGAAAAAATGGTTTTGAGTACGCATACCTTTATCCTGGCATGAATAAAGTAATACAGGCCGCAGGTAGACTGATACGAACCAAGGACGATGTGGGAGTTATAGCATTACTGGATGACCGCTTTAGGTTTTCAAGCTATAGAAAAACTTTTCCACGAGAGTGGAATGATGCTGAATTCACCACAGTTGACACCCTTTCGTTAAAATTAACAAATTTCTGGGATAAAAAGAATTAAAATATTATTAGGAGTTGTGAATTTTTTGTGTTATACTCTTTGTGACTGTGGGGCTGCCTGTCAGCTATACTAGTTTTTGCGACATAATAGACAGGAGTCTTCCCTACAGATCACAAGTAAATATCACGGAGGTGTAATGTGGGCAAAGTAAGAAGAGTTTACGTTGAGAAAAAGCCACAATTTGCAGTATCTGCCAAGTCGCTGTTTTCCGAAATAGGAAGTTACTTAGGCATCAAGGGTGTTACAGGAGTCAGGGTGTTGATTCGATATGACATTCAAGATGTTTCTGATGAGGTTTTTAAAAAGGCACTAAAGACAGTGTTTTCGGAGCCACCTGTTGATGATGTTTACGAAGAAACATTTGATTATGATGGCCGTGTTTTTTCAGTTGAATATTTACCAGGACAGTTTGACCAGAGAGCTGACTCTGCGGAGCAGTGTTTAAAGCTTTTGAAAGAAACTGAAAATCCAACCATTCACACAGCTACTACCTATGTTATTGAAGGTAGCATATCTGACGACGAATTTAATGCTATTAAGAAGCATTGTATTAATCCAGTTGATTCTAGAGAGACATCAGAGGTTTTACCAGATTCTCTATCTAATAATTTCGATGAACCAGCCGACGTCAAAACATTTGACGGTTTTTCTTCTATGGCTGAAAAAGATTTACGCAAGCTATATGATTCCTTAAATCTTGCTATGACATTTAAGGATTTCCTTCACATTCAGAACTATTTTTCCACAGATGAGCACAGAGACCCTACTGTTACAGAAATCAGGGTATTAGATACATATTGGTCTGATCATTGTAGACATACTACATTCTCTACAGAGCTTAAAAACGTTACTATCGAGGATGGCTATTACAAGGCTCCTATTCAGGATACCTTCAATGATTACTTAGACAACTTTAAGATTCTCTACAAAGACAGAGATGATAAGTTTGTATGTCTTATGGACTTAGCACTTCTTGCAATGAAGCGTCTCAAGGCTGATGGCAAGCTTGCTGACCAGGAAGAGTCTGATGAGATTAACGCTTGCTCAATCGTTGTTCCTATTGATGTAGATGGAACAGAAGAGGAATGGCTCATTAACTTTAAGAATGAGACACACAATCATCCTACAGAAATCGAGCCATTTGGTGGCGCTGCTACATGTCTTGGTGGTGCAATCAGAGATCCACTTTCAGGACGTACTTATGTATATCAGGCTATGCGTGTAACTGGTGCCGCAGACCCTACAGTATCTGTTAAGGATACAATGGAAGGAAAGCTTCCACAAAAGAAGCTTGTTAGAGAGGCAGCACATGGCTACAGCTCATACGGCAACCAGATTGGTCTTGCAACAGGCTATGTTAAGGAGATTTATCATCCTGACTACGTTGCTAAGAGAATGGAAATTGGCGCTGTAATGGGGGCAGCCCCAAGACGCGCTGTACAGCGACTTAATTCTGATCCAGGAGATAGAATCATTCTTCTTGGAGGACGCACAGGACGTGATGGTATCGGTGGTGCCACAGGTTCGTCAAAGGCTCACAATACTGAGTCTACCGCAGTATGTGGTGCTGAGGTTCAAAAGGGTAATCCACCTACAGAGCGTAAGATTCAGCGTCTTTTTAGGAGAGAAGAAGTTTCATATATTATTAAGAAGTGTAATGACTTTGGCGCCGGTGGTGTATCAGTTGCAATTGGCGAGCTTGCACCAGGACTTGTTGTTGACCTTGATAAGGTTCCAAAGAAATATGCGGGATTAGATGGCACAGAGCTTGCAATTTCTGAGTCACAGGAGCGTATGGCTGTTGTTGTTGCACCATCTGATGTTAAGAAATTCCTTCAGTACGCAGCTGAGGAAAATCTTGAGGCAATAGAGGTTGCAAAGGTTACTAAGGAGCCACGCCTTGTTCTTACATGGAGAGGTAAGGAAATAGTTAACCTTTCAAGAGCCTTCCTTGATACAAACGGCGCTCATCAGGAGACAGACGTCTATGTAGAGCTTCCTGATAGCAAGGATAAATATATTGATAAGTTTGGAGTTGAAAAGGTAGCTAAGGACATTGAGGCTGGTGATATTAAAGCAGCATGGCTTGATTCATTAGCTGACCTTAATGAGTGCTCACAGAAGGGCCTTGTAGAAATGTTTGACGGCTCTATTGGAGCAGGCTCAACACTCATGCCATTCGGTGGCAAGTATCAGCTTACAGAGACACAGGCTATGGTAGCAAAGGTACCTGTAGCAGATGGTAAAACAGACGCTGTTACAATGATGGCCTACGGCTTCAATCCATATGTCAGCGCTTGGTCACCATACCACGGCTCACAGCTAGCAGTTCTTGAGTCAGTTTCAAGAATAGTTGCAACTGGTGGTGATTATAAAAAGATTAGATTTACATTCCAGGAGTACTTCCGCAGAATGAGCGAGGATCCAAAGCGTTGGAGCCAGCCATTTGCGGCACTTCTTGGTGCATATAAGGCTCAGATGGAGTTTGGACTTCCTTCAATCGGTGGAAAGGATTCAATGTCAGGAACCTTCAACGAAATCGATGTTCCTCCTACACTTGTATCCTTTGCAGTAGATGTTGCAAAGCAGCAGGATATTGTTACTCCAGAGCTTAAGGAGGCAGGAGATAAGCTTTTCCTTCTTAGAATTCTTCGTGACAATTATGACCAGCCTAATTACAAGCAGGCCATGGCAGTCTTTGAAGTTGTAAGAAATATGGTTGAGCTTGGAAACATTAAGGCAGCATATGCTCTTGATGCATACGGACTTGTACCTGCAGTTTCAAAGATGGCTTTTGGTAACAAGCTTGGCGTTAAGCTTAACGATACGTGCCACCCAGTATTACTCTTTGGCTGTGTCATCGGTGACATCGTTATGGAAGTCACAGAGGACGGAGCACTTGCAATCATGAACGAGCTTGAAAAGCGTGGCCTTGCAGATTGCGGTTATGATGTAGGTGAAGTTACAGATGACGCTACCTTCTCATATAAGGATGTTAAAATCTCACTTGATGAGGCACTTGCAGCTTGGACAGGCACTTTAGAGCCAGTATTCAAAACAAGAAGCCATGATGATACTAGCCTTGTTGACACAGGTCTTTACAAGGAAAAGAGTTTCTATATCTGCAAGAACAAGATTGCTAAGCCTAGAGTATTTATCCCAGTATTCCCAGGTACAAACTGTGAGTACGATTCAGCAAGAGCCTTTGAAAAGGCTGGTGCGATCACAAATGTAAAAGTATTTAAGAACCAGACAGCAGCTGATATCAGAGAGTCTGTAGACGAGTTTTCAAGAGCTATTGCTCAGTCACAGATTGTTATGTTCCCAGGTGGCTTCTCAGCAGGTGATGAGCCTGAGGGTTCTGCAAAGTTCTTTGCTACAGCATTTAGAAATGCAAAGATGAAGGAGGCTATTACAAACCTTCTTGAAAATAGAGATGGCTTGATGCTTGGTATTTGTAACGGTTTCCAGGCACTTATAAAGCTTGGTCTTGTACCTTACGGTGAGATTCATACTCAAAAAGAAGATGCACCTACACTTACATACAATACTATCGGCCGTCATATTTCAAAAATCGCCTATACAAAGGTAGTCAGCAACAAGTCACCATGGCTTGCAGGTGCACAACTTGGCGAGACATATTGCGCTCCAGCATCTCACGGTGAAGGACGCTTCGTTGCTTCAGAGGATTGGATCAAGAAGCTCTTTGAAAATGGTCAGGTAGCTACTCAGTATGTTGATGAAAACGGCAATCCTACAATGGATGAGGAGTGGAACATTAACGGCAGCTTCTGCGCTATCGAAGGTATCACTAGCCCAGATGGTAGAGTATTTGGTAAGATGTGTCATAATGAGCGTCAGGGAGATGGTGTTTCATTAAACATCTACGGAAATCAAGACATCAGAATCTTTGAATCTGGTGTAGATTACTTCAGATAAAAAACGTAAATCCAAGGTAGTTACTACCTTGGATTTTTACAAAAAATAAAGGGTAGAAAAGAGGAAAGATGAAAGCATTTTTAATTTTGGAAGATGGTACAGTTTTTGAGGGAACAAGCATCGGTTCCACAAGAGAGGTTGTCAGCGAGATAGTTTTTAACACTTCTATGACAGGCTATCTTGAGGTTCTTACAGACCCTTCTTATGCAGGCCAGGCAGTGTGTATGACATATCCACTTATCGGAAATTACGGTGTTACCGATGATATGGAAAGCTCACGTCCATGGCCAGACGGATTTATCGTAAGAGAGCTTAGCCGAATCCCATCGAACTTCCGTTGTAAGGGAACCATCCAGGACTTCTTAGTAAAGCATAACATCACAGGTATTTCTGGTATCGATACTCGTGCTCTTACAAAAATCCTTAGAGACAGAGGAACTATGAATGGAATGATTACCACAAATGAGCATTTTAACCTTGAGGAAATCAAACCAAAGCTAAAAGCTTACGCTACAGGCGATGTAGTTTCAAAGGTAACCTGTCATGAAAAAACAGTAATGCCTGGTAAGGGAAAAAAGGTTGCACTGTTGGATTTTGGTGCAAAGAGAAATATTGCAAAATCACTTAATGATAGAGGCTGCCAGGTTACAATTTATCCAGCTCACACAACAGCTAAGGAAATCCTAGCAGGAAATCCAGACGGAATTATGCTTTCAAACGGCCCTGGTGATCCAAAGGATTGCGGACCTATCATAGATGAGGTTAAAAAGCTTTATGAATCAGATGTACCTATTTTTGCAATCTGTCTTGGCCATCAGCTGATGGCGCTTGCAAATGGACTTGACACACACAAGCTCAAGTATGGTCACCGCGGTGGCAACCATCCTGTAAAAGATTTAGAGACTGGCAAGGTATACATTTCATCACAGAACCATGGCTACGTAGTAGATACAGATGGCCTAGATGAAAAGGTTGCAGTACCTGCATTTGTAAATGTAAATGACGGTACAAATGAGGGACTTAAATACACTGGAAAGAACATTTTCACTGTTCAGTTCCATCCTGAGGCATGCCCAGGACCTTTAGACAGTGGATATTTATTTGATAGATTTATTAAGATGATGGGAGGAGAGCAGTAAATGCCAAAGAGAAGTGACATTAAGAAGGTAATGGTGATTGGCTCTGGTCCTATCGTCATCGGACAGGCAGCAGAGTTTGACTATGCCGGAACACAGGCTTGCCGTTCCCTTAAGGAAGAGGGCATGGAGGTGTGTCTGGTAAACTCTAACCCAGCTACCATCATGACTGACAAGGAAATTGCAGACCAGGTTTACATCGAGCCTCTTACAGTAGATGTTTTAAAGCAGATTATTATTAAGGAAAAGCCAGATTCACTTCTTCCAACACTTGGAGGACAGGCTGGACTTAACCTTGGTATGGAGCTTGCAGAATCAGGCTTCTTAGAGGAGCAGGGAGTTAAGCTCATCGGTACCACAGCAGAGACAATCTTTAGAGCAGAGGATAGACAGGCATTTAAGGACACCATGGAAAAGCTTGGAGAGCCTGTAGCAGCATCTCTTGTTGTAAATACAGTTGAGGATGGTATCAAGTTTACTAATACTATCGGTTACCCAGTAGTACTACGTCCTGCATACACACTTGGTGGTTCAGGCGGTGGTATCGCTCACAACCAGACAGAGCTTGTAGAAATCCTTACAAACGGACTTAGACTTTCTCGTGTGCATGAGGTACTTGTAGAAAGATGCATCGCTGGCTGGAAGGAAATAGAGTACGAGGTAATGCGTGATGCTAACGGCAACTGCATCACTGTATGTAACATGGAAAACATCGATCCAGTTGGTGTACATACAGGTGATTCAATCGTAGTAGCACCTTCCCAGACACTTGGTGACAAGGAATACCAGATGCTTCGTACATCTGCACTTCGCATCATTGACGAGCTTGGAATTACAGGTGGATGTAACGTACAGTATGCACTTAATCCAGACAGCTTTGAGTACTGCGTAATCGAGGTTAACCCACGTGTATCTCGTTCATCAGCCCTTGCTTCAAAGGCAACAGGTTACCCAATTGCAAAGGTAGCAGCAAAGATTGCCCTTGGTTACACTCTTGATGAGATTCCAAATGCCATCACAAAGAAGACATTCGCATCCTTCGAGCCAATGCTTGATTACTGCGTAGTAAAGATTCCACGTCTTCCATTTGATAAGTTCATCACAGCTACTAGAAAGCTTACAACTCAGATGAAGGCTACTGGTGAGGTTATGTCAA
>JAEEGF010697840.1_pt1 | contig 10274 bp, 6 predicted proteins | sample 9134171 | NCBI WGS metagenome assembly JAEEGF01 (sample SAMN16246542, study PRJNA631951) | gut metagenome | biome: gut microbiome; feature: rumen; material: AP-attached | host: Bos | place: Iran: Karaj | collected 2018-10 | reverse complement strand
TGCTCTCCCCAGATGTATAAACCGTCTTTGCCGCACAGAGCGTGCAGAACCAGCATAAGGATCTCTTTTTAAAAATACCGGCCGGGCAGACCGCGGCAGTCTGCCCGGCTGCTGCCTATTCGAAGCAGCTTCCGCCTATAAACTCCCTGATGATCGAAAGGTTAGGCACGTCGTCCGAGGGGATCACCGGTATATACTGCAGCATCGAAAGAAGACGCAGCGCTTCGCCGTACACCGGAGAGTCTTCGCCTACCGTCAACAGGAGCGGCAGCACATAACCCTTGAGCACACATATCTCATACGGCAGCGAGGTGTTGAAAAGTGCGTCGGCATTGGCAGTATAGGGGAATATGAAGCGATGGGCCCCTCTGACGACCGACGGCCACATCGCAAGGGTGGCCTCCGCCGAGTGTCCGCGTCTTCTGGCGTCCCTTACCATGCGGCGCAGCAGCCGAGTGTCGGTAGTGCCTATGCGGTTGTGGAAGTCTATGTTCGTTCCCGTCAGCGGGGATATGAATACCCTGAATTTTCTCTCCGGGTCAATGCTTTCGGTCAGCCTGTCGTTCAGGCCGTGTATGCCTTCGATGAGGATCGGCTGATCCAGCCCTACCTTCACCTTATGGGTCTTGTCCGAACGCTTCTGGGTGACAAAATCGAAAGTGGGCATATCCACTTCCTCGCCCTCCAGTATCTGCCTTAACTGTTTATTGATGAGCGGCACGTCCAGCGCCTCCAGGCACTCCAGGTCGGGCTTGCCTTCCTCGTCCAGGGGCACCTGGTCCCGGTTCAGGTAATAATCGTCCAGGGAGAGCTTTACGGGCTTTACCCCGTGCACCTTGAGGGCGATGGCCAGGCGGTTGCAGAAAGTGGTCTTGCCGGAAGAGGACGGCCCCGCGATGAGCACCAGCCGCGCGTTCCGGCCGATGATGCTCTCGGCAATCTTGTTGATCTTCATGTCCACCAGCGCCTCGTTGACCCGTATGAATTCCCGTATCTCCCCGCTGCGGGTCAGGCGGTTAAGGTCGGAAGCGTTCTCCACGCCCAGTATCTTTATCCAGCTGTTGCTTTCGGTGTAGGTCTCAAGCAGCTTCTTTGTGTCGCTCAGGGGCGCGGGCTTGTCGGGGCGCTCCGGCGAGGGCAGCCTCAGCACGAAGCCCTTGGGCACGGGGCTCAGCGCGAACACGCTCACGTATGAGGTGTCCGGTACCATAACGCCGTAAAAATAGTTCTTTATCCCGTCGCACTCGTACAGGCGGAAGGTGGGCTTCTGCCTCCAGGAGAGCAGGTCCACCTTGTCGGTCTGGCCCACGGAAGTGAAGTACGCTATGGCCTCTTCCCTTGAGACCTCCGACAGCGTGAAAGGCAGCGCCCTGGCGCAGATGGCCTTCATCTCCGCTTCGATCTTCTTTATCGCGTTTTCGCCCAGGTCGGCGTCCTTCACCGTGACCAGCACGCCCATGCCGTAAGAGTTCTCTATGCGGATGCGGGTGCCAGGCAGCAGCCGGTTCACCGCGCACAGCAGCACGAAGCGCAGGGAGCGCTCGTATATGCGCTTGCCCTCCTCGTCCGTATAGGTCAGCGCCTGTGCCTCCTCTTTCACTGGGGAATCAAGGCTCTCCGGGCGTCCGCCCACGCACACCGCCAGCACGTCCTTTATCCCGCTGCGCGCACAGGCGTCCTTCCAGGTCTCGCCTTCGTACGTTTCGATCGTCATATCCCTGTATTTCAGCATGTCAAGCCTCCTGTATGTCTTCTGTTTCAGCCCTGAGCCTTAAGGCGAACGCCCGCATGAATTCCAGACCGTCTTTCGCCATTTCCCTGGCTTCGGGGGTGAACAGGCTGTATTCCACGTGCTTTCTGTCCCATTCGACGGTCTCTGTCACGCCGCCGTCGCCCGCCAGGGGCAGGCCGTTCGCCGCGCAGTACGCGACGCCCCGGTATATGCCTATAGCCCCGCACATGTCCAGCTTGTCCGCGTCGAACAGCAGCTTTTCCTCTATGCCGCCCTGTTCCGCGTCGCTTTTGCGGGAATGCGCGGCGATTATCGCCCTGACCCGGGCCGCGAACGAAGGCGCCTCCCCGTTTTCCAGCAGGAAGCGTTCGGCCTTTTTGGCACCCGCTTTCGCGTGGGGCACGCCGGGATCGTTCATCTCCTCCGCCCGCCCGCAGTCGTGGAGTATGGCGGCGTAAACCAGCGCCCGCCTGTCGGCGCCGTGATAGGCTGCCGCCAGCTTTACGCACCTGGACAGCACCCGCTTTACGTGGTCCTCCCCATGGGTCAGGTCGCTTGGGAAGGACAGGGCGAATTCCCAGGCCCGTTTCTCGTCCATGTTTCTCACCGCCTTTTGTTTATTCTACCACAAAACTCCGGAAAAAGCCATAGCCCCGCCGCTTCCGTACAAGATTGACATATTCGGTTTTTGGCTATATAATATGTTGATAAAATGGGATAGTATATTATGGAGGCAGAATGAAGTCCAAAAATCTTGCGGCGCTGATCATAGCGGTGATTTTAACCGCGGCGCTGGTATTCGTTACGTTAAACGGTTTGTCCTTCGGCGACACCGTGCTCGTAAAGCCCGTGAACGAGGCGCTCAGCTTGGGCCTGGACCTGCGGGGCGGCGTGTACACCGTGTTCCGAGCCGATAAGGGCGATGAGGACGATGCCGAGTTTTCCTCCAAGCTGGCGGCGACCCGGGACGTGCTCATCAACCGCCTGTCCTCCCAGGGCTACACCGAAGCCAGCGTGAGCCTGCAGGGCGAGGACGCGCTCAGGGTCGAGATACCCGACGTCACCGACCCTTCCGCGGTGGTAAAGCTGATTGGCACCCCCGCGCACCTGGAGTTCAAAGAGCCCAGCGGCCGGGTAATAATGGAGGGCAAGGACATCGTCCGGGTCTCCCCCACGCTGGACACCACCACCAACCGCTACGTGGTCAGCTTTAAGCTCTCCGACGAGGCGGCCACGGCCTTCGCCAACGCCACCGCCCGGCTGGTGGGCAGGCCCATAAGCATAGTGCTGGACGGCGTCGTGATCTCCGCGCCCACGGTGCAGCAGCGCATCAGCGGCGGCCAGGGCCAGATCTCCCTGGGCAGCGCCCTGACGCTGGCGGAGAGCTTCGAGGAAGCCACCAACCTGTCCATGCTGATAATGAGCGGCGCGCTGCCCCTGGACATACACGAGACCGAGACCCGCGCGATCTCCGCCACACTGGGCGAGGACGCCATAGTAAAGGCGGTCAGGGCGGGCATCATAGGCATGGCGCTGGTCATGCTGTTCATGCTGGTCGTTTACCGGCTGCCCGGCCTGATGGCGGACATCGCGCTGGTGTGGTACATCTGCCTGGTGATGCTGCTGCTGGGCGCGTTCAAGATACAGCTCACACTGCCGGGCCTGGCGGGCATACTTTTAGGCATAGGCATGGCGGTAGACGCCAACGTGGTCATATTCGAGCGCTTCCGCGACGAACTGAAAACCGGCGAGAATACCCTGGCCGAGGCGGTGCGGGCGGGCTTCAAAAATGCCCTGTCCGCCATACTGGACGGCAACATCACCACCCTCATCGCCGCCTTCGTGCTCATGTTCTTCGGCACGGGCTCGGTGAAGGGCTTCAGCTACACCCTGGCGGTGAGCGTGTTCGTGAGCGTGTTCTCCGCCCTGATCATCTCCCGGCTGCTCCTGTCCCTGGCGGTGGGGCTGGGCGTGGAAAAACAAAGCCTCTATACCCGTCCTTTCAGGACCTCCAACAAGTTTTACGCCGTGGCGCTGTTCAAAAAGCTCAGGCTGGTACCCGTGATCATTATCGCAGTCGCGCTGGTGTTCTCCCTGGCGGGCGGCTTAAGGCTGGGCCTGGACTTTACCGGCGGCACCATGCTGGAGTATGAAGTGAACGACACCTTCGAGACCGCGGACGTCACTTCGCTCATCCGCGATAAGGGCTTTACCGACAGCCAGGTGAGCAAACTGCAGACCGAGCAGGGCATGACGGGCCTGCTCATACGCCTTAAGCTGGACGAAAACGACTCCACCACCGAGACGATACTTGACGAACTGAACGCCACGCTGAAAGAAAAATACCCGGATATCGCTTTCAAGAGCATGGAGCACGCGGGAGCTACCTCCAGCGCCACGCTGGTCAAGAACGCGCTCAAGTCCCTGGCCTGGGCACTGGGGCTGATGCTCATATACATCGCCATCCGCTTCGACCTGCCCAGCGGCCTGGCCGCGCTGATCGCCCTGGCGCACGACGCGCTGATAATGAGCGCGTTCATGATATTCATGGGCCACTGGTACCAGATCAACTCCTCCTTCATAGCGGCGCTGCTCACCATAGTGGGCTATTCGATAAACGACACCATAGTGGTGTTCGACCGCGTGCGTGAAAACGCGAAGCTGCTGGAAGGCGCGGACAAGCCCCAGATCGTGGACACCTCCGTCAGCCAGTCCCTGTCCCGCACCGTGAACACCACCGTCACCACCCTTATGACCGTGGTGCTCATGTACCTGCTGGGCGCGGCCAGCATTAGGGAATTCACCTTCCCGCTGATAGTGGGCATGCTGGCGGGCACCGTGTCCTCCAACCTGATCGCCGCGCCCCTGTGGGTGAGGCTCAAGACGAATTCGGACAGCCGCAAGGCCCGCCGCGCGGAAAAGTATAAGGAAGACGAAGCCATAGAGCCCGGGGAGGGCAAGGGTACGGATGCTTAGGCTAAAGCAGCTCCAGCCCCCGGAAGGCGTCTTCTGGGAGCGCCCCCAGGACATGCACCCCATACTCCACCGCCTGCTGCTGAACCGGGGCATAGACAGCCCCGAAGCAGCCCGGCGCTTTATGCGTCCCAGCCGGGACCAGCTGCTGGACCCCTTCCTGCTAAGCGACATGGACAGGGCGGCAGAGCTGATAAACGAGGCGCTTGACGCAGGCGAACACATCTGCGTGTACGGGGATTACGACGTGGACGGGGTGTGCGCCAGCGCGATACTCTCCCTTTATCTCAGGGAAAAGGGCGCGGACGTGAGCGTGTACCTGCCCTCCCGCCACAAGGAAGGCTACGGCCTGAACGCCGATGCGGTGGAGCACCTGGCGAAGAACGGCGGACTGCTCATCACCGTGGACTGCGGCATCACCTCCTGCGAGCTGGTGGAGCAGGCCCGGCTGGCGGGGCTCAAGGTGATAGTCACCGACCACCACCGTCCCGGCGAAACGCTGCCCGACTGCCCCACGGTGAACCCCCTGCTGAATGGCTATCCCTTCGGCTTCCTGTGCGGGGCGGGCGTGGCGTTCAAGCTGGTGGAGGCGCTGGGCGGCCGGGAAAAGGCCATGGAGTACATAGACCTGGCGTGCCTGGCCACCATCGCCGACATAGTGCCCCTCAAGGACGAGAACCGCGTGATCGCCGCCCTGGGTCTCAAAAAAATGAACCTGTCCATGCGGCCGGGGCTGCGCGCCCTGTGCGAGACGGCGGGGCTGGGCGAAAGGGAACTGGGCGCGGGCAACGTGGCGTTCCAGCTTTCCCCCCGCATAAACGCCGCGGGACGCATGGGAGACGCGCTGCTAAGCTACCGCCTGCTCACCGAGACCGATTACAACAAGTGCCTTATTCTGGCCGGTGAGCTGGACGAACTCAATTCCTCCCGCAGAAGCGAGGAGACCCGGGCCTTTGCCGAGGCGGAAAGCCAGCTGGCGGGCTGGGATTTCAGCCTGAATCCCGTCATCATAGTCAAGGGCGAGGGCTGGAACTCCGGCGTTATAGGCCTGGCTGCCAGCAAGCTCACCGAAAAGTACCACTGCCCCAGCGTAGTGCTCACGAAGGAGAACCCGGGCGACGGGTTCTACACCGGCTCCTGCCGTTCCATAGAGGGCGTGAGCATACACGACGCGCTCACCAGCGTAAAGGAGCACCTGCTGCGCTTCGGCGGCCACGAGATGGCGGCGGGGCTGCGGGTAAACGAAGACAAACTGGACGGGTTCGCCCGCGCCATAAACGAGTACGTGTCCAGGACCCACGACCGGAGCAAGTGGATCCCCCGGGTGGAATACGACCTGATGTGCGACCCGGGCGAACTGGACGTGGAAGTGACGAAGCTGCTTAACACCTTCGAGCCCACCGGCTGCCAGAATCCCCCGCCCGTGCTTCTGAGCGAGGGCGAGATGGCGGACTGCCGGAGCGTAGGCCGGGAAGGCGAGCACCTAAAGTTCGCCCTGGCGGGAGAAAAGGGCCGGCTGCCCGGCATCTGGTTCCGTGCGGCGGACAAGCTGAGCCTCGCGGGCTCCCGGGTGCAGCTCATATACTCCCCCGGCGTTAACGAGTTCCGCGGAACCGTCACGGTGCAGGCGCTCGCCAGGTGCGCGGTGCCGCTGGTGCCCGCTCTGAGCGCCGCCCAGGACCCCGCCGCCTTCGGCGCGTTCATGGATACGCTGACCGTCGCTCCTCCCCAGGGCGACGCCCGCCCGGAGGACGTGCAGCGTGAGTTCTCTTCCGGCCTCTATTCCCGCTGCGTCATCTGCGCGGACGGGGAGAGCGCCCGGGCGGTGATGGAGGCGCTGGACGGGGAGTTCGATCTGAGCTTCGGGGAGTTCCCCCAGGACATCAGGGGCTTCAACTGCGTGGCGGTGTGCCCCGCGTCCCCGCCACCCGCGCGCTTCAGGCGCGTATACTACGCGGGCGTGCCCAAGGGGCTGTGCGGGGGCGGCATACAGATAAAGGGCCTGCCCGCGGCGCAGGCGTTCGGCTGCTGTCCCGATACCGACGCGCTCAGGGGGCTGTACCGGGTGCTGCTGGGCATAAGCCGCCTAAGCGAAAAGATACCCGACATGGACCGGCTGCTGGAACTGGCGCGGGTCAGGGCGGACATATCCCCCCTGCAGGCCATGCTGGGCATAAAGATACTTTCCCGTATGGGACTCATAACCATAGACGCGCACGCCAATCCCGTGGAGATAACGGTCTCTCGGGAAAAGAAGTCGCCTGAAGACGACGAACTGTTCAGACTGCTTACGGCGGAGAGGAGAAAATGAGCCAGGAATACGCTGCCGACACCAATCCCAACCGCATAGTGCCGCTGGAAGAGATAATCTCCCACGCCACGCGCTACCATCCCCGGGACGATATGGAAATAATCTCCCGGGCGTACGCGTATGCCCAGGAGGCGCACGCGGGCCAGGTGCGCATGAGCGGGGAGCCCTACTTCAGCCACCCCACCAACGTGGCCCTGATACTGGCGGACATAATGATGGATCCCGCCACCATCGCGGCAGGCCTGCTGCACGACGTGGTGGAGGACGTGGAAGGCGTCACGAGCGAGACCATAGAAAAGCTGTTTTCCGCCGAGATCGGCCAGATGGTGGACGGCGTCACGAAACTCAACCACGTGGACTTCTTTTCCAAGCACCAGCAGAAGACCGAGTCCATCAGGAAGATGTTCATGGCCATGGCCAAGGAGATCCGCGTGGTGCTGATCAAGCTGGCAGACCGCCTGCACAACATGCGCACCCTGGACACCCAGAAGCCCCAGCGCAGGCAGGACATCGCCCAGGAGACGCTGGACATATACGCGCCCCTCGCCCACAGACTTGGCGTATACGGAATAAAGAGCGAGCTGGAGGACCTGTGCCTCAAATATCTCGACCCCGCTGAGTATCTGCTCATCAAGCAGCAGACCGACGCCGCCGCTCCCGCCCAGCAGAAGCTCATAAGCGACATAAAGAATGAACTTAAGACCGCCCTGGACGCCGAAGGGCTCAAGGGCTATGAGATCAGCGGCCGCATCAAGCACACCTACTCCATCTACCGCAAGATGAAGGCGCAGAATAAGACCTACGACCAGATCATGGACCTGGTGGCGGTGCGCGTGGTGGTGGAGCAGTTAAGCGACTGCTACAGCGTGCTGGGCATAGTGCACAGCATCTGGAAGCCCATGCCCGACCGCATAAAGGACTACATCCACTCCCCCAAGTACGGCATCTACCAGAGCCTGCACACCACCGTAGTTGACAACAAAGACGGCCAGAGATTCGAGGTGCAGATCCGCACCTTCGAGATGCACCAGAACGCGGAATACGGCATCGCCGCCCATTGGCGCTATAAAGAGGGCCGCGCCGCGGACGAACTGGACGACAAGCTCAGCTGGCTGAGGCGCATCATAGACTGGTCGGGCGAAGCGGGCGACGCGGACGAATTTTCATCTTTCCTGCGCACCGACCTGTTCAGCGACGACGTGTTCGTTTTCACGCCCGCGGGCGACATCATTTCCCTGCCCAAGGGCGCCACGCCCATCGACTTTGCCTACCGCATCCACACGGCCGTGGGCAACCGCTGCGTCGGCGCGCGCGTGGACAAAAAGATGGTGCCGCTTAGCACGCAGCTGGAAAGCGGCAACGTGATCGAGATCATCACCTCCTCCACGAGCAAGGGGCCCTCGCTCGACTGGCTGAACATCGTAAAGACCGGCGAAGCCAAGGCCAAGATCCGCTCCTACCTCAAAAACGCCAGCAAGGACGAAAACCTCGCACGCGGGCGCGACATGCTGGAGCGCGAAATGAAGCGCCTGGGCTATTCCTATCCCCAGCTTTTCCGGAACGAATATCTGGAGCCGCTTTACAAGCGCTATTCGCTCAGCAACATCGACGATCTGTACGTGACCGTGGGCTTTGGCGGGCTTAGCTGCGCGCAGGTGCTCAACCGCCTCGCGGACGAATACAAAAAGACCGTGAAGGCGGAGCCGAAAAAGCCGGACGCCGCTGACAAGGCGCCCGCAAAGACCGTGACCCACGCCACGCAGGGCGTGGAGGTCGAGGGCGACAGCGGCATGCTGATCAAGTTCGCGCGCTGCTGCAATCCCCTGCCCGGCGACAGCATCGTGGGCTACGTGACGAGGGGAAGGGGCGTGTCCATCCACCGCGCCGACTGCGCGAACATGATGGACGAGAGCATAGAGCCCGACCGTTTCGTGCGCGTGAGCTGGGCGGGACAGAACACCGAAGCTTACGAGGCCGAAATCGAGATCCGCGGCTACGACAAGGCGGGTCTGCTGGGCGATCTGAGCAATCTGTTCGCTTCGCTGAACGTGCCCATGCTGGCGGTCTCCGCCAGGAGCCTCAAAAACGGCACGAGCCAGATCAGCCTGACGCTGCAGGTAAAGGACACCGCGCAGCTGGACAAGGTCATAAAGCAGCTGCAAAAGCGCAGCGACATCATAGAGGTATTCAGGACCGGAATGTAACGGGCGCTTTCATGCGCGCTTGTTTTCAGAACAGACAGAAAATCGGAGGCCGGAAAATGCGGGCGGTAGTACAGCGGGTTTCGTTCAGTCACGTGGACGTGGAAGGGCAGCGCGTGGGAAAGATCGGAAAAGGTCTCACGGTGCTGCTGGGCGTGATGGACGGCGACACGGACGAGGACGCCGAATACATTGCCAAAAAGGTGGCCCTGCTCAGGATCTTCGAGGACGAGCAGGAAAAGATGAACCTGAGCGTAAAGGACGTGGGCGGCAGCGTTCTGCTCATCAGCCAGTTCACGCTGGCCGGAGACGCGCGCCACGGCAACCGTCCCTCCTTTTCCACGGCCGCCGCGCCCGAGATCGCAGAGCCGCTGTGCGAAAAGGTGATCACGAGCCTTAAAAACAAGGGCCTTTCGGTGGAAACGGGGCGCTTCCGCACGCACATGGAGGTAACGCTCTTAAACGACGGCCCCGTTACCATACTGCTCGACAGCCGGAGGCAGTTCTGATGGACGTCAAAATGCGCGTGATCGGCCCCGTGCAGGCCAACTGCTACATACTGAACGGGCGCATTATGATCGATCCCGGCGACGGCGTAAACGAACTGGACGCCTTTATACGGGAAAGCGGCGCCCAGATCGACAGCGTCGTGCTGACGCACGGCCATTTCGACCATATGCTGGGCGCAGCGCACATAAAAAAGAAATACGGCGCGAAGATCTACGTTTCCGCCGCCGACGCCCACTGCCTGACGGACGAAAGATCCGCGCTGGTGCTTCCCTTCGCCGTTGGGCGGTTCGAGCCCTGCGAGGCGGACGTATTGCTTAACGAGGGCAAGGTCACGATCTCGGGCACCGAATTCGAGGTGCTTCTGACCCCCGGGCACACCGAGGGCGGGCTTTGTCTCTTGAGCCGCGAGGACAGGCTCGTCTTTACGGGCGACACGCTGTTCAGCAACGGCTACGGCCGCACGGACCTGCCCGGCGGAGACATAAACAAGCTGTTCGCCTCGCTGCGCCGCCTGCTTAAGCTGCCGGAGGATTATTACGTGTACCCC
>JAEEGF012016007.1_pt1 | contig 10276 bp, 5 predicted proteins | sample 9134171 | NCBI WGS metagenome assembly JAEEGF01 (sample SAMN16246542, study PRJNA631951) | gut metagenome | biome: gut microbiome; feature: rumen; material: AP-attached | host: Bos | place: Iran: Karaj | collected 2018-10 | reverse complement strand
TGCTATTATTGCAGACATTGGAATCAATTGGGTTGTGTAGGGAAGATCTCGAGCCGTAAATATATGATTGTCTGTCAAAATTTTAGCTGCGGTAATGAAACCTTTTACAATGTCGTCTCTTGATTCCAGATACTCCTCAACTTTAAGTTCAAGCATATTCTTTCTCTTTGCACTGACAGCAGGTAATTTATCGGATTCCCCGCCCGAGTATATGGCCGCAGCTCGTTTTTTGTATGTTGAGAGAAGGGTTATGGCTTGAATGATATCAGTGTTACTCGTGAACTTCAGTACTTTGGTGTCACTAAACTGATTTCGAATCGTCTCCCAATCTCGTTTCAAATCAAAACCACTCGCAGCATAAGTAGCAGTAAGCAATTCAAAAACAGTAAGAGACACACCTCCGGTATTCACTTTCTCAAAAACCTGGCAAACGGCTTCCTTAGAATTCTCCTTTTTCATTATAATGATTGGCACATTATAATGGCTGTAATTATCTATCACACTTTCTTCAAACTTATCGAGGAATATTGACTTCTCCGGATCGTGGTTCCAATATGTCAAGAAGCCCCTTCGCCATAATTTGAACTCATCAATCATACACACGGGATACATAAGACTCTCGTATTCCTTTTCTGATGTACTCAAATCAAGCAATATTCCACGGCCTAGAGTTCCGGTAATTACTTTATCTTCATTAATGGAAAAAACGGCTTCCTCCAAGTCCAGATCCCGATCCATCGCTTTTTTCATATCGATATAGTACCACCGAAGAATATCATATCCTTTGGCGTTTCTAGTCTTGACCACTTTATTTGTGACAATAGACTGGTATAAGCTTGTCAAACGCTGCTGCCCATCCAATATCAAGAACTCCGGCTTAATATCTTCCGAGACGGTAGCACCCTCAACAGGCTTTGTCTTAAAAGCAACATTCTCTCCCGTTTCGAGCAGCGTCACAACACTGATTGGAAAAGATTTAATGACAGATGCGATAAGACCTTTAATCCGATTGTCATCCCAAACCCAGCCTCGCTGGAAATCAGGAAGCTGAATCTTTCCTTCTTGGATGCTTCTCAATAGATCAGTGAGGGATTTTTTAGTGGAGTCAAATGTTTCCATATAGTTTTATTGAATTATGACAATAATAGTATGATTAACTACTTGCTACTCTCTTCATCCATATTGAGCTTAACCTGATGATCAATCCATCGGTCCATACGCGAGACCCAATAGCCTTGATGATTCATTTTCCCTTCTTTGGCGAATCGGCTATAATCGAGATCATATAGCATAGGAATAGATGGTATCTTTAGATCATCAATCTTTTCCAGGTTGTTAATTCGACTAAAAGCCCGCTTATAATTCTGCCCACTGACTTTATACGCATACAGGGCGCCTACCTGGGTAAACTCAACGATCGCATAATCGCCAATATACATAGCCAACGCGCAATTGTCAACCGTGGACTCAACTGTCCGAAAATGCCTTTGGACGCTTTGGTATGGGAGCCTTCCCAAAGCTATGTTCCGTGAACCGTATGATCCAAAAATATAGAAATTGGATACTTGATGAGCGTGTTTCGTCCAAAAGTCCTTCCTCTCCTTGTCATGACAAAAAACCTCGAAGAAAACTCGAACAACTTCTTGCATTACCCAGCCCAGAAGCCGTTTTCTTGCTAAAGTCAGGGTATTTCGCTGTTCAGTCGTCAAACTCGCTATAGCAGCCCACTTGAATTCATCGAAAGGATCACCTATTCGTTTAGTCGCTAGTTCCAAAAGCTTTTTATCATACGATTTCGCCGCTAGTATTAGTTTGGGTATGAGAACCTTATCAGTCCTCGCCTGGTTGTGCAAGTCTAGTGCTGCTTTTAAATCGTCGTATTCCCTCTTGGAATAATTATTAAAAAAAGCCAATAGCGTATCGCCAAAATATGGGTAGTTAATACGAGTTGTAGGCATCAAGACTTCCTGAGGAGCCATCATATAGGACTGCCCCCTTTTGCGGATGATTAGTCCCAACTTATACGGACCATCTTCTTCGATGAAAGGAATAACTGACAATAACTCCCCGGCTTCTTTCTCAACGTGCTTGCGAATGAAAGCAGCGTTAGCCTCACACACACCAGGCTGGAAGTCGAACCAATGCGCAAGTGTACTATGTAAGAATCCCTTCAGGCAGGATGGCGTCCAATTGGGTTCTTGCTCCTCAACGCCATGCAGATAGAGTAAGAAATCGAGTTCTGTTTCTTTCGTGAGCCCATACCCGATGCTTTTAGCTTCCAAAAACGAGAGCTCAACCTCTTGGAGCGAGACTCCTCTTTTCCATAACCGGTGAAGCCATTCCAGGAGCTTGCGAATCTCGTCTTCGCGAAGGATATCTTTCACGTCCATCATATCATTGCTGATGGCCGTAAGCTTTTCGATATTCGCGTTGAGTTTATCTGCATTATATCCAGCATCGGCAAACCCGAATACGCGCTTTTCGTCGTACCCGAAACCCAATGTCTTCTTCAATGCAGCTCGATCCATATTTACAGGCGTATTTTGGCGATTTCCTCGAGCTGCTGCTCTGCGTTCGTCCTTATCTTGAATTCAACCCTGCGGGAGAGATCTTTATTTTCAGAGCCATCGGCATTGAGGATGGGATGGCTATATGAAAGACCATTGGCCGTTATCCTATATCTGGCCCAATCCATAATTTCTTTACCTCCCTCCATCGCGTCAGAGATATTCAAGCAGTAGTTCAGGACCTCACGGGCACGGCTCTGAGACAGGTTGATGTTGTACATGTAACCGCCATCCGAATCGGTGTGACCTTCTATTCTGATCTCCTCGATGGCTTCCCTATACCGTGGATCTGAAATAATCTTCATGAAGCGCGGGAAGAAATCGCTCAAGATAGACTTATAACTATCTTGAGGAATTGAACTGCCCTTAGAAAAATACGATACCTTCGCGTCGACGGCTTCGTTGGTCAAAAACCGTACAGACAGGTCTGTAGAATCGACAACGGCATTCCAGCTGGCAAGATCATCGCGGAACTCTTTGGCAATGTCCAAGTATAACTCCGACTTGATGTTGTTGTATCGGCTGGCAATCTCGGCATCGGCTTCGGCCTTCTGCTGAATATCCAGCATCGTTGAGGCCAGCAGTAGAACAAAGATGAATAGCACGCCGGCCATAAGGTCACCGATAGACAACGAGAAAGGGTTCTCTGAACTCTCTATGTCTTTGGAGCGCTTCATCTTTTATCAATAGTCTTTCTGCTGGGGAAGCTTTTGTACCCGATCCAGCAAGGCCCGAGCGCTTCGTTCTGTCTTGTCCAAGGCATTGAGAATGCCACTGATTGACTCGTGGAGAGGATTCGTGGCGTTTGCGATGCTCTGCGTAGCATCGGTAACGGCGGTCGTGAACCCATCCAACATTCCCTGCATATTCCTCTTGGAAGTATTGGCATAGTTGACGAGACCTTTTTCAATCTCAGAGAAGATGTCTTGCAGGCCCTTCTCAATACCACTGATACGTTCACTATACTCTTTGACCTGGCTGGTGACGGCACGGTTAAGCTCATAGATTTCACTGAAATCATCCAACATCTTTGTGTTGCTTTCAACCATACCAGCAGAAGCGGACTGAATTGAAGTAGCAGCTTCAGAAATCTTTGAAGTCAGCATAGCGACGCCCGACTTCGCGTCGGCCAGATCCTTATTGGCAACTGTGAGTTTTTCAATGGCAGCAGTATAAATCATCTCCATCGAATTGAGGCCTTCCAGCTGTTTAGAGAGCTCTTCGGTGATACCCTTTTGGGCTTCTACAGACTGATGAACTTCCTCCGGAATCCCCTTCAACGCCTTCGCAGATTCCCCAATCTGTTCCGTAACACCCTCTCCCGCTTTGACAAGATTATTGGTTGCGGCGTCTATGGTACTCGGGATTTCCTTCATTGCGTCTGTAGCCAGGATGAATTGCTCCAACAGGTCGTTCATCTTTCCATTTACTTTCTCAATGAGCTTATCAGAAAGACCTTCAGTTAAGCTACGGAATTGCTCGATAAGGCCATCCACTACCGCCTGAGCTGGATTCTCCAATTTCTGGGCGATATCCGTCATTACCGGGGTTACCTTTTCATCAAAGACCTTGTCCAAGTCATCGCCAAAAGAGAGCTGGAGGCCATCAATCTTCTCAGTGATCAGCCCAAGTCCATCCGTCAAGAAACCTTCAGATGAACGATGGTAGGCTTTATTAATGCGAGAGCACAGCGCTTCAACGGAGTTGCAGAGCTGGTTGTAACGAGAGCGCTCGAACCACAAGAACACCAGCGAACACAACATACCAAACACGGAAGTAAAGAAAGCTGTTCCCATACCGGATAGCAAAGTCTCGATACTCGCCCGAATACTCTCTGAAGACGATGAGTCAAAATGTAAGACCGCAAAGGAAAGACCCACAAATGTACCCAGGATACCAAGACTGGTCAATATACTGGGAACTGCCTGAGCTAGGCGAACATTCAGTTTGTAGGCTGCCGCTACAGCATTTACCGAAACGACATCTTCAGCAAAATCCGTGGATGGTGTAAGTTGATTATCCAACAATAGTTTTCCAACAGAGGTCTTCTCCAAATCTTCGCCAGAAATAGGAAAAGCTAATGAATCGCAGTCCTCCTGAATCTTCTTACTTTTTGTGCGGAATCGCAAGATAGCAGCAATCAATACGACGACGATAAAGATTAGCCACAATATCGTGATGATTCCGAGAGTTCCGTGGAAAAGAGATAATAGGTTCATATTTGTCTTATTCCATTTATTTCATAATGTTTGGAAGCGTCTGGTCATTAATAGTACATCTCAATATAAGAATACGCCTTATCGAAGACTTCCTGATCCTTTATCTGGTACTTAATCCAAAGGATGGCACGTAGCTTCTTTTTGATTTCCCTACGGGCGGTAACGCTCTGGAAAGCATCATTGAACTGACGAATGATGTTGACCACCTCATTATCGATGTCGTTAACAACTTGCTCGACGATTATGGGGGTTTCTTCCGTCTTGATGCTCTCGAAGAGTTCGGTGAGGGCGGCACGGGCCTTAGCACGTTTATCCTGTGGCTGCTCGACACGCTGTTCCTCCTCCAGGACATCTTTGGCCAGCTGCAAGAGCTGCTTCAGGAAATCGATACTGGTGATGAGGCTTTGTTCCATCTTCTGTCTGAGTTCATCCAATTTCTCCGCAAACTTCTTGTAGTTCGGCTCGCCTTTATGGTTGCCCAGGCGCAGACGCAGGATCTTCTCCACCTCGATGATCTTCTTCTGCCGTGACTTTTCATCCTGAAGCACGGAGTCGATGATATCCGCATCTACGACCAAGTCTTCAAGCGGAGTGCCGATGTCGATAGTATCAATGTTCCGGTGGATGATCTCAATGGTCTTGGCCCCCAAGAGCGTCCATATTAGTGAACCTCCCGTGGCCACAGGGCGCACGCTCTGGTAGACCTGTGCTAGCCATGAGTAATCTTCCTGCCAAGGACTCAGAAACACATCGGGACTGACAATCTCCCAAGCCTTGGCCAGACGGGCAAATCTCTTGGCGAAGTTGGTCTTAACACCTTCGTCTTTCAGGCACTGCTGCGCAGCAGAAAGACCTTCCCAACCACCGATGGTGCGGTCAACGCCCGGGAAGAATTCTATGCACTCTTGCATATAGGCAGGAATGAGAGCCTTGATTTCATCGATGTTCTTAATGATGGTCTTGACCGTCTCCTCATCGAAGGCAAGAGACTTGGCCACGTCATCGAATACGCCCACAAAGTCTACAACCAATCCGCATTTCTTGTTCTCGTTGTAGGTACGATTGGTACGGCAGATAGCCTGGAGCAGCGTATGATTTTTCATCGGCTTATCCAGATACATACACTGTAGGATGGGCGCATCAAAGCCAGTCAGCAGCTTGCTGGTCACGATGACGAACTTAAGGGGAGAAAGAGGGTCGCGGAATTGATCCAACAGCTTCTTTTCCTCATCCCTGGTGCGGCGATACTCCTTGTAATCATCAGCCTTATCACCACCAGTATGCATGACAATCGTAGTTTGGTCGTCTGTGCCAAGAAGGGCATCGATCGCCTTCTTGTATTTGACGCAGCAGGCACGGTTGTACACAACCACCTGGGCCTTCATACCCGTAGGCTCAATGTATTCGCGGAAATGACTCACAATATACTTGCATACTTCGTTGATGCGGTCCTCGGCTGTGAAGAACGCCTCTACGCTGGTACGGCGAACAAGTTCCTCCTTATCTGTCTCGTTAATCTGGTCAGTAAGGGCGTCAAACTCCTCCTGCAACTTCTCTTCGTCCAGATGCATAGACACCGGAACGGTCTTGAAGTTAAGTTCCAGTGTAGCTCCGTCAGCGACTGAGTTCTGGAAGGTGTATTTGGAGATGTAGCCGTATTTGTCTTCATCAGCGCCAAACGCGGCAAAGGTGTTGTGATCATTCCGGTTGATAGGTGTACCGGTCAAACCAAAGAAGAATGCGTTAGGCAGAGCTGTACGCATTTTTTGCCCGAGGTCTCCTTCTTGGGTACGGTGCGCTTCATCCATCAGAAGGATGATGTTGTCGCGGGTGTCAATGACTTCACCGGCATCCAGATCACCGAACTTGAAGATGGTGGTGATGAGTATCTTTCGCTGGCTAATCATCGTCTCTAGCTCCTGCTTGGAAGTGATGTTCTCCACATTGGGAATTTCCGCCCTGGTGAAGTCGCCGGTAATCTGGTCTTCCAGGTCAATACGGTCGTCCACGATAATCACTGTCGGAGCCTTCAGAATGCTCTGGCGACGCAGTTTCTGTGCCGCGAAAACCATCAACCAAGATTTACCGGAGCCCTGGAAATGCCAGATGAGACCCTTGCGGGGGCCCTTGCCGGCGCGATAAGTCGAGAGAACTCGCTGCACTATTGCTTCACCGCCAAGATATTGCTGGTAGCGGGCAACAATCTTAATCTTGCGGCCGCTTGAAGAGCCTGTGAATACCGTGTAGAAGCGATAAAGGTCAATCAGTTTTTCCGGCTGAATAAGGAATCCATAGTTGTATGCAACGGCGTTGAGGTCGCCTTCCTTACGAGACTCATCGGCGTACCAGGGTCCCCACTTATCCACGGGAGCGCCTGCACCTGCATATTGGATTTCACGGCCCTCACTTGAGAAGGAAAGGATATTGGGCACGAACATCTCCGGAATGCTCTTCTGGTAGTGAACAATATCTGTCGCTCCATCTCCCCAGGTAATTTGTGGACGTACTGGTGATTTGGCCTCACCAATAACCATTGGGATACCATTGATGATGTATACAAGATCCAGACGTTTACCGCCCTCCTTGCTGGCCCGAGGGAATTCCCACTGGTTGGTCACAACGCAGTCATCGGGTATTGCGGGGTGATCGCTGAAGAAACGTATGTTAATATTATCTCCATTGTCACCGAACGGATAGGAATTCTCTTCAAAGAGCAGCTTGCGGAAGCGGTCATTTGCCGCGACCAGTTCATCTGCATTGCTGCCAATAGATACGGCAGCGCGAAGTTTATAGATAACCTGCTCAGCCTGGTCCACAGTAATGGGATTAAGACGCAGAAGTGCCTGCAGGAGCCATTCTCCCACGAGAATCTCATCATATTGACGAGGGATATTCTGAGCCTCGACGTATTTCCACCCATTTTTCTCCGCCACATTGATGAGCATCTGCTCCACTGTGTTGTTTTCGTTAAAATATGACATAGTGTTTCGTGTTATCTAACTCAAATATTTTGATTTATCGGCCTGCTTATACAAGCACACAAACTGCTCCTGCTGCTCATGGGAGGCATCAGCAATGGGAATATCCCAGTATTTATCCATCTTGAGATTCTGAATGCCTGTGGTCTTGTTTCCCATGCTCCGGATCTCGCTCTTATGCGTGTGGTAATAATTGAACAAAGAGTAAAAGACGAACAAACTGTTTACCCCGTCTTTACAGCGGAGGAGCTGGGTAAAGTTGTTGAACAAGAAAGTCCCTGTAGCTTCGAAATATACGACTCTTCCGACAGGATTATCAGCGGTCCCGCCAGATCTCTCAAGTATAATGTCGCCAGGAACCAAATGCTTCTTGTCAATCTTCGCTTGGTCAATTTTCCTCGTTACAACATTTGTCAGATCCAGCTTCCCAGAATTCGTGAAGTTCGTTGTGCGGATGACATTCACACCAGTGCCATCAAAATCATCCTCACCCCATTCGCCTGGGAACGTAGTGCCTATACAATCTGATAATGGCTTCGTTTTTTCGGCATTTCCGAACATCTCGATAAATCGGGATTTGAAGCCGTTAAATTTTGATTTATCGGCCTGTTTATACATTACCTCAAATCCATCCTGTAGAGCCCTTGGAGGAGTAGAAATGGATAAACCTTCTATGGTTCTTTTGGAAAGCTCCAAGAAAGTAGATCCAGTGCCCATCTTTTGCAGCTCTTCTTTATGACTCTTAAGCGTGTATAACAAATAGACAGGATTAAGCTTATCTGAACAGATGAAGTTCTTAAACCCTTGATTGCAGTACATTTCACACCCGGCAATAGCCGTTTTACCAATGGGGGCTCTGGTAGAGAAGATGACTGTACCTGCCGGGAATGATTTCAATGCGGCAGAGCGCACGCCCGCTTCGGTAATATGGCGCTCCGAATCATATACGTAGAAAGAATCATCATTTAATTCAACAGGTGTAATCCACTTAATGTCTCCATCCCAATAATCTGGATTGGATGAAGATGGAGTGGTGCCAAGTACAATAGTGGTAATCTTTGAAAGGGAGTTATACTCCCACCCTTTATCGTTTCTGAAAGGGTCACCAAACATCTCGAAAAATCGGGATTTCACTATTTCTTCTGTAGCAGATATAAGCTTACGATAGCTCTCTTTAACTTCATATGCGGCCCAAACCTTATCGCTTATAATTCGCTGCTCTACTATGTCTGGCAACTCAAACTCGTACTTGGCTAGCGTGCTCCAATTGACGAAGAAATTGACACCTCCGCTTTTATGCTCTTCGCAGTAGTTCCAAAACGAGTCGGTTTGTACAACAACGGCAAGATACCTCTGTAGCAAGACGCTTTCGTCCTTGGTGCCAATAACAAAAGTCTTTTCGGAACAGATTCCATCAAAGTTTACCATGGCAGCCTTTCTGAGATGAGGATTCCTGGAGACTAAAAGAATATCACCTTTCTTGAACCCAAAATAGAACATTGGCCCAATGGTTGATCCCGCTATCAAGCCCCTATTATGGACTACCATTTCTCCTGATTCAATATGGTCTCCTCCAACGTAATAAAGCAAGGAAGTGTTATCCTTGTCTTCTCGCGTGTTAACACGCGTTGCAATATCTTCAAACTTAACCTTCCTCATACTAACATCCCAGACAATGAATAAAACTCATTTGATGCGTTGGTAGCCGAAATGTCCCAACTCGTCACCAAATCCTCCATGCTTTCATCTGTTCCTTCAGAAGCTTTAGCCGGAACATAAAGCTTCGGAGACAGAGAGTATTCGTTCTCCCGTATTTCAGGGATAGTCAATACTTTTGACCTTCCCTCCGTAAAGGAATGAGCATTATATAGATTTACGATCTGGTGGATATGATCGCTTGTAAGATAGCTTTCAGTATTCTTTCTCTCAACCAAATCTGTCGCTCGAATGAAAAGGATGTTCCCCTTTCGATCAGCTGACTTTTTGCTCCTGCAGATCATTATACAGGCCTCCATAGGAGAGTTGAAGAACAGATTCTTTCCAATGCTGATTACGCAATCAACCAAATCTGCTTCAACTAAATTACTCCTCATCTGAAGCTCGTCTATTCGATTGAGAACGCCGTGCGGTAAGAGAATAGCACAACGACCGGTCCTCTCATCCATAGACGCTATAATGTGCTGAATAAAGGCATAGTCTGCACGGCCCTGTGGTGGCGTTCCAAACATGTTCCGTCCCCAATAATCATGAGCAAAAGCATCCCTATTCCATTGCTTTATGGAATAAGGAGGATTGGCCAAAACCATATCGAATTTACGGAGTCTGCTTCCATCGACGAAAGCGGGATGAGTAAGTGTGTCCTCTCGTACAATTGAAAAATCTTCAACGCCATTGAGGTACAGATTCATTCTGGCAATAGAGGCCGTTAGCGCGTTGATTTCCTGGCCAAATACTTTTACGCCCTGCCAGGGCTGTCCTTTGTCGCGAAGGTAGTTGAGACACTTGATAAGCA
>JAEEGF011585309.1_pt1 | contig 10278 bp, 8 predicted proteins | sample 9134171 | NCBI WGS metagenome assembly JAEEGF01 (sample SAMN16246542, study PRJNA631951) | gut metagenome | biome: gut microbiome; feature: rumen; material: AP-attached | host: Bos | place: Iran: Karaj | collected 2018-10 | reverse complement strand
AGCGCCTCGGAGTAGGACAGGCCGAAACGCCGGAATACCGACGTCACTCCGCGTAAGAACGGTTCCTGCAGGACGCCGTCAATAAAATATACCATAATGAAGGTGCCGATCGCACCTGTCAGTATGGTAATCAGGATGGTCCGCAGGAAGATGCTCATCTTAAGCCGCCGGTAGGCGTGCCGGCGGTCTTTTCTCCTGCGTTTTTCAGTTTCTTTTTCCGTTTGAGTCTCCGACATCGGCTTTACGATAAGCTTCCTTTACTCTTCCACCTTGTAGCCGACGCCCCAGACGGTCTTGATAAAATCGGACTTGCCGCTCGGGCCGCTCATCTTCTCGCGAAGATGACGGATATGCACCATGACCGTATTGTTGCTGTTCTTATAGTATTTCTCTTCCCATACGCGCTCGAAAAGCTCCTCGGAGCTGATGACCTTGCCGCGGTTCTCACAGAGGATCCAGAGGATCTTGAATTCGATCGGCGTCAGCGTCAGTTCTTTTTCGTTATAAACGCACTCGTGGGATTCCCGGTTCAGTACGAGTCCCGCGAAATCGATCACGTCCTCCGCGCTCTTTCCGCCGTCGTTATACTGGGTGAACCGGCGCAGCTGGGCCTTGACCCTCGCCACCAGTTCAAGCGGGTTGAACGGTTTGGGAATATAGTCGTCGGCGCCCATCGTAAGCCCCGTGATCTTGTCCATGTATTCTGTTTTCGCCGTCAGCATCAGGACCGGGAACGTAAAGGATTCGCGGATTTTCTGGAGAATGGTGAAGCCGTCGATATCCGGCAGCATTACGTCAAGGACCGCAAGTGTTATATCGGGATGCGCCGCAAAAACTGCAAGCGCTTCATTGCCGCTTCCGGCCTCAAACACCTCATACCCTGCTCTTTTGAAATTGAAGACGATAAAATCGCGTATAGACATCTCATCTTCAAGGATCAGTATTTTTTTCACGGAAATATGCCTCCTTTCAATGTCCCACAGTTACGGTTGCCGGTCTGAAAGCATTTGTAAGAACTTCTGAAGACGGCATAAACTGTTTTGCGTCTTCCGGTATTTCAGCTTTCACAAGAGTAAAGTATTCGCCCGTTGCCTCAGAATAATAGAGAAAAATATGGTTTTCATCAAACTGAGGTGCGGATGTTGAACTCTGAACGCTGAAAAGAAGAATTCTCTGATCAACACCGAATACGGGGAACGTGTAGCTTTCTTCGGCAACATAATAAAAATATAAATCGTTGTTATAATTCAGATACGCCTTTATGCCTTCATATGCAGCTTCGTCGCGCAAAACAAAAAGATAGCTGCGTTCGCTGTTGATATACGACGTAAAATCGGCTTTCAGCCCGTCTCCCGTAAAGGTGTACCATGTATACGGGTAAAGAAGGGCCTCCTGCCAGCTTGTCAGCGCCAAAGATGCGGCGTCTTCATCAAAAAACCGGCAGATCGGTATTTCAAGGGTGCCGTCCCCGTCTATATCGGTGGGGATATATTCGCCGAGCGAACAGTAATCGGTATTCATATACGCTATCTGTTTTCTGCCGGCGGACGCGTCGTAAGAAATATTTTCTATCTGATTTTTTTTGTCATCCCAAACGATTATTTCGTTTGTAAGAAGCATTGTTCCGTAACGTGAAGTTAAAACGACGGCATTTTTGCCGTTTTCCGCTCTGAACGGGATCATGGTGAACGGACTGAGACTGAATGAGAGTTTTGCGGTTACGCTTGATTCCTTTACGCATTTATCAAACGGATCGTAATTGAAAAAACTTGCGTATGCAACGCTGTCAAGCGATTTGTATGTTGAAGAAACAAGATCGGTTTGTCCGTCGCCGTTAAGATCTGTTGAAACAAATTCGGAATATCTTCTCGATACGGTATTGTCTGCGCGCTTATTGACAAAATCAAACTCGTAAACATAAAGCATCGTAGACGAATCGTATGCCGCTATATATCCGACAACAAGCTCCGAAATGCCGTCGCCGTTAAAATCCACGAATTCTATTTTGTCAATTCCGCTTCCGGCGCCTATTATATCGAAGAGAGATGTTATGACGCCGTTTTTTTCGGTAAAAATATGAATGTTTGCCGTATCTCCGGAACTCGGATGAGCCTTGAAACTTCTGTATAAAACAATTATTTCATCGGCGCCGTCTCCGTTTATGTCAAAAAAGCTTATCGGATTCTGTGTCTGCCCTCTGAGCGCAAAAACGAGAGAGACATCATCGGCTTCTACCTCCAGAAGTTTGTTGCGTATACGCTGCTCAAACGTTCCGGTTTCGGGAAGAGCGATGAGGTCCTCTATATTTGTCTGCGCGCAGGAAGCGGTTGCTACCGCGCAAAAAAGCAGAAGGAGAACAACGAAAAGCTTTTTCATGTCTGTTTTTCCGTTTGAAGATTATTCTGCGGATATGAGGTAGAAATATACAGGCTGTCCGCCGTTGACAAGGACTACTTCGGTATCTTCGGGAAGAAGAGATCTCAACCTGTCGCACATTTTCTCTGCGTCTTCTTCGGTAACATCCGCTCCGTAAAAGACTGTGATGCATGAGTAGTCCGAAATATCGCCTGCGATCTTGTCTATACATTCGCCGCAGCTGTTTTCAACGTATTTTACATCGCCGTTTACAAGACCGAGGTGCTGTCCTGCGCGGATCTGATTGTTTTCAAATACGGAATCGCGAGCGGCAAAAGTAACGCTTGCGGTAACAACGCGGTCTTTAGCCTCTTTCATATTGGCGGTATTTTCTTCAACATCTGCGCTTTCATCAAACGCAAGCATAGCCGAAATGCCCTGCGGAACAGATTTTGTGCGGATAACTATTACGGTTTTGTCCTCAACCATCTCTCCCGCCTGCTTTGCAGCCATATAAATGTTTTTATTGTTCGGCAGCACAAACACAACTTCGCTCGGCGTTTTGTTTATGGCGGAAATTATGTCTTCGGTGGAAGGATTCATGGTCTGTCCGCCCTCAACTATCACATCGGCGCCGAGATCTCTGAACACGCTGCACAGTCCTTCGCCTGCCGCAATGGAGACAAAGCCGTATTTCTTTTCGGGAGCGGCAACTTTTTCATGCTCTTTTTCGGATGCCTGTTTTTCAATAACGTTTGTATGCTGAATTTTCATATTTTCGACTTTGACGGTGATAAGAGCTCCGCACGCAAGAGCTGCGGAAAGGACTTTGCCGGGGTCGTTTGTATGAACATGAACTTTTATGATCTCTTCGTCGTCAACAAAAACATCGCTGTCGCCTGCAGAACCCACAAATTTGCCGAATGCGTCCACATCTGCATCGGTAATGTCTTTTTTCTTTTCAACAATGCACTCTGTGCAGTATGAATATTTAATATCTTCGGTTTTAAATTCGTCAAAGGATGCGGCCTGTTCTGTCTTTTCAGTCTGCATCTGTTCTACGATCCCTTCACCGCGAAGAACAGAGATCATGCCGCCGAAAATGGTGATAAATCCTTTGCCGCCTGCATCAACGACCTTGGCCTGTTTAAGAACCGGCAGAAGTTCCGGTGTTTTTGCAAGTGTTTCTTCGGCAGTATTGTATACGCATTCAAAAAATGAAAGCATATCATCGTTTGTTTCGGAGTTTTCGAGAGCTGCATCTGCAGAAAGACGCATAACCGTAAGGATCGTTCCTTCAGTGGGGTGTCTTACGGCTTTGTATGCCGAATCGACTCCGTTTTTGAATGAACGAGCCATTTCAGCGGTTCCGGCTTCCTTCAGTCCCTTCAGCTCCTTTGCCATTCCTCTGAAGAAAAGCGAAAGAATAACGCCTGAATTGCCTCGCGCACCTCTGAGAAGAGAAGATGCGACGATATCCGCACAGCGGGAAAGATCGCCGTCAAAAGACATAAGATTCTTTTTTGCCGCCTGCATTGTAAGACTCATATTGATGCCCGTATCTCCGTCGGGAACGGGAAAAACATTCAGACTGTTTATTTTTTCTTTTTCGTTATCAATCGCGTTGGCAGCGGAAAGCACCATATCGCGAAAAATATGACCGTTTATCATTTTGTGGAAAACCTCATTCTCAGAATTATGTATTGTAGATCAGTTTATTTTGTAACGGAGTCAACGTAAATATTGACCGCGCTTACCTTAAAGCCCGTCATTTCTTCAAGAGTATAGGTTATTTTATGCGATATGCTGTCTGTGATGGCCGGGATATTCACTCCGTAAAGGACCATGATGTGAAGGTCTACTTCTATGGTGTTTCCATTACAGCGAACGGAAATCCCTTTGTCGCTCGGATCTCTGCGGACAAGCTCCCAGAATTCCTCGGTTATGTTTTTTGCAGTCATACCGGATATGCCGAAGCAGTTCCCGGCAACGATAGATACAATGTTTGATATTACGGCGTCGTCTACTGCGATTATTCCGTTTTCGTTATCGAGTCTGAGCATTTTCAGTCCTCCTTAAAAATTTATTCGTATATATTTCCAGTAACGCTTTATAAAAATCGGTTTACATTATATTATACTATACAAATTGTATTATTACAACATATAAAAAGTAAAGATTGTAGAAACTTTCTTTTACAAACCGATAAAACAGCATCCGCGCAAAATCAGCGCACCGGCTGTTAATGCGACAATATATCATTATAAGTATACATCATTTGTTGCGTTTTGTCAATAGATGACTGTCTTTTATATTTTTGAAATGATGACCGATACATAAATCAACACATAAATAAATACAAAAGCCGCATTTTTCACACGGCTTTTGAATGATTTTATCGTTTTGTAAGATCAGCTGTTTTGAGATCTATGATCTCGTGCAGATCTGAGACTCTCATTTTTACCATGAAACCCACTTTGCCTCCCGAAAAACAGATCTTATCGAAAAGCACCGATGTTTCGTCGATAAATGTATCAAACTGCTTTTTCATACCTATCGGCGAACATCCTCCGTGGATATAACCCGTGAGAGGCAAAAGCTCCTTTTGCGGGATCATTTCCATGGATTTTTCTTCCGCTGCTGCCGCCGCTTTTTTCAGATCGAGCTCTTCACAGGAAGGGATCATAAAAACATAATGATTTTTGCTTTTTCCCACCGCAACGAGCGTTTTGAAAAGAGATTCGGGGTCCTGACCCAGTATTACGGCAATTTCAGCGGCATTTGCGGCTTCCTGAGTATACGCAAAGCTTTCAAATTCCTTTCCGCTCTGCTCAAGAATGCGCATAACGTTTGTTTTATCGTCTTTTTTGCTCATGGTAAAACAAATATCAGAACAGACCTACGATATTGCCGTCGTTGTCAATATCAATGGCGTTGGCTGCGGGAACCTTGGGCAGACCGGGCATAGTGAGAATATCGCCGAGATATACAACAATGAATCCTGCGCCGGAGCTGAGTTTTACGTCTCTTACGGTAATGGTGAAATCTTTGGGACGGCAAAGGAGTTTAGGATCGTCCGAGAAAGAATACTGCGTTTTTGCAACGCAGATAGGAAGGGACGACATGCCGAGAGCGTTGATCTCTTCTATCGTCTTTTTGGCTGCGGCGGTAAAGTTCACCCCTGCTGCACCGTAAATCGTTTTCGCAACGGCGTTTATTTTATTTTCAACTGAATCGTTTATATCGTATGTATATCTTATCTCGGAAGGCAGCTCGCACGCCGCTGCGACTTTTTCGGCAAGCTCAACTGCGCCTTTTCCGCCCTGCGCGTGTGCGTATGAATATGCAAATTCGGCGCCGCACTCAACGCATGCTTTTTTGACCATTTCCTTTTCAGCTTCGGTATCGGTATTGAAAACATTAAGCGCAACAACAACGGGGATATTGAATCCGCGAAGGTTTTCAATGTGTTTTCTTAAATTATCCATGCCTTTTGCAAGCGCTTCGAGGTTCTCAACGCCTTTCTGGTCGGACGGTGCGCCGCCGTTGTATTTCAGCGCACGAACGGTCGCAACGAGAACTATGCATTTCGGGCTCGTGCCGAGTCTTCTGCATTTGATGTTGAGAAATTTCTCAGCTCCAAGGTCGGAGCCGAAGCCGGCTTCAGTGATGCAGTAATCAAATCTGTCCATGGCAAGTCTTGTAGCCCTTACGGAGTTGCAGCCGTGGGCGATATTTGCGAACGGACCGCCGTGAATGAAGCATGGCGAATGTCCGATAGACTGAACGAGGTTGGGCAGCATTGCGTCTTTGAGAAGAGCAGCCATCGCGCCGTGCGCGTTTATGTCTCTTGCATAAACCGGTGTGCCGTCAAATCTGTTTGCTATATGTATGTTGCCGAGACGTTTTTTCAGATCCGCGATATCGTCTGCAAGGCATAAAACAGCCATTACCTCGCTTGCAACCGTTATCTGAAAGCCGTCCTGTCTTACAACGCCGTCGGTAGGTTTGCCCATGCCGACAACGATATTTCTCAGCGCGCGGTCGTTCATATCAAGAACGCGGCGGAATATGATTCGTTTCGGGTCTATATTCTGCTCGTTGCCCTGATATATATGGTTGTCTATCATGGCGCAAAGCAGATTGTTTGCTGAAGTTATTGCATGAAAGTCGCCTGTAAAATGGAGATTGATATCTTCCATCGGAACGACCTGAGAGTATCCGCCGCCTGTTGCGCCTCCCTTAAGCCCGAAAACGGGACCGAGAGACGGTTCTCTGAGGGCGATCGCGGCATTTTTGCCCAACAGATTGAGCGCATCGCCCAGACCGATCGTGGTTGTCGTTTTTCCTTCCCCGAAAGGTGTGGGATTGATCGCTGTAACAAGAACAAGTCTGCCGTTTTTGTTTTTCTTTTCGCGAACGGCTTTTTCTGATATTTTTGCCTTATACGGGCCGTAATAGATGAGGTCTTCTTCCTTGAACCCCGCATTTTCCGCAATCTTTTTTATCGGAAAAAGCTCGGCGGATTTGGATATTTCAATATCCGATGGAATGACTGTCATTTAGTAATTCTCCTTTTTATTATTTATAATTTTTACAAAAGATGTGATTTTTTAAGCGAAGGCACTGCTTTTTTAAGTATAAGCCAGAGTATTGCAGTGTAAAGGGGAACACCTATAAAAAGCGCTGCCGCAAGGCGGGGGATAAGATATACCCAAAAGCTTACAGACGTGTATGCAAGGCTTATCCAGAAGGAGTTGAGCACAGATGTCACAGCGGATGCAACAAGGCAGAACAGCGACAGTTTTGTGAGAGCTGCGCTTTTGTTGAGTATCATAGCAATAAGCAAAACGCAGGCGATTGCGGCAAAGATATACGGAACGACTCCGACCGATACGGAAATGTCGGTCGCCGCAAGTTTTTTCGGAACCTGAAGTATAAGCGTGAAAGCTGCAATACCGCTCAGGACAAAACCGGCAAAAGACGCGAGAAAAGCTGCAAGACGACGCTTGAAGAAATGCGCTGCAAGCGATACGGCTTCAAATATCAGAGCAGATGTGAAACCCAGACATATTTCGGCGGCAGTATCGGAGACCTCAAGTCCGGAATAGACAGTCTGTGCCGTATTGCCGCTGTCAAACGACTGCAATACTGAAATGAAAACGGTTTTGTATTCTTCCGTTCCCGTAAGTGCCTGCCATACAGAAAGCGAAACCTCCGCCCCGTCCGGCAATTTTGCGAAAAATGATGGAATGAAAAGCAAGACTGCGCATGCTGCGACCAATACGCACAAAACCGCGGAAAAGATCTTTCCGCCCGTCGTCCTGCCCATTCCGGATATATCCGTCTCCGTGATTTTTCCGTCTTTCATGAAAAGCATTTTGAATACTCCTGCCATGGCGCCGGCAAGCATCGTTGACAGCGTTATGCCCGGCATGAAAGGACCGAGCGGAACGAGAAGGACGCAGATAAGGTCCTGCACGCCGCCTACAAGAGCGCCCCAGACAGGTCCGTAGAGAAAACCTGCAAGAAAAATCGGGACAAAGCTGATATTGACGGACAGACTTTTTACACCGAAGAGAGGAAACGTTATGCCGAGAAATCTGTCAAGCACAAATCCGGCTCCGGCAAGGATCGCGCAGACGATGATCGTTTTCACATAATCTCTGACGCTTTTTTTCATTTTGATGACCTCGATTTATAATAAATTCAGATCATCCGTAGTAAAATATGCAATTTTACACAGCGGATGCGATGCCAAACCGCAAGACAGGGTCTCTTCGTCCGAAAACAACTTCCCATTTTTCGGCACTTAACGCTTGGCATCTACTCTGTTGGGTGTAATTATATCATACATCATATCATTTTTTCAATACCAAATATTTAAATAAAATGAAAAATATCTTGACATATTGAAGCAAAAGTAGTATTCTTAAAGCAATACAATGCAATGAAAGGATTCAGAATATGCTCTGGCTGACCGTTCTTTATGCCGTTGCCGCAATGGCGATAGGTTTCTGGAAATATCTGCGATGCGGTTCAATATCCGAATATCTTCTCGGAAGCCGGATGCAGTTTTCAAGAATTGCCGGGATTTCCGCGCAGACCGTTCTTCTGGGCTTTTTGTTTACCATCACCGTTCCTATGAAGGCGGCGGAAGTTTCAGGAGGCGCGCTCGGTGCGATTTTTGCTGCAACGGGAATGACTGCGGGCATATTCCTCAGCAGGTTTCTTATCAGCCGCAGGCTCAGGATATATTCGGAGCTTTCCGGAAATTCACTTTCATTTCCGGAATTTCTCGAAAACCGCTTCAATGATAAATCAGGTGTCGTAAGAGCTGTTTGCGCATCGGTGATTCTGGTTTTCGGCATACTGTTTGCCGCTAATCTGTTTTCCATCTCCTCCTCTCTGATAGACAGCATCACCGGTATCGGCAAAATTCAGGCCCTGATAATCTGTGCGCTGCTTGTTGCTGTTTTTGTTTTTCTCGGCGGCTTGCCTGCCATTGCGGTAACAGGCTATATAAAAGCCGGTGCGCTGCTTGTATTTTTTGTTTTCATTCTGATTTTCTGTTTCAATCCGATATATTTCGAAAAAGTTGCGTTTTCGGATTCAAAACCGCTGTTTTTTGCGGCAAATTCCATAAACTCATCAAATATTGCCGGCGACCTTTTTTCAAACATCATGTGCTTTATTTCATATGCGCTGCTGTTTTTCGGCATCCCTTTCATAAACACAGCATACATGTCCACAAAAGAACGCCGTGTCCCGAAACGAAAGATCTTTTCAGAACTTTTATGGACCGTTCCGTCCGCTGCCGGCGCTGTAATGACCGGCATTATAGTTTGCGGTGCTGAAAAAGAACCGATAAACTCCGTTGAACAAATGGTAAAAACAATTTACGAAACTGCCGCAGTACCGACAGGAGCGCTGATAGTAACGCTGATATTCATAATCTGCATCACAACGTCGAATACGGCGATCTTCACTGCGGGAGAAGCCTTTTCATACGATCTGTTTTCTCACGGAAACTCGAAAAAATTCGCTGGAAAAGAAAGCGTGAACACAGTGCGCTTCGGCGTTATCGGGGCTGCGGTAATTGCGATGCTGTATTCCATTTCAGCTCCCGACAGCGATTTTCTCTCGACCGAATTTCTGATAAGCGCAACATCCGCTGCCTTCGGGCCGACAACTCTATTCTGCCTTTTCTGCGACCGTCTGACCGCAAAAGGAGCGGTAGCCTCGATTGCGGGAGGACTCATCTGCTGCTCGGCATTCAACTATTTTGACTATATTTCAGGCAAGCCCGGAATACCGCCGATAATACCTGCCTTTGCAGCGGGAACGCTTTTGCTTTTTATCGTTTCTTTTATTGACAGAAAGAATATTTCGGCAAAAACGGGCAACGAATTCGGCAGAACAAGGGAAATTGCGCGTTTGAAACAGAAAAAAACCCTGTAAAATCAAAAATAACTGAAAAAAGCAGGTCTGGCACTTGCTTTTTTTTTGATTTTGTTGTATAATTATAATGAAAAATAATAATCTTGACTGACCTCATTGTGAAATTCAGGTATAAACACAGAAGCATGAAGGAGAATGATAATGAAAAGTTTAGCAAAACGGACTACTTCGTTCATACTTGTTTTTGCCGTATTGTTTTCTTTATCGGCAATGTTTGTTCCAATACCCGCATCTGCCGCGGGACTTAAAAGTACGCGCGAATTGCTCGGTGAATATATAACCGAGCTGTATCTTAAAGGACCGTCAGTATCTCCTTCGGTCCGCGAAAATCTTATAGCGAAAGGATTCGGAACCGGCGACCTTTTCGAAAAAAGAGCCGCTTTCGATCTGCGTCTTTGCTCGTCTGACGAATACAGCGGATATTTTTTCACAGACAAAGAAGAGTTTCTCAGCTCTGTTTTC
>JAEEGF011465660.1_pt1 | contig 10279 bp, 8 predicted proteins | sample 9134171 | NCBI WGS metagenome assembly JAEEGF01 (sample SAMN16246542, study PRJNA631951) | gut metagenome | biome: gut microbiome; feature: rumen; material: AP-attached | host: Bos | place: Iran: Karaj | collected 2018-10 | reverse complement strand
AGGAGAAATAGAATTCAAAAATGTAAGCTTTTCTTACAACATTCATAAACTGAAAACTTCTACCAGATGGGTGCTAAAGGATTTAAGCTTCAAGATATCGGCTGGTGAAACAGTGGCACTGGTTGGACGAAGTGGTTCTGGAAAGACTACCATCATGAATCTCGTTAGTAGACTATATGATCCTTTCACTGGAACAATCACTATCGATGGAATTGATGTAAAGGATTTGGATAGAGATTCTCTTCGAGGAAGTATGAGTGTGGTAACTCAGGCTCCATATATTTTCCAGATGAGCATACGAGAAAACCTTCGTATTGTTAAACCGGACATGACGGAAGAAGAGATGAAAAAAGCAGCTGCTCTTGCCTGCATTGATGAAGAAATCGAAGCCAAGCCTGAAAAGTATGACACTATAGTTGGTGAAGGGGGAACTAGTTTGTCTGGTGGACAAAGGCAGCGACTTGCTATTGCAAGAGCTCTTCTTAGGGATACCCAGATTCTTCTTCTAGATGAGGCTACCAGCGCTCTTGATAATGTGACACAGGACAGAATAAGGGAATCCCTTGATAGGATTAAAGGACAATGTACAGTTATTGTAATTGCCCATAGACTTTCCACAATTGTGAATGCAGATAGGATTCTTTATCTGCAGGATGGAAAGATTATTGCCGAAGGTAAACATTCAGAGTTGATTGCAAAGTGCCCAGAATACAGAGAACTATATGAAAAAGAAGAGAAGTAGCCGGAAACTAAATACAGAATTATCTCTTTTGTCACTGCCAGCGGTTATTTGGTACATAGCATTCTGCTATATTCCAATATTTGGTGTCGCTTTGGCATTTAAGCGCTATCGCCTTATACCTGGAAAAAGCTTTTTCTATAGCTTGTTTCACGGAAGCGATTGGGTAGGGCTATCTAATTTTCGTTTTCTAATGCTCAATCCTCAGATGATGAGAGTAGTGAGAAATACGCTTCTCTATAATCTCACCTTCCTTATCCTTGGGATACTGGTTCCTGTTATACTTGCGATTATTTTATCGTATATACGGTCAGGAAGTATTAGGGCTATTACGCAGATATGCATGCTTCTACCACATTTTATGTCATGGGTTATAGTCAGCTATTTTGTGTATGCATTGCTATCAGCAGATAGGGGCATTATAAATAATGCATTAGAAAATCTAGGGAGTCCTTCAGTAAATTTTTATCTCAAGCCGGAAATCTGGCCGATTATTTTAGTCATAGTACATTTATGGAAGACCGCTGGTTATTCTATGCTCATTTATTATGCAAACATATGCGGAATTGATTCTGAGCTTTATGATTGCGCAGCTATAGACGGGGCCACTGTATTGCAGGTTATACGCTACGTGATTTTGCCACAGATTAAAAACATGATTGTGATTCTTATGCTCCTGAATTTAGGGCATATTCTTTCTACTGATTTTGGACTGTTTTATCAGGTTACACGTAATGCGGGCTCACTACTTGTTACTACCGAGACCATAGATGTTTATGTTTACAAAGCATTGATTGAACAAACAAATTATGGCTTTTCAGCCGCTGCTAGCCTGATTCAAAACGGAATAGGGTGCATGCTTTTGATATTTGCCAGTCGTGTAGTAAAGCTAGTTGATCCGGATGGGGGAATAATATGAGAAATTCAGAAACCGAAGGCTACATAAAAGGATTAAGTAAAGGTTCGAATATTGTTTTGAGCATTTTGATGCTACTTTTGTCGGTGTTGATGGTTATCCCTGTTATTTTGATTGTAATTATTTCTTTTTCCTCTGAAAAATCAATTGCAGAAAGGGGATATAGATTTGTACCTGAACAGTGGTCCATTGATGCATATAGCTACATTTTGAAGAATGCTGACGATATAATAAGGGCTTTTGGAGTTACCATAGCTGTGACATTAATAGGAACGGTGCTTTCCTTGCTTCTCATTAGCACCATGGCCTATGTACTTAGCAATAAAAAATATAGTAAAGGACAACTCCTAATGTGGTTTGTTGTGATTCCAATGTTCTTTAGCGGAGGTCTGGCTGCATCCTATGCGATTAATACTCAGTTTTTTGGAATAAAAAATACTATACTTGCCTTAATCCTTCCTGGAGCATGTTCTAGCTGGTACATAATTGTTATGCGCACATATTTTATGAAGAATATTCCAGAGGAGGTTTTAGAAGCAGCAAAAATCGACGGGGCATCAACATTCAGGTTGTATTATCAATTTGTGCTGCCTATGTCAAAGCCAATTCTGCTTACCATTGGCATATTTGAAGCATTTACATACTGGAATAGCTGGTATGAAAATCTTATTTATACCGATTCTGCTCATAGTAGTCTGTATACTCTTCAATATCTTTTGTACAACATGGAAAAGAGTGCATCCTACCTGACAACAAATGAGAATGTAAGCGGAACGGTTATGGGGGCTGTCCCAACAGAATCTCTAAGGATGGCACTTGCCAGCCTTATAATCATTCCAGTAATAGTAGCGTATCCGTTTTTTAGAAAACATTTTCTTAGAGGTCTTAATGCAGGTGTGGGAAAATAAAAGAGAGTAGCCAGTAATTGGTTGTAATTATAAAAATTCATTATAACAAAAAAAGAGCAACCAATTACTTGGTTACTCTCTTTTAAAGGATGCGGAAGGCGGGACTTGAACCCGCACGCTCGCAATGAGCACAAGATCCTTAGTCTTGCTCGTCTGCCAGTTCCGACACTTCCGCAAGAACTCTTTTGAAGTTCGTTTGTCTCAACGACAAGACATAATATATCAGAGAAACCGCCTATCGTCAACGGTTTTAAGCAAATTAAAGTGACTAACTTTAGCAGGATAAATCAGAAAGTTCTGACACTTCATTTCATCTATTAATCAACATAATAGTCTGCTCCATCAATCATTAATCTACTATTCCATTATTAAGCAGATACTGATGCCATGGCTCGTAGCATGAACCCTTTAAATGAACGCCGTCACCTGTTAAGCTGGCATCTAGATTTCCTTCCTCATCATCAACAACATCATTTATATTTAGGAAGAATATATGCTGTCTGTCTACAAGATCAAATAATGCTGCATTTCTAACATTAATATTTCCATTGTTGTAGACAGGGTCATCCTCTCCTCTTTCCTTTGTAACATGCATTGTGCTGTTAATAAAGATTAGTGCATCAGGCTGAATCTCTAGAATCCTATTTATAACATCTGCATAGGCATCGTGATAGCCTTCGTTTGTTCCTCTGCCGATTTCATTGATGCCAACCATAATATATACCTTTGAAAATGAAATCTTAGAGAGAGCCTCAAATATGGTTTCCTTTGGACCATTTTCAGTTTCAATCCATGCATCATTTTGAATGTTGTAGATTGTAAGAGACTTTTTTGCAAAGAATGTAGCTCTCGAATCCAAGGCCTCACAGTACTGGGACAATCCTACCATTCTGGAATCGCCAATGAACACAGCATCATCAAAATAAGAATCATCTACCGGTGTATAAGTCTTTGGCTGTAGAGGTTCCTCCTGCTTTGCTTCTTTAACAGGTTCTTTCTTTTTTACTGTTGCAGATGTTGTCTTTGGCTTTTCAGGTTCTTTAATAGCAGACCAAGGATATACTCCGTCTGTTGCGCCCTTTAACAGTGGCGCCATAACGGGCTCTGCCTCTACACTCTTGAAATAGGATTGATACCTGGTAGGCAGATTAATGTAACTACAAATAGACAAGGCTACTGTAGCTATAAATACTAAAATAATTAATAAATAAGTCTTAATCTTCATAATCAAATCCCCTAGAACCTTAAATACATAAATGGATTGCCAGCTGAATTTGCAAGACTAATAATTGAAATCCAAAACATAACAAATAAAACCAAAATCACCAAAATATTTGCCTTGTGCTTTCTGTAGAATGACTGCACAAAAGGAATGGCAAATACTAAACCCATAAGTAAATATGGCCAGTATGCCTCTAAGATAAAGACTACATCTTTATCATTTACTGCAATACCATTATTGATAACAGGAACCAGTCTAAGTGCGTAGGTTCCGATTTTACGGGTAGAATGAATTGCAAAAATCACCCAAGTGCAAGGAATCAGCACAAGAACATTAATACGTCCAAAAATTTTAAATAACTTATCATTCTTGGACAGAAGAAACTTTTCCACAAGAATAAGAAAGAGCAAAGCCATTGCCCACAAAAGATAGTTTAATGTCATGCCATGCCAAAGGCCTGTAATAATCCAAACAACCGTAAGATTAAAAATGGTTCTAACAGTACCCTTTCTGCTACCGCCCAATGGAATGTAAATATAATCCTTGAACCAGCTTCCAAGGGTGGCGTGCCAACGTCTATAGAAATCAGAAACTGAATTTCCGCTATAAGGCTGAATGAAGTTTTCTATGAAAGGGAATCCCAGCATCACCCCAAGACCTGCAGCCATAAGAGAGTATCCCCAAAAATCAAAATAAAGATTCATAGAATAGGCATAGGCACCTACCCAGGCAAGCGGTGTTGATATACATTCGTAGCCGATGGTTTTAATATCTGACCAGAGCACTGCTAAATGATCTGCAATCATCACCTTCATAAAAAGGCCAATAACAAAATATTTGAACCCATCTTCTACGGAAGCAAGAACATTCTGAAGGCGCTGCCATTTTGTGCCACGTTCTTCTACTGGAAGTAAATTCCAGGCAGTATTATTTTCCACATAAGAATATCTGCTGATTGGGCCCGAGATAATCTGCGGAAACATAGTAAAGTATGAGGCCATCTTTACAAAGCTAACCTCACTTATCTTCTCTTTATATAAATCTGACTGATAGGAAATCATTTTGAAAATGTAAAAGCTAAGGCCCAAAGGAAATGCAATCCCTAAATCCAATCGGCCTGCAATTTTAAAGGCAGATAAAAGAGCCACATTAAAAACAAGTGCCACAACAAAAACCGGTTTATTTTTCTTGGAAACAAAGTGGGCAAAAATATAGTTTACCAAGGTAGCACCTGCTAAAAGAGCCACAAATAATAAATCATTTATGGCATAGAAAACTAGGCTGACCATCAGAAGAATCCAAGGTCTGGCCTTTGCAGGAAAAATATAATATATAATTAATAATAGAGGCATAGCCCTAAAAATAAAGTTTAAATCCGAAAAAGTCATACACATATCTCCCAACTTCTCAAATATAGTATAACCCAATGATATCCTCTATTTCCACATATTTAAAATTACCTTTTTGTTACAAAATAAAGGCAACCTTTTTACAGGCTGCCTTAAATTTTTATCTTTTTGTATTCTGATATTTATCGATTACTTCATATAAAGGAAGATTTGGATCCTCAATCATTTTGATATCCGTATCCAATTGAAGCAACTTTTCCTGAGTAGGTGAACGCATTTCCCATTTTGGAAGACCTTCACCATTTGGATTACCGGTCTTTGCAAAATTCACCCAATATTTCTGCATTATCTCTGAAAGCTTGTAATCCTCCTCATCATAAAGTCCTGGATGTCTCCAAAGATTTCCATATGCGTAAGGAAGCTCGCCAGCATGATAATTGGAAAGGATATTATTTTTCTTAGTGAAATAGTACTCGTAAGTAGGAATATTCTGCTCAATTAAATAGTTGTTCCATAAATAATGAGAATAGCTAAACCAAATGGCTGAATATGCCTCATTGAGAGCACCCTTGGCATCTCCTAAAGCATCTACTATGAAATGCTGATCTCGCTGAGGAGAATCTGGCGGAACAACCTTTGCCATTTCCGCTGCCTGCTCTCCTATATCCTCTGCTAAAAGCTCCTCATAATTTTCTGCTGTAGCCTTGGTAGATAAAAGGAATGCATCAGCTTCCTTAGCATTAAAGCCATTAAGAAGGGCAAGTTCGTGATTATTCCCCTTTTCGTATGTAAGATAAGGCTGTTCAATAATAGCATATCCATCCACAGTCATAGCAGACTGATTGCTTTCGTTATCAAGAAGCTCTTTAGCAGAAAGTTTTCTAAGTTCTGCAGAAGATGAAGCATTAAAAGTATCTCTAACCTTCTTTCCTTCCTCCAAAGCATCTTCATAAGAACGGAAGGTGTGGAATGGCTCCACAGCGACAATACCACTAGATTCAGCAATTGCATAATTGAAAAGCCCCTCGGTAAGTGGTGAAACGCACAAAGCATTCACGCTTGATGCTCCAGCAGATTCTCCTGCAATGGTAATCTGATTTGGATCACCTCCAAACTGCTCGATATTGTCGTGAACCCACTTCAAAGCTGCTATTTGATCAAGGAGACCATAATTGCCAGTGGTGTCATTAGGCGATTCTTCCTTTAAATCATCTGCTGCATAATATCCAAATACGCCTAAGCGATATGCGAAATCTACAAATACTACGCCCTGCTTCGCCAAATCCTCTCCTCTATATTCAGTATATGAAGACTGACCAGTATTAAGGCTACCGCCGTGAATATAGAAAATAACAGGTTTTAAATCAGTATCCTGTGATTCCGGTGTCCATACATTAAGGTAAAGACAATCCTCGCTCATAGCCTCTATAAATTCATCTCCAGATTTCACCTGGTAATCATGCCATCCCAAAATATGAGAAAGGCTATCCATAAATGTGCTTGTGCGCTTCTGCATAGCCATAGGTCCGAATGTATCAAATGTTTTAACACCATCCCATTTTTCAGGAGCCTGAGGCTCCTTGAAGCGCAGATTTCCTATTGGTGCTGCAGCATAAGGGATACCCGCATAAACACGAACAGATTTATCTTCATTATACACGCCCCTTAGAAATCCCTGATTGATTTCCATCACCTCTGTAACCTGAGGATTCTTTGTATCAACAGCAGGTATGTTTTTGACAGGAGGCTTTGTCATTAAAAGATTTAATGCTAATACTATTATGTATGCAATCCACATCATCCATTTTGACCTGCGGGTTAACAAATTCTGTTTCTTAAGCATATGTCTTTCTAATAGCATTATGATGCCTGCAATAATGCCAACAATCCAACCTATCATTATATTCTTTGAAAGTTCTAGCACTATCAAATATAGTAAAGTGATTAATATAATAAATATTGAAAAGAACATATCTAACTCCTTACGATTGATTTTATGCAATTTAATTTTGCCATCAACAATATATCAGGATATTTTCCTTTTGTAAAGAATTCTACTTCAAAAGTTTGAAAAAAATTTATTAAAAAAATGTGAATTTAGTGTTGACTATAGTCCACCACTCTGATAATATACTTCTTGTCGTCAAGACAAGGAACTACAAGTTCTGAGCGGAAGTGTCGGAACTGGCAGACGAGCAAGACTAAGGATCTTGTGCTCATTGCGAGCGTGCGGGTTCAAGTCCCGCCTTCCGCATAATAAAAAGATAACCAGAGCGTAAAGCTCTGGTTATTTTTTTATGTGCCGATGAGTTCCTTGAAGCCCGGGCTTCAAGGTCTCATCGCCACAAGTGGCGATTCGGTCGGTTCAGCGGAGAAAAGGTCCACTGGACCTTTTCTTGTTTCCGCTTCACCCCGCCTTCCACTTACAAATTTAACTATATTTGACTTACATAAAAAAATCACAGGTATATCTTATTTGCTTCATACTTTTAACATAGTGATTAGGTTATACTTCTAGATACACACCGTAAGGAGTGACTGATTCATTTAGGGGGATTAATGTTTTCTAATCAGCTTCATAGTCAATAAAGAGGAGGTAATCGCTATGAATGAAGAAAGCATTAAAAAAATAGAATCAAAACTTGCAAGGGCATACAAGGAAGGACATTATGAAGAGACCTTGGTTAAAATGGTTACAAAGAAGCCAGGGGTAATCAAAACCATAGCAAATATTTTAATATCGATACATTAAAATAAAAAGCCAATCTGCTACTAAGAAACAGATTGGCTTTTATAATTTCTTTATTAACAAATCTCAGCTGAATCCAGGACAATGGTGAATGGACCATCGTTTAAAAGTGATACTTTCATATCTGCTCCAAACTCTCCTGTTTCTACGTGATAACCTTCATCACGACACTGGCTGATAATGTATTCGTACATATCATTGGCAAAATCCGGTGCACCCGCATCTGTAAATGATGGACGATAGCCCTTCTTGCAGTTTGCATAAAGAGTAAACTGAGAAATGAGAAGCAATTCTCCACCTACGTCAGTGAGGGAAAGATTAATCTTATCATTCTCATCATCAAAAATACGAAGGCCCAAAAGCTTCTTTACCATTTTGTCTGCAATTTCTTTTGTGTCTGAATCAGATACGCCAATCAAAACCAAGAAACCCTTTTTAATTGCTCCAATTGTTTTGCCATCTACAGCAACAGATGCTTCATTTACTCGTTGAATTACAAATTTCATTATTGATTCTCCTCTGGGTCGTGAACAGTTCCGTATAGTTTTAGATTGGTATTCTGGCGGTCTATTTCTTTGTTATAGCGAGCCTCAACACCATTCCAATATTTCTCAAGAGCTTTGTCTCCTCTTCTGTCTGGAAGATTAAAATCTTTCACCAAAATGTTGCCGAAGACTTCACTCATCTTTTCAGCACCTGCAAGATTGAGATGAAGACCGCCGTCATAAGTGTCTTTGCTCCAATCAAGTCCCATCTCATCCTGAAAATTAAGGAAATTAATATATGTCAAATCGTTGGCCTTAGCGTAATCTTCAATCTGTTTATCCCACTGCTCATACCAATATGGATAAAGTGTTGGCGCTTTTACCAAAATAAGCTGCACATTATTATCCTTACAAAGCTTTGTGAGCTTGTCTAAATACGTATATGCATTATCCCCAAACTGATAATCAGGCAAAGGCTTGCCCTCTGGAACATCCTCAGCTGGCTTTACATCAACACGCATGTAGTAGCCGTTAAATGATACCTTGTCACGATGGAATAAGTACTTGAAGTCCTCAGAACTTAAATCGCTCCAACGTCTGTGATATCTCAGTAACGGAAATACGTAATCTATGAAATGCTCCTCTTCAGTCATAGATGCCTTGATATTATTCACCTTGCTTGATGACCATTTCATACCATCAATGGACATTCTATTATAAGCCTCGTTCTGAGGCTCGTTATATTTCATTGAAAGAACATTGAAGACGATTACATCAGGATGCTCTCTCTTTAATGTATCCTCAGCAAGGTAATAGGACTGCCAAATAAGCTGTTGAGCGCTGCCACGTATATACGAATTGATTCCGAAGTTCTCCCAGAGATAAACTGGGGAAATATTCTCGTACAGCTCACAGTCTCCGATGAATACCACATTATGATCTGTAGGATCATCATAGTATTCTTTAATCATTGCTCCCTCTAAAACTCCAGACATGTACTTTGGCTCTAAGAGTTTGGTGGTGAAAAAGATGCCGGTGAAGGCTATGGCGATAGTTAATATAATTGATATAATTTTTTTCATTTATACCCTCATCCACTTTTTAAAACTGATTATAAATAAACTGGCTTGCTGAATATCCGATGCCGTAGGCGCCGAAGATTAGGGTGGCCATAAACAATCCGTACCAAATGATGAAACGAACTGGGGCAGCCTTGGCAGCAATCTTTTCTCTAACACTGCCACTTCTTTGAACCAGGCTGACTATAACTAGTACTAGCATACCAAGAAATACTATTGCGTAATCATACTCGGCAATACCCATTCCGATAAATGCATCTGCATTTAGCTGTGACAGACTGGATTTACTAAAGATACTTCCAAACATTTTAAATGTAAGAGGAACATCACGATAGCAGTCAAACATACGCAGTGATGACATGATAAGGACAGTTCTAATTACCTGGAACAATCTCCAGCCGAAGGTGCCATCTACGTGAACCTTGCTGTGGAACCAGCGATAAAATGGCTCCAGTTCCTGAGAAATCATGATAACAACAAAGTTGCCAAGTCCCCAAACTATAAAGTTCCAGCTGGCTCCGTGCCAGATACCTGTGGTAAACCAAACAATAAAGCTAGATAAATAAACTGGCACTCTCTTACCAAGATTGTTTCCGAGTCGAGCCCTACTTTTCTTTGAAAGCTTCATCATAAACTGGCTGGCACTGATTGGATAGAAAATGTAGTCTGTGAACCATGTTCCCATTGTGATATGCCATCTGTTCCAGTATTCCTTGATGTTCTTTGAGAAGTATGGGCGGATAAAGTTTTCTGTTACTTGGATTCCCATAGTCTCGGCAATGCCAATTTTAATGTCAGTACCACGAGGGAAATCTGGATATAGCGCTAAGGC
>JAEEGF010479391.1_pt1 | contig 10279 bp, 12 predicted proteins | sample 9134171 | NCBI WGS metagenome assembly JAEEGF01 (sample SAMN16246542, study PRJNA631951) | gut metagenome | biome: gut microbiome; feature: rumen; material: AP-attached | host: Bos | place: Iran: Karaj | collected 2018-10 | reverse complement strand
CCCGGCTTCAACCATGCGAGTGGTGAAGGTATGCCTCAAAGTATGGCAACTGAAATTCGGGAGCAAAACCGGAGGCATTTCGGATTTTTCAAACTCTTCCGTATTGCAATCACGTATGATACGCTTCAAAGCCCTGTTCAAAGATGATTCGTTATGAACCGATCCGTTCTTATTAAGGAATACGAAATCGGTATAATCGTCGATGGTTATGTTACAGGAAAGCCCCACTCCTTCTTGATACAGCTTTTCCTGCTCCAAAGCATCCTTTGCAAAATCCATGAGCGGGACCTGCCTTACGCTCGACTGAGTTTTAGGGGTGTTAATTGCGTAGTAGCAGCCTTCCTTATACCCCGGGATGCTGTGAGCGTAATAAACGAGCGTATGATTGATGTCAACGACCCCTTCATCAAGATCCACGTCACACCATCTCAGTCCGGTGGCTTCTCCGACTCTGAGCCCGGTTCCGAGCATAAAAGCGAATATCGGATACCAGTGAGAATTGGCGTTGTTCTGCGAGAGATAAGCGAGAAACAGTTTTTGCTCGGGCAAAGTCAAAGCCCGTCTTCGTTCCATTTTTATCCCGTGCGCCTGCTTGATTTCTTTGATGACGTTATTAGATGGGTTGCTTCTGATATAGTCGTCATCAACCGCCATTTCAAACACCTGATGCAGAACCGTGTGAACGCTGTCAAGCGTCGCGGGTTTTAGCCCTCGATCTTCAATCAGCGAGTTGTAAAAGCGTTTGACGTCGCTTTTCTTAAGATCCGCTATGCGCTTGAACCCGAAATTGTCGTGGACAAAGGCGTTGTACATATAGATGTAGTTGCTGAAAGTATTGTCCTTCAGCCCGCGTTTTAGGTCCTTCCATTTCTCGAACATATCGTTCACGGTCATAAACCGGGATTCGGATTTGATGCCGTCAACTTTGTCCTTGGAGATTTTGCGCTCTTTTTCTCTCAGTTCGTCAAGCGTCTTTGCATAGATGACGTGCCTTTTACCGTTGGCGTCTGTCCATCCGTATTGGTATGTTCCGTTCGGTCGTTGGAACTCGCCTGTGCTTAGAATGACCCTTGACTTATCTCTTCGTTTCTCTTTAGCCATAGAAAATGCTCCTTTCGATTTTTGATTATGATTATTCAACCCGAATTACAGTTTACATATAAGTAGTAAGATCGCCAAGTATGCGATTTTCTCAATCGCATACTTGACAAATCAAGATCAGATTGAATAAGCTTTAGAAATATACTCGTCAAGCTGTTTGCGCTTGATTCTTCGCTTTGAACCGACCCACAGAACAAACGGACAGTTATTCTGGTTCGTCAATCTATAAAGCGTATTTCTTCCGATTCCGGAGTATTCAGCGGCTTCGTCTAACGTCATAGTTGCTTTCTCCCAGAACGGAATAACGTGTTTCATCGGAGGTCCGCCGTTGTTGTATTCAACATTCATTTTGACGCCCTCTTATCAAACACGAGATAGTCGTACCCGAGATTATCGCACTTATCGCATTTTTCCTCTTTCTTGGAAAACGGGTCAAGACGTTTTACCATAAAGACCGGATTGGTTTTATAGTCTGCAAGACACTTCGGGCAGAGACAACGAATGTCGCCAGTCCGTTCAAGATTGTAGAACCACAGCCCGAATGTTTTCTTTATAGCGTTATTAATCTTGCGCCAGACCGATTCATCGTCAATGAAGCCGATGTACTTCTGCAATTCGCTTCTGTTGACGGTTCTGATCTGCTCAAGCATAACCATTGAGTCCTGCTGCAGTCCGAAACGTGATTCAATGATAACGTGAGAAGGAAGGTACTGCTTTTTGATAACTGATGTTATCGCAGCAATAATAACGGTGGGTGAACGGCTGAACCTGTCTGACTGGAGAACAAGGACCGGACGCAATCCGCACTGGATAGAACCTTCGTTGTTGCCGAAATCGTATAAATACAGATCTCCACGCTTGATTTCAGTTGTGTTTTGAGTTTTCATATTCATATCCTCTAATATTTGTAATGCGAGGTTCTTATTCCCCATCAATAGTCCCCTCATCTTCTTTGGACAAAGGGGTGCCATTTTTTAGCCCTAATCCGAAATATTTCTTGAAGTTTTTTTTGGCGCACTCAATCGACTTATAAACTGTCGGTATCGAAACCCTTTCGATTTTTGCAATCTTTGTTAATGATTGATCGTTTTCTACCCATAAGATGAGACGACGACGTTGTATATCTGGTAGCTTGCGTAAAGCAGAAAGAACCCGTCGACGGATTTCTTCTTTGCAACACTCATCAAGCGACGTCGTTAAGTAGTCTTCAACTTGAAGACTTAAAAAAGTCTGTTCATCATCACTGTCAACTTCGATGCTTACCGTGTTTCTCACATGACGCTTTTCAAACTTGTCCTCGTTTTTTTCATAATCTGCTATTGGAGAATAAAGCTGCATCGAGGCGACAATATAAGGTTCATAGTTATTTAAGAGTGTTCCATATTTCCGGATCAGATCTTCTTTTGAAAGATCGGTTAAGATCATATACTTCTCATATCCGACGTATCCCGGATATTCCTTAGCAAGTGTAAGCACTTTGCAATCTTTCTTAAACTCTGCGAACAGAGCGTTATCTACGATGGTTCTTTCTTTTTTCATTATTGTGATCTCCTTTGAATTTTGAATTTTTGGTTTTGGGGGTGAAATCAAAAATTCGGAGATCACGGGTATTTGGCTATGTAACAAAGCCAAAGAAAAAACATAAAAAGTCCTTTCCCGAACAAGGGAAAAGACTTCTATCGCAGTGCGAGCTATCCGAACAAGCAAAAAGCGCCGTGGAAATCAAGATGATATGGTTATCCCATAATCACTTTGACTCGCACGGCGCTTGGTAGTCCAACCTGAAAAGGTTCTCTCCGCTTGCTCGAATAGAGTGTGGTATATTCAGTTGTCGTTGATTAGATTATGATTTTGAGACCTGATACTTACGTCTCTTGCGACGGCAGAAATACGCAAAGTTCAAAACAGATATTTCCTTACACTTTTTGCATCTGATTTTGAAATGACCTTTGGCGTCCGAGAACGCATATGCTACCAAATATCCGCATTTAGGACATTTAAGCTCACGCTCTACAAACTCCCTTGCTTCCTGCCTTGAGCGTTCCGCTCTACGGATCGCCTCGTCTGAAGTATTTATACTATAATACTGCATTACTTTCTACCTCCCAAGCCGAGTTCTTTTTGAATGTACTCGGAAACATTGTGCCGGCTCAACATATCAAGATCTCTCAGCCGGATTACAAGAGCAGTATAGGACACCTGAAGCGTACTTGCCATCTTGTTGAGGATGGCTTTTTCTCTCGGATGGAAGATGTTATCACCGTAAATCGGAAGCCGTCTTCCGCCGTTAAACTTTTTCAGTGTGTTCTTCATAACGTAGCGAGGCATCAAAAGCGAAGCACCAATGGTATTTGCCTGCCATTCGTTTATACTGTATCTCTCCTCAAGATCATCGATTGTATAACTTGTTCTCTCCCGGTCTGTAAAATGATGAAAACAAGCCGGGCTGTCAGGATTGATTCGATTTGCTAAAACATGACCTGCTTCGTGACTGAGGACAAAACGTCTATGATTGTATTCGCACGGGTTCAGCAGGTATTTGTCCAACACAATCGTATTTCTCGGATAAACGACTTCTTTCGGCTGCCCGTTTTTCATAACGCGAAGCGGGCGTTTACCGTCAGATACAAAGGCAATCCTATCCTTGTCATCCTCAACAATGCTTTCGTAAAGGACAGGACATTTCAAGAAATCTCGGACGAAGGCGTCTATATCAATTGATTCCGGAATGGTCGATACATTTCCGATGAATTGCTGTATCAGACCGTCGCAGAGCTCCTCAGCTTCTGCACGAGAAATAAAATTGGTCAATTCTCATAACCCTCCTATAATCTATGTCACCTTTTTAATGACGTGCGTGACGACACCTTGTATCTGAATGTCTTTGTATTCCTTGACTTTATACCGCTTATTTGTGCTCTCGGGGCAAAGTGCAACAACTTGACGTTCGTCATCAAACCGAATACGCTTCAGATTGTTTTCGCCGTTGGTTAGAGCTACGACGAGATCTCCGGAGTTTGCAGTGTTCTGCTTTCTGACGACTACGTAATCGCCGGCGTCAATACCGGCAAGATTCATAGAATCGCCATATGCTTCAAGAATGAATAGTTCGCCATATCCGAAAATACTTGCAGGAAGATCGACGTATTCCTCAACCATCGATTCTTCTTCCATTGGATCTCCGCATACGACTCTACCGACAATAGGAGTGTTATTGACGGCGTGGTTGATTCGATCAGAGATATTTGTGATTATTTCTTTACCATCATACTTGATCATACCAAGTTCGCGCATCCTCGTGAGATAGGAGTGCGCCGTACCTCGTGCAGTATGTACTTCCTTAGCGATTTCAGTGGTAGAGGGAGACCTACCAAATTCTCTCCGGAACTCATTCGTAAAGGAAATAATGCGATCCATAATCTCCGTTTTCTTAACTCTCATACAACAACCTCACTTGAATTATAACAGAGCACCCTGCTCTGATATGAATTATATCACGATTTTTCGTAATTGCAAGAGTGTTTGCTCATGTTTTTTCGTCGAAAGAGTCAATTGTCGGTATATACCGACAATTCAAAAAAATACGCCCTGCATCTGAACGACGCAGGGCGTTAAAGCGCTTACTATTTTACCAACTGTACTCTGATAGCTTCAAAGTATAGTTTTCGCCGGGTTTTATGTCATAAAGAACAATTGAATCATCTTTGAACTTATCACCGCTATCTATCGCTTTCAAGTACAAGTTGCTTGAAGTAACAAGGTAACCGGCGCTGTCGTAAAGCTTATAAGTAATGATGTCATAGCCGGACTTGCTGCTTCCGGAGGTTTTGGTCCCTTTAAGCGTGACTTTGAGCTGTGGCATAATTCCGTCATCATATGTATATTCGAATTCTTCTACTCTGATTACGGATTCTGTTCTGCCGTCATATCCTTTGATTGCGATTTCGGCTGGGAGCCCGTCTACTGTCAGTGTAACGCCTTTTGTCGGTAGACAATACAAGGCTTTACAGTTGACTTCATCAAATTGAACAACGTTCTCTTTATATACCCTCAAGTATACAGTTCCGTTTGAAGAAGTACCTTCCGAAATTTCGGATGCCTTTATGCGGATATTTGCAAGATATTGTTCGCCGGCAACTTGACTTGTATAGTAACTGAAATCGCGTTTGCTGACAGATCGTGTTGCTTTATACAACTCATTACCAGACTCATCTTCTATACGAATATCAACATCAACATCTGCGGAAATGTACTTGTCGTTATCGTTCAGAAGCCCAAAGAAGAGACTGTAATCATTCGTCCCTTCGTTGTATTGGAACGACCATCCTTTTAGAGTCTCGATGCTATTCGATTCAATGATCTTTGAAGTGATTGCAGAACAACCGCATAAGCTTATAAGAACGATAAGGAGAAGAAAAGATATTATCTTTTTCATTTGGCTCCTCCTTGATCACCGCGATCCTGATTATCGGAAGAAGATTTCTTTTTGCGAGTCTTTTTCTTTTTTCCGCCAAAGATGCAGTTTAGCCTATCACAGTTTTCGTTCAAGTAACAGACTTCACAGCGAATCAAGTCAAATCCTTGGCGCATCAGTTCTTCGTCTGAAGGAAGATCGTAGTTGTCAATTTTCTTAACTCCGGAAGGATTTCTGATGCCAAAATCAATTTGCTTTCCTTTTCCGGTTTTCAGATAACGATACGGCTCCGCTGCAAACTCTACGCAATCCCCGGGCTGAAACGACTCAAAGCCTTTGATGTCCATCCAAATATGCTGTTCTTTGTCATCAGAGCAGATACCGTCTGGGTACATTCCTTCGATTGATATGCGCTGAAAACAAACAAATTCGTCGGCGAATTTCTCGATTTGCCCTTTGAACCCGAAGGGGATATTGTAGAAACACCATTGGAATCCGGCGTGTGTTTTACCGATTGCGTTGATTTGAGCGTCGATATAATCGTTATAGGTGAGTTTTTCACCATTAACGACGTCTTTCAAGCCATCCGGATCAAAATCGATATAGCCGGCCTCGGTTTCTTGGACAACCTTCTTTCCGTAGTTGGCTATTATCACCCCTTCATATTCGGGGTGTTTGGCAAGAAGATCTGCGGCTTTTTCCCGAATCTCTTTTTCTTGTTTCTTGCGAGCGCGTTCATCTGCTTGTCTCTCAAGACCTTTCTGCTTTTCGATGAACTCAATGTCGCTCTTCATCAGTAAAGGAGTGATGTTTTCGAGATTGTCAAGGTTGCCGTTAAGAACTCGCTTTTTGAAACTGCGAAGGACTCTAATTAGCATTTCTTTTGACAGGTATTTGGCGTCTCCGATAGAACAACTGTGATAACAGCCGGTCTGGATATTGCCGTGCTTGCTGCCGTAAAGAATAGCCGTATTCCAGGGGCAGAGATAGTGCTCCTTTGAAACCGATTTTCCGTACTTGAGTCCTTCTTCAAACTCCGGAAAAATCTTTGGATTGCCGCATCCTTCATAATCGTCTGTCCAAAAGCCCGACGGACCTTTGTCGGCGTTCTGAATCATGACGTCAATCAACTCGACTGTCGCTTCTTTCTTGTTTTTCTTGTTTTCCATTTTCTTAACCTCCGTTAATAAGTGCTGCATTGCAGCCTAACATGCTAACGTCGGAATTAAGAACTAAAAGCGCGTCTCAGTCGTTACCCGTCATTATAGCACGAAAATGTTAATAATTCAAGATTAACTATTCTGTCTTTATCTTGTCTTTCAGGCCGTTCAGGCTCTTCTCATGTTCTGCTTTGGAAATTGCGCCGCGTTCAAGGAAACAGTCTAAAACGTGCTTTTGCTGTTCAAAAAGTTTCTTTAATTTATCGGATCTTGAAAGTGATTCATATGGGTTTGCATTATCAGGATTCATACTCGACACTCTCCATAACTCTAAAGATTTCCCCTTGAAGATCCGTAATATCGTCTATGGGGAGATTTGAGCCGTCCGTGAAATGAAGTAATAGCTCCACATCGTCAATACGTTTGATATGTGCCGTCTTTTGCAGATAAGCACCTCCGGCTTTCTTATCGTCCGGTTTGAAGTACGTTACCGTAATCTCAGGCTGCTCTTTGAAACGGTCGTTCAGTATCTGCAATTTGATACTAAGGATTGCCATATCCGTTTCGCCAAGTTCTACTCTTTCTTCGGTCAAGCGAGCGGTTTCTGCAACAATACCGTCATAACCGGTAAGGGCGGCAAACGGCGAAAACTGCGCCGCATAGCTTGCTTTGCTCAATGGCGGATGACGATCTGAAACATGATGGGGACAGTTAATTATGTCGTTATAGAGACCTTCCTGGCTCATAAAATCACCTTTGCACTTAAATAATCTCCCATTTAGTTATTGAATCAGGGAGGATTGATTTGTAATCCTTGTAAAAAGACAGCAGTTGTTCTCGTGATATGTATATAGCGTTTTTCAGTTTATCCAGATTGACTATATGGGGAGCATAGAGATATACCATATAGCCAGCATCATCATATGATTTGTAGTCTAATGCGTCAATGCACTTGTTTCGTCCGCCCTTGACCTGAACAACTGCCTTTTTTAATCTATTCTTGTTGCGGTGAATTAATTCACACTCTATTTTAATTGTAGTTGACTTTTTAGCTATTGAATTTGAGAGTAAATAGTAATCCTCGTGTAGTTGAATAAACGAAATAACAAGTTCTTCAAGTTCAAAATCAGGAAGGTTATCAAGCAAATTACCTGTTATTGGCTTAATTTCATAGAATGCGGTCCCTGATTTTTCGTTGTAGGTGGATTTGGAAAACTCAATTATTATTTCATCTTTGAAATCTTGACAAACTCCACCTCTCGGGCGGTTGAATGACGCTTTAATCTGTCCTGGCACTTCTAAACCGTATTTATATGCACACACCGGAACTACAGCGCCTATATCAAGTTTTGGAATATACATTGGCATAGCTTTATCAGTTGCCCGGCAAATCCAATATATCCCGTCTAGATCTCTTGTCCAGAAAAGATCGTTGGGTTTTGCGTTCCAAAACACATTGTGCGAGTGATCAGCCCGGCAATTGTACCGTTCTTTTACTGCGTAATAATAATCCTCGTAACTTTTAATAGAAGGATTGGTTTCAAAAGCACCACTCCACCCAATTGCAACATACTGTTTTTCTGAATTTAGGCAAAAATCAATTAGTTCTTTCCTGCTTTCTCCGCTTGTCTTAAGATGAATTCTTGTTACTCTTTCCACAAAAGACCTCCGTCAATAAATACTTACAAAATGTTCTCTAGTGCTAAAAACTAATCACCCGATTTATGCCCACCGATAGATTTATTACGTTCAATCGTCGTAGCACCTTCCTGAAGGTTCATACCTTTAAGAATGGCATTCTTCCCGAACTTCTTTTTAAGTTCAATCGCAGTCTTCTGAACACGTCGCTCTTTTTCTCTCGCTGCTTTTTCTGCGGCGTTTTTTCTTTCTATCTCTTCCGGATCATCAAAGAGTGTCATTTGTATCTGTTCCGGCTCCGCTTTGACTTCTGATTCCGGTTTGACATGGTTGGCAACAACATACATCCGGCGAACGGTCAAATCCTTGTCTACGATACGATTATAAAGCTCTGTGATCTTCTCCATAATGAGTTTTGTGGACGAGGAATACTGACCGAGGTTGATAGAGCCATGAGCCATTTTAGGCGCTTTACGACCGTATCTGTCTGTTTCGATGGCTCCGTGATACGATTTGCCATTAGAAAGATTCTCAATGTCGTACCCGACCGTCAAAACCATCTGATCGGTCATAACTCCTTTTTCGACAAGATCTAAAACGAGCAGATCCGTCATTTCCTGAACGATCAACAGTCCTTTTTTGAAGTCATAAGGTTGTGACAGCACTTGGCCCGAACTTAAGCTGTTGTTTTCAGGCTTATATGATTTGACATCAGCAATCGTAGTTGGCTCCCATCCCCATGCGTGGTTGATGAGAAGCTCGGCGTTGACACCAAACTCTTTATAAAGCCTTTCTTCGTTTTCCACGGAGCATAAGGCAATATCGCCGAGCGTATAGATTCCCATAGCTTCCAATCGCTTTGCTATACCGGGACCAATGCGCCAAATATCGGTTATCGGCCTATGCCCCCACAACTGGTGCCGGAAACTCATAACGTCCAGTTCTGCAATACGAACACCGTCTTTATCTGCCGGTATGTGCTTTGCGGTCACATCCATAGCGACTTTGGCAAGGAACATATTTGTACCAATGCCTGCGGTCGCAGTGATGCCGGTTTCCGTGAGCACGTTCTTGATCAACCGCATAGCAAAATCGTGCGCGGTCAGCTTGTATGTTTTCAGATAGTACGTCGCGTCAATGAACACTTCATCGACTGAATATGCGAATATGTCTTCTGGAGCGACGTCTCGGAGATACACAGAGTAGATCTGTCCGCTGACTTTCATATACTCTGCCATTCGCGGCGGCGCTTTGATGAAATCCAGTTCAAGCGTCGGATCTTCTTTAATTTTCGTATCGTCGTCAGACTTGCCTGAAAACGGTTTTCCGCGAAGAGCACATTTTCTTTGTCGATTGACTTCATTGACCTTTTGAATCGCCTCAAAAAGTCTTGCTCTCCCGGATATGCCGTAGGATTTAAGCGATGGAGAAACGGCGAGACAAATTGTTTTTTCGGTTCGGCTCTCATCAGCGACAACAAGGTTCGTTGTTAAAGGATCACGCTTGCGCGCAACACATTCGACGGAAGCGTAAAACGACTTCAGGTCTATTGCTATATATGTTTTATCGCCGTCGTCTATCATCACAATGTACACCGCCTTATAGATCTCTGTTATAAAAAACAAATGACTTCGTTGCTTTGAACCACTGATAATAAATGCCGTTTTGAGATTCAGTAATCAAATCCGGCAATTATTCCTTTCAGCTTTTCGATTCGATTTTCTGCATCAATACCGTCATCACCGTGATTTATTTCCCACTCTTCAATCAATGAATCATCTTCTTTGCTGTAAAGCGCATAAGAATTATTCAAACACTTTATATACCCGTCTTTGTAAACAAGTTTTTGCCCATAGTCATCCCTTGAAAGATGAGCCTCATCTGCTGTTTTCAAAAAAGGATTATATGTGTTTTCAGACCATTTTGATTGTGTCAGCATCACAGAGAATAGGTATGGGGACGACTC
>JAEEGF010387541.1_pt1 | contig 10279 bp, 11 predicted proteins | sample 9134171 | NCBI WGS metagenome assembly JAEEGF01 (sample SAMN16246542, study PRJNA631951) | gut metagenome | biome: gut microbiome; feature: rumen; material: AP-attached | host: Bos | place: Iran: Karaj | collected 2018-10 | reverse complement strand
ACTACGGCTCACCCCACTGTCTCCGGTACAAGGCAGTATAAGGATGGCCTTATCCACATGAATCTGCCCAATGTATTGCAGATTCTTACACAGAGCGATTATATGACATTTTGCTTTAAATCTTGGGATCCTTCCAATCCCAATCGTACGATTTTCTTGTTCATGAAGATGGAGCCATTCCTTAAAGGAGCAGCTGCTCAGAGATGGTATAAAATCAAAGCTGGCAGCAACCAGGAAAGTGTTTACAGGCTTTATTCTGAAGCACCTGTAATGGAAAGCTGTACAGTAGAAGCATTCCTGAATTCAATTCCGCAGATTCGGGATTACTGCGATTTGTATTATAAGAGCGGGTTGACGGTCAGTTCATCTGTACTACCGCAGATGACGAATGTGGAGATACTTCAGAAGACGCCAAGTACGCTGCCCGCTCCTTCAGATTGCAAGGAAAACGTGATTGCCCGCATATCGTATAAGGATTATCTGGGCACTCCCTGTGAAGGATTGGTCACTGCACAGCCAAGAGATCCGGCACAGTATTATCTGGACGGCGTAGATACTCTGCCTTATACGGTGAATCTCTTTATGGGTGTTACAGCTCCGGTGGGAGAGCTAGAAGAGATTGAGCCGGTACTGACCGAATGCCTAGGCTCCTTTGGCTTTGAAAGCAGTTATGTTCAGCAGGCAATTGGGCTTTCAAACGAACAGACGCGGCAATTGAAAGAGCAGCTGAGGCAGATCGAGGCGGCACATGATGCGATGATGCAGGCCTGGTATGCTCGTGAGCAAGCACATGATATTGCCTTCCAGAAGCTCAGCGACAGCATCATGGGCTACGACCGTTTGTATGATAGCAGTACGGGAGAAATATACCGTGCGGATTTGGACTTTTATGATTCCTATAATCTGAATCGCTATGAATATAGCAATTCCAATCTCCAGCGGATCGACAGCAGCTCACAGCAGTATTATCTCCAGGGCGTAGATTACTATATTACGAAATGATCGACACTATCTTCCCGGGGGTTCTCCTACATTATCTCCGGGAAGATAACAGGACTGTGTATAAAGTAACTCGACATAAGAGGAGGAGGATTGTTCCATGAGTGAAAAAAAGCCGCAATTTTCAAAATTCTTGCATGGGTTTCTGATCTACTTTGCTATGTGGGCGTTCGCAGCGTTTGCTGTTTTGTTTGGAATTAAGTTCATATATGAAGGACAAATGAACGGTTATGAGGGCTTCGAACTGGTAATGCTCATTATCGTAAATGTGTTGCTGATTGGCTTGGGGCTTTATGTTGTAAAAGTGCGGTTTGATCTGGCGGGTTTCAAGGAAAAAGCGCCGAAGGAATTGCTCTGTGTGTGTATTATCGGAGCTGTTCTGTGCCTCGCAAACTATTGGGTTGAAGACATTGCTGGAGATGATTTCAACAGATCTTTGCTGTCTACAGCATTTATCCTTGCAGTCTGGGGAATTGGCGTGTACAGGTATTACCGCATGCATGCAGACCTCTTTGTAAACTGAAAAAATTTAATAGCATATGGAACTTTTTCCACGTACATTCGTCAAATAAGACAGAATCGATTGATTGGTCAGGAGGATGCGACGTGAAAAAAGCAAGTGCATGGATGATCCTTGTGATACTGGTTGTGGGCATGATGCTGCCCATTTGCGCCGAAGCGCTGGACAGGACTGCAACCGTTCCAAGGATCATATTATTCACATTTTATCGGCAGATGGGATGGGGTGACCGGGTGCAGATTGGCTGTGTTGATGAGGATGGCGGTATATGGGCAGGGATCGGTTTTGATAGTGAATTCAAATGGCCCTATAAAACAGAAGAACAGCTTGCCTATTTGCAGAGCGGGAAAAATCTGGAAAAGGTCGGACAGATAGAGTCCAGCAAACTGTTTGATTTGAAGGGGCTTGTTTCGAGCGTATCGGACTTTGGGCAAAAATCGCATCCTGTTGCCAATGATGCGGGAACAGAGAAAAGCTATGCCGTACAGTATGGACGTGAAGGAACAGCAGCCAGCATTCTGTTGGGAATGTCCGGGGATGACTGCTTTGAGAACACAGATCCAAATGCGCAGGCACTATATCGGGCCTTGCGGGAACTGTTGCCTTTTGTGACGTCTTACGGTGCACCCATGGGACCGTACGGCTTTCAGCCAGTGCCTGTTCAGACGTTCTGTAATGTGGGTAGCCTTGATTTTGAACAGGTAATGGTTTCGGCAGTTCGTTCTGACTGTGAAGAAGGGAACATAGAATTGGCGGTAAGCGACGCAGAACGTGACAGCTTAATCCGCTTAGTGACAAACGGGATTGTGACAGGAAAAGCAAATGCATCTGCCGTTACTGGTGGGACGTACACCTATGTGTTTTCAGATAAAGCAGGGAATTACCTTGGAAGCATTGAACTTTATAAAGGATTTCTTGTCCGGTCAGACGGAATGTATTCAATCTCAGAATGAGGGGGAAAATTCAATGAATAAGTTTTGTGTTGTTATGCTTAGTTGCCTGATGCTGTTCTGCGCTGTTACAGCGTTTGCACAGGATACTGCCGAAGTGCCGATGGAAAAACAAATTATGATGTTTACTATTAACGGTATCGATTATTGCCTGGGTGCCAGTACTGTACAGGATCTCGTAATGAACGGCTGGGCATACACAGTCGAAAATGACGGAACGTATGCATTTTATGATCCTGAATTTGAAAGTTATTTCTATGTTGTTACTTCAGCAGGTGCAGCGGATGATCCTATAGTTATTATCGATCTCATGTGGGCAGACGGAGTTCCTGCCGCATATTGCGGCTTTGTGGCCGATCAGGAGGCGGAAGGAAATGAGAATGCTTTGATGAAGTGGCTGATGGAAAACTTCGAGGCTGAAACAAACGAAGAAGGCACGTTGGTTGCACAGCGTGTGTTGTCAGATGGTAATGTGCTGCAGGTCGAGACAAAAGACACCCGGGTCAGATTGTCGCTGACGGCGGCTGAGCGGCTTGAGTGAAAAAAGAGTATTATTCAGCACATTTTCTTTTCTGTATAAAAATCAAAAAACGATCTGTCGCAGAATTGCTGCGGCAGATCGTTTTTTTATAAGGAATTTAAGAATCGCTTCTGAGAAGGGTTGCATCTGTATAAAATGTGTTCATTTCTTCTTCGGTGGGGAATACGGCGACATACATCTGATTGCCCATTGCCCCGGATAGAGCATCGGGAATACGCTCCATCATGCGCATTTGCTTGGCGTACTTTGCTGCGAACTCTTCATGGCTCATGAGAAAGGGTTTGCCATCTCTGCGGCCAGCGAATGCGCAGAAGTAATGCTGACCCTGGGGCTTGGTGGAATGGTCAAATGCAATCATGTCCGCCCAGATCTTATACACATCTGTGCTGTTGGCATAGTTCATCATATCAGGAGAAAATCCGCCACAGGGGCGCATGTTTACTTCCAGGGCTACCACATCGCCTTTTTTACCCATGTACTGGTCACAGGTAAGACGGAAAAACTCGAAGTGAACAAAGCGGCTTTTAACACCGAAGCTCTTTACTGTGGCACGTCCCGCAGCGCGTACGTCGTCTGCCAGATCCTTAACAATATAGTACAGGGAGTTATCGTTGTTGTTCACGATATCCATGATTGAGTTAGGAGTGACATTGCCAGTCTCAAAGATGGGTTCGCCATTGCTGTCGATGATTGCGTCGTAACTGTTGACTTCAGCAGTAACGAACTCCTCCATGATATATCTTACCTTGGAATCTTTTGTGCTCAGAAACTCCCACAGCCCCCACTCATTCTTCAGCTTATAGGTGTGGGAAGCGCCAACCCCATTATCTGGTTTTACAATAACGGGGTATCCGACTTCGTTTATAAATCTGATACATCCATCGTAATCGTCCACGATATGATACCTGGCTGTACGGATGCCCGCGGCATGATAGTATTCCTTCATACCGCTTTTATATTTTATACGGCCAAGATCTGCTGCTTGCCAGCCGCTGGTGATGTGAAAATCTGTGCGCAGTTTTGCATCCTGTTCAAGCCAGTATTCATTGTTGCTTTCCAGCCATTCAATGCGTCCATACTTGTGAATAAAGAAAGCTACGGCACGGTATACTTCTTCATAATTTTCCAGACTGGCTACCTTATAGTACTCATCCAGGCTGCTCTTCAGATCGAGGGTAAGCTCATCATACGGCTGGTCACCAATGCCCAGGACACGCAGACCATTCTGCTTTAATTCTCGGCAGAACATCCAGTAATTAGTAGGAAACTTGGGAGAGATAAAGATAAAGTTACGCATAAACAACACCTCTTCCTTTCAGATTTACTGCTTTTAGTCGATCAGGTGCGGCACATGATACTCAACCTGCTTATACCACCAGTCCCAATCATGTGCACAGTCTGAACCCCAAACATCTACCCAGATATTGATACCTTTCTCATGACATATCTCAGCTACCTGGAAGGTGGTTTCGGGCATCTCCCAGGGACCTGTGCCTACTACGATAATGCCCCGGTGACGGTTATATTCTTCAATGTACGGATGATCCGGGGACATGCCTTTCAGGTAATCGATGGGGCTGTTCAAATATACCAGATCATCCATATAATTGCCAAAACCGTAACTGGCAGTATAAATGCCGCTCAGGGCAAGCAAGCCGTCGAATAAATCCGGACGGCGGAAGTACAGGTTGGCAGCATGTGTTGCCCCCAGGGAACAGCCAAAGGCAATTACACCGGGATGACCGGTCCAGCAGTTGCGGGCATTGACCATATCCCGGATGAAAGGCACGGCTTCATCAAAGATGAAACGCATCCACTGCTCATGCCGCTCAATGCGCCAGCGAGGATCACTGCCCGTATTGCTCCAGGTCTCCTGATCGATTGTGTCAATTGAAAAAACCATAATACGGCCGGAATCAATCCAGGGACGCCAGATATCTGTCATGCGGAAGTTTTCAAAGTCGAAGAAACGCCCGTTCTGACAGGGGATGAACAGGACAGGGCGACCTGCATGACCATATACTTTTATTTCCATATCCCGATTCAATGCAGGACTGTACTCTTTGAAATATTGGGTTTCCATACTATCACTCCCTGTTGTAGAACAAGACCTGCATAAACATAGGAATCTGCTCTTCCCAGCTAGCTTCACAATGATCTCCATTGGGGACAATGCGACTAGTTAGCAGTACACCGCGCTCCATCAGTGTGTCTGCGGTATCCATATAGCAGCGCAGCATATCTTTATGATTCCCCATTTCGCGGGATCCATAATCCATATATACGACAGTTCCGGGCCGAAAACGGCTTTTCCGGATCAGGGGTGTCATCTGACCGTTGACTGGCCAAACAGAAGGCGAAAGTGCTGCGGCACGACTGAATACTTTATTGTATGCAGTGACTGCGTACAGACTCATGAGCCCGCCCATACTGCTGCCGGCAATCCAGGTATGCTTGCGGTCCGGCAATGTAGGATATCTTTTGTCAATTATGGGTTTCAGTGTGCGGCACAGCCAATCCATGAATTGCTTTCCGCGGCCTACGATTTGACCAAACTCTGGGATATAGAAGTTAAACGGTGAATACTCATTCAGTCTGCCGTGAGGACGACGATGATTGCAGTCCACCGCTACTACAATAAGACCGGTGCCGTGTGAATCAAGGTATTCACCCATTCCCCAGCTTTTCCCGTATGTCGCATCACTGTCAAAAAACACATTGTGTCCGTCAAACATATATAATACGGGAAAACGCATATCGGGGCTTTCCTGAGCCTGCTCTGGCAGATAAACGTAGACTGTGCGCGGCTTTTTACCGCCGATGGGGATTCCCCATTTCTCGATCATAAACCCACCATCCCGAGAAAAACATCAGAACAATTTTAGTTTAGCACAGGCAAAAAGAATAAACAAGGGACGTATAAAAAATCAGAAAAGGACGTTTGACAGCAATAGAATTTGGCGGTACACTAAATTTGATCTGATTTGATAAACGGATTCCGTGAAAAGGAGCAATCTATTTAGAATATGAGTAGCCGGTTCTTTCAGAATACTGCCTGTGAATTCTTTCCCTGCCATAATGGTGTGGCGGAGAAAGATTTCAATTGCCTGTTTTGTTATTGCCCTCTGTATGTACTGGGGAAAAACTGCGGGGGGAACTGTGAGTATACAGCAGAAGGTATTAAGAGTTGTGAGAACTGTTCTTTTCCACATTACAGCGAGAATTATGATCAGGTGATAGCACGATTCCCTGAAATTGCAGCGGTTGTGCAAAGGACCGACAAAGAAAAAAAGCAGGGAACAAACATTGCAGTTTGCAGCGAAGATTGAATGCATATAATGTGTGTAGAATAAGAATACATGATGGGGGAGTGCTGATTCATGGAAGAACAAACGATTACGATCATCATCAAGACACAAGGAGAAAAATGTGAAATGACCAATGAACAGATCAGGGAATGGTATGAAACGAATATACGTGGACTATTTAATCCTGCTTATGGGACGCCTGAAATCACAATAGATGTCGAGCGCATTATTAGATAACACCGCGTTCGTTCGATTGGACGCTTGCAGTTAATTCATTCAAGGAAAGGACAGGTTTCATGTACGGAGCGATACTTGGAGATATGATTGGTGCGCCATATGAGTTCGACCGTGGTGAAAAAACCAAGGATTTTCCGCTGTTTATTGCTGCATCACAGTTTACGGATGATACGGTAATGACTATTGCAGTGGCAGAAGCTCTCCTGGATGCTTATGGGGCAGACGATGATGCAATTCTTGCTGCTTTAACTGCGTCTATGCAGCTTTGGGGTAGAAAATACCCAGATGCTGGCTATGGAGGTATGTTTAGAAAATGGCTGCGCACTGAAAATCCTTTGCCGTATAATAGCTTCGGGAATGGTTCCGCCATGCGGGTGGCTGCAGCAGGGTGGCTGTATGACTCCCTTGAGAAGACCCGACAGATTGCTCAACTGACAGCTGCTGTCACACATAACCATCCTGAAGGCATAAAAGGCGCAGAAGCGGTAGCTTGTGCAATCTACCTGAGCCGTACAGGAAAATCCAAAACAGAAATCAGAAAATATATCGAAACGGTATTTCATTATGATCTTTCCAGGACCTGCGATGAGATTCGACCTGCCTACCGGCATGTTGAAAGTTGCCAGGAAACCGTGCCTGAAGCAATCACGGCTTTCCTGGAAGGCAAGGATTTCGAGGATGTGATCCGAACGGCGGTCTCGCTGGGCGGTGACTGCGATACATTGACTTGTATTGCGGGGAGTATTGGTGAAGCTTTCTTTGGCGTACCGGAATTCATGAAAACAGAATGCAGAAAAAGGTTGCCGCAGGATATCCTGACTGTGATGGATAGGTTTGAAAAGTACTGCAGATAAAGGAGCGTATCATCACGCAATTACCAAATGATACGAAGCGTATTATATGTGATGAATTACGACGACAGGAGAAAGAGTAGATGGGAAAAACGTTGGCGTTTATATGATATAGACGTACGCATTTCCAGCAGTGATATCAGAAAAACAGCCTGTAATTAATGAACGATATAACACACCCCCTTCCATATTAGAATTTTTCTCTGATCTGGAAGGGGAATGTTATATTTTACTGTTTTTCAATCAGTACCAGCAATTAACTATGAACTCAGCTTCGGGTGCGTTTGCTGTGGTAAGTATGGTAAAGACCTGGAAAGCTAGAAAAAGCATTAAGTGCTTTTTTTCGCTGCTAACTTACACTTTCATATGCTGTTTATTTCTGTTCCGGTTGCCACACAAAAAGATTGACAGAAGCAGCCAGCTGGCGGAGCAAGATGAGAAGAGAGCTGTCCGGATTGTAAACGGTGGCATATGTGTCACCGCTGTCCAGCGTGATTAGACAGTCACCATGCCCTAACAGTATATTCATTTGCCCATCAAACCCTTTGACCAGTTGTGTTAGTTTCTCCGGGCACGGATTATATGCTTCTGATCCTGAAAGTGGAAGTATATCCAGGTCATAATAACAATTTAATCGCAACAACAGATCGACGTACCGCTGTCGCAGTGCAGGAGCGTATGAGGAATCCAGCCAGTATTGTTCTATGGCGAAATACTGACCCGAACTATGCGCTGGGACCTGGCAGGGAAGCAGGTCTATGATCCAGTACGGCTGTTTCAGGAGCGATTCTATTGTACTCAGTTTTTCTTCTGGGGTCATCTGGTCCTCTCACTTTACTTGTTTGAAATCAGTATATTCGAATGAGAATGGAAATTCAATTGCTGATTTCAGATTTAGTTACGAAAGGCCGGTATTCCCACAGGAAAGTGGGAAACCGGCCTTGATAGAATATTTGTTATCTCCTATTCATCCGCTTCACGGGACTCAGCACCGTTAGCCAGTGCTTTTGCATATTTTGCGCTCATCAGATCAGATGAATACAGATACTCTTCGCCGTTAACATCTGCAGTACACTCACAGATATCCTGATAAGCATCATCTGTTTTCATCTGCGCGATGACGGCATGCATCCGTTCTTTATCAAGGAAGAAAGGCTGCCGTGCAAAATAGTAGACCGGTGTAGGTGTAGGGAATGCTTTGCAGTTGAAACGTACCATTTCTGCTACAGTGCGGGCATCGTCTTTTTCCAGTGTCAGCATGGCAATTTTTGCATAGTTATGTGCCATAAGTTCATCGGAATAGAAATAGATGTCTTTCCTTCCTTCTACAGTACAGATGTCCTTGCAACTTTCGTCCTGCCAGAGCTCATTCAGAAGAGCGTCGATGTCTTCTTCATCCTGACTGATCAAAGACTTAGGAGTAATCAGTGAAGCCCCACAGCGTTCACGGATAAAGCATGCCAGCAACTGAGCCTTTGTTTTTTCAGGCTCCGGGGGCATTTCCGGTTCCGGAGCGGAGGGAACGAACGGATCTTCAACGTCCGGCAGAGACTGCATATAGTCGAAGATATCCGGTTTGCTGTTCGCGGCTCCCTCTGCTGCAGGTGTTTCTGCCGCCCGCTGCATTGCCGGATCCAGCGCATCGCTGAATTCGCCCGGGATTTCACTAGGCTTCATACTGACATCTTTCGCGAAGCCCGGCTTTCTGCGTCCGAACAATGCCATGTATCAGACCCTCCTTTGTGCCACGTGGAATTAGATCAAACCAAGCTCTTCGAGCTTGTCGGCGCAATCGCCCAGATCGAATTTTTCCAGCGTTGCACGGGTGGGGATACCAGTCTCCTTGTCCCAACCCATGGCCTCATACCACATATCCAGGCTCTTTTCCCAGTCTTCACGATCCAGCTTGACAGTGCCTTCCTCAAATGCCTTGAAGTTCGGCTCTTTATCAAACACCCATTCGCTGACCTTATCATGATCCTTGCGCAGATTGGTGCTGCCAAGGTTCAGCTTGAAGCTGACGGCGGTCATAACGCGCAGAAGCTGGGAAATGCGTTCAGAATCGCGCTCCTGATCTTCACGGGTATAATCTTCACCGGTAACAGCGGTCATATATTTGCCGTCCAGATCCAGGTCACCGATATAGTTGCGCTTCTTGGCGGTGGAGATGGTCATAGGATACATCCAGTTGCACAGCGTGGCGCTGTCATGCCACTGCTTGCCAATGAACGCCCATTTAGCCAACTTGATTTTGTTTGCATTGATGGGGGTGTATTTCTTCTGGGCATCCGTGCAGCCTTCGCCGAAGAAGTACTCCAGCACGGGCTTGATGATCTCGTTGTAAGGTGCACCGGAAGAGCAGAAATTGATCAGATGATGGATCATGCAGTCACGGTTATACATCATGCTGTACAGTGTGCCGGCCTGCCAGCAGTTTTCAGGACCATGATGACGGGGATAACCGTTATGACCGATGTTGAAGTTTTTGGCATTTACGAAATCATAGAAGCTGACGCCTGCCACGTTCTTTGCCGGATCGTCCATGCCCCATTTTTCATACAGACGATAAGTGCCCAGACCAAGGTCTGCGAACAGGCCTTCGCCGGTCGAGATACGGCGGTAGCACTCAACGACCCAGCGGGGATCGCCGCTCTCCATCAGATCCCAGGGAATAGTTTCCCACTCGCCGGGATACAAACGGTCAGCTACATCCTTCAGAACACCGGTTGTATAGGCCATGTTGAAATCTTCATACAGGTTGCCATAGTTGCACCATACGCCATAGTCGTCTGCTGCACGGGAGCCGGCACCGCCCAGGATCATCTTGGCATCGCCGTCATCGGCAAAGCTGTGGGTGGACTTAACTTTCTCAC
>JAEEGF012478899.1_pt1 | contig 10280 bp, 11 predicted proteins | sample 9134171 | NCBI WGS metagenome assembly JAEEGF01 (sample SAMN16246542, study PRJNA631951) | gut metagenome | biome: gut microbiome; feature: rumen; material: AP-attached | host: Bos | place: Iran: Karaj | collected 2018-10 | reverse complement strand
ATCCATCTGCTTCTTACGGTCGGTAATTCCTTCGGCTTTGAAGATCCCGTCCCAGAATCGATTGGCGATCTCGATGTGATACTTGATAGGTGCAGAATTCTTCAATTTAGCTTCCTTTGCCATACCGATTAGACGCTTGATATTATACCAGTTGCCCTTAAACAGAGAACCATAATAAGGGATGGGATAATAGGTGCTGTCAGGTGTAGGTACACGGCTGACGATGGCGAACTTTCGCGTGTTGGATTTGGGCTTCTTACCATTGGCTGGCTGCATACGCTCCTGCAGGTCAGCCCAAGGAGAATTGAAATCCAGAAGCTCTATCTTCTCGACTTCGTCCTTACTGGAGATAGACTTTCGCCAGTTCGCATACAGAATATACGGTATGCTACCAGACTTGTCTGCAGGAGCAAAACGGCAGTAGCAGGCCTCTTTGCGGAGAATACGTACAACTTTTGAACCATCAGAACTCAGAATGATGATAGACACACAGAAACCGAAATGCTTGAAATCCTGGCAGACACCGAGGAAATACGAGGCCAGAGAGTTATCCATCAGGAACTCCTGGACTTGCGACTTGGTGGCAGCACTGGCTTCGGATGTGTCATAGACCAGGCCGGAACCATAGCAGACTTCAGCGTTGAAGATCTGACAGGTGGATAGTGTCTCGTCGGACTCAATAAGCTCGAGAATGCGGTAAGGCATCTCGTTGTCAGCGCCCCACGGCATATACTGGTAGCCTTCGGCCAGAGTGCGTGGGATGATGTCAGACTGCTCCTTGAATACTTCGGAGCTGTTGACCATGAATGCGGCGCTGGCTTTGAGGTCCGGGATGGATTCAACAGAGTTGAAAGAAACGTAATTTTTCATATCGATGATTTTTCTGGCAAAGATATGAATATTGAGAACTACGTAAAAAGACAAAAATTACGACTATTTTAGAGATAACAAAAAGTCTTCTCCGTAAGATGTTTTTAAAAAATCCATATAATGATTCATGACACCAGCAAAATAAACATTTGGAGAAATCGTTCTGGCTGTAGGATGATATCCAAGTAAAATAAGAGTCCTAGTTCTTGTGTCATAAGCGAGATTGTTACTTTGTATAAACAAGTCTGACTGCGGGAACATATCTTTAACAAACTCGCTTATTGGCCATCCACTACATACATATATGTTTGGACGTAATATAGAAAGTTCTATATGTAGAAAATCTGCATCTCTATTAAGATAGCATTTTAATTCACTATCCTTAAGTGAGCCTTTACCAGCCTCTTTTTTGCATTCAATATAAGCAAAAGGCATATTTAGCAGACATTCATTTACTTGTGGATTGTTCTCGACGTGGCTATAATTATAATCATCATTCAGCAAGCCATATAGCACATTGGCTATATTACGGAACAGTTTACAACCTAGACGTCTGTTTTTCTGATTATTGGGGTTTTCATTATCGATTAGCCAGTCTCTTACATCATCACAAGAACCATCAGACTTGTCCTTCAACAAGAAAGCTATTCGTCGTTTTGTAAGGAACCAAGCCTCATTTTCATTAGGTATATTCCGCATTATTCCGTCACGAACAAATGTATATTCGGGACATCTTTTCTCCCATAGATCGAAAAGATGGTCAAGCTGTGCATTATAGTTAATCATACCATTGTAGTTTATTGGAATTCTATGCTATATCCTCCAAACTCACGTACTTTCTTTATCGTTGAAGAGTCTAAACCTTTATAGTTAACAAACATCACATATCCACCACTCTCCTTTGCTGCTTTTGCTATTTCTGGAATAGTAGAAGACCTATTACTACAATCGCAGGTGAAACAAGCACCTGAACTAGCAAGACTTTCTGCTTCGAATCCGGCATCTATAACTGCATCAAAAATAATGAGACCTGGGGCCTGCATAGCTATTCTTTTCATATTTTCAAGAATAGCGCTCTGCTTCGGATTAACATTAAAGAAAGTTATTTTCGCTCTAGAATTATTTATGATTTTGAGGGATTCATTTATTTTGGAATAAGACTTGTCGAAATCTATTTTGACATCAATGCCTTTTCGTAGTTGGGATTCAACATCTGTCATACTAAAAGAAACTGATTCATTCTTTAAAGCAGTTTTTTTCACGGGAACTACTATAGGAGTAACTTTTTTGTTTATAGTAGAATTAGTTTTCGAGGGTATTCTCTTGTAGCTAGAACTTTTCGAGCCTTTACCTGAAATTATTTTTATCTGTTTTTCCCCGTCACTAAACTTTGCATAAACCAAAAGTATTATTAGTAAAATGTAGAATATAATCCACTTGTGATTCATTGCAAATTGCCAAATATGCAAATCGAACATACTTAGTATTAACTGAGCCAATCCAATAATAACTATTATGGCTGCATACATAAGCATTCCAAGAAAAACCATTTTAACTGCAATCTTAACATCTTCAAAGAAAGTAACCGATTTAATTCCGTTCTTTACGATATCATAAATAAGGAAATATAAAATGGCTCCTACAAATGGAATAAATATCTTTATCCATATTGGTGATGACTCAAACATAGCTAGTAAATTCTCCATAATAAAAATCTTATGTAATATTTATAATGTCTGATGCAAAGATAAAAAAGATTTTCGATATTAGCAAAGAATTTTTAAAAAAAATGGCGAGCTTCACAGCCAGCCATAATCTATACAATTATAAATTTAACCCGAGACAGGAATAAAACCTGTACTCACTCATTCTTTCCCTTCACAGGGGTATGAATGAAAAAATCTAGGTATGGGCAAAATGCCCATGGCCAAAAACCAAACGCAAAGGTACAAAGAATAAATGAAATACAAACATTTTGGCTAATAATTCTTGGAATTAGTGAGAAAATTGTAATTTTGCAGCAAAATGAAGAAAATGAAAGAACCAGATATACAAAAAGCAGATGTATCTACGGAGCTGGAGCTGCCGATGTACGATGCGATAGCAGCCGGATTCCCTATTACCAGTGACTATCCTGCAGACAGGCTGGATTTCAATCGCGACTTTATCAAGCACCCCGAAAGTACTTTCTATGTGCGTGTGAAAGGCGATTCTATGAAAGAGGCCGGCATCTTCGATGGCGACTTGTGCCTGGTAGACAAAGCAGAAGAGATGGTACACGGCAATATCGTGGCTGCGTATGTTAACGGTGGGTTTACGGTGAAGTACCTGGATACGTCGACTAAGGATCAGGGCTTTATCCGATTGGTGCCAGCCAATAAGGATTTCAAACCGTTTATCATCGATTCATCAGACGAGTTTACTGTCTGGGGAAAAGTAATTTTTACCATTAGAGACTGGAGGAATAGCTATTGTTTGCCATTATAGATTGTGATAATTGCTTCGTGAGCTGCGAGCGTGTATTCAGGCCCGATCTCAACGGAAAGCCCGTCGTTGTACTATCGAACAACGATGGCTGTGTTGTTGCACGCTCAAACGAAGCAAAAGCAATGGGCATCAAAGCTGGAACTCCCTACTTCCAACTAAAAGACCTCTTTCCTGGACAGGAAATAGCGGTATTCTCGTCGAACTACGAACTGTATATCGATATGACCGACAGAGTGATGTCGCTCATCCGAAAGGAGGTGCCTGAATTCTATCGTTACAGTATAGATGAAGGCTTCTGTATGCTGAAAGGTATGGAGCATCTCGACCTGAAAGCATGGGGCGAGGAGATGCATCAGCACATCAAACAATGCACGGGTATGCCGGTAAGCATCGGCATCGCCTCTTCTAAGACCTTGGCAAAGATGGCCAGTCATTATGCAAAGAAATATCCCGGATTTCATCATTGTTGCTATATTAACAATGTGACAAGACGCGATAAGGCCTTAGAACTGTATCCCATTAGCGAAGTGTGGGGCATTGGCCGACAGTATGCTAAGCGCCTTGAAGCTGTGGGCATCAAAACAGCCTATGATTTTGCAACGCTCAGCAGAAGCTGGGTTCGGTCGACCTTTAACGTTGTGGTAGAGCGCACCTGGCGTGAACTCAACGGCGAGGATTGCATTCTTCTGGAAGACATGACTAAGAAGAAAAGCATCTGTACCAGCAGAAGCTTCCCCGGAATGGTGCCTGACTTTGAGACGCTGCGTACCAGTATCAGCAACTTTGCTGCCCACTGTGCAGAAAAGCTTCGCAAGCAACAGTCAGCAGCGGCGATTGTGAGTGTGTTCATCGATACAAACCACTTCCGAGAGGACTTGCCACAGTACTGGAACTATGCTGAGGAACGCCTGCTGACTCCCAGCAATTCTACACAGGATATTGTGCAATGTGCTCTGCGCTGCACCCAGAGGATATACCGACAAGGGTATCAGTACAAGCGTGCTGGTGTAATCGTGATGGGCATCTGCCCTACTTCGGCTGTACAGACCAATTTCATCGACTACGATTCGGAGATGTATGAGAAGAAGCGAAGGCTTGATGAAGCCATTGATCGTATTAATCGAGTCAATGGTAGTGAGACTGTCGTGCTTGGCTCGCAACAATACACGGCTAAAGACGGCATTGGCAAAGCGAGTGTTTTCCGAGACAGCATCAAGCACGACTTCCGTAGTCCAAGCTACACTACAAAGTGGAGCGACATTCCTGAAGCAGAATAAAAAAGTGGCTGGCTTTCACAAGCTGGCCACTTTACTCATTAAAATTTACTTATAGCTTAGTCAATTTCTAAAAGAAAAAGACTGTGGATCATACATGCCTTCACAGGTGGTATGGTCCCAAATACAAAATATCTTTTTGCTGATGCTTCTGGCTAGTTTGATTTGTACAAAAAGAACGTGGACTTGCGTATCCCACGTCTTCACACTCAGGCTCTGGATTGCCGTAAAGAAAAGAACATGAGACGACAAGCCCACGAATATATACGTGAACCGTCGTACCCCGTCTTGTTCTTTGTTTGAATTTTCCAGATTCGAGTGTGCAAGACAGAAGCGCGTCAGCTTCGTTTACCAATAAGATGCTGCAGAAGCACAGATGCATGAGCAGCAGGAACAGCGACGACTTTTTTAGTCCGCTTGTTCCGGGTGCAAAGATACGAAATATTTCCGAATAAGCGATAATTCTTCGGAAAAAGTTCGGCATAAAGGCATGCTACAGGTAGACTTCCATGCCGTTGAGCTGGAAGATGCAGCACTCGCGAGTCTGGCGGATCTGATTGGAGTCGAGCAGCTTGAACTTACGTGTGCCTTTGTAGTGGTCGTACTTGATACAGATACAGCGGTGCCACTCCTGGCTCTCGCCTTTAGATGTCCATAGACGGATATCGACAGGCTCAGGACGGTTGAGAATCAGCCGGGCTGTGGTGATGTGGATACTATTCATGGGAGAAACTCGTTTTGGTCCGCATAAGTCCAGGTGAACTTCAAGCGGATGGGGTTAGAATTATTATCAGATACTTCTGATGATATATCAGATATTATGACTGGAGCGAACAGTCCGTCAGCAACTTCTCGCGTGATTTCCTGGGAAGAGAGAAGCTGAGTAAGGAACTGTGCTTCGGACAGTGTAAGTGGTGCTGTCTCCACTTCGTGTTTGACTTTGACGGAAGTGTCGTAATAAGCAACCTTATTACCACAGATAGCTTCAGAACGGTCGATCTCAGTTTTTGAAGTAGTAGCGCCGAAAAGGCAAACCGTTTCCCAAAGATTAAAATTACCTTTGAACTGGAATGTATCAGATGGAGCGGTGGGTGAGAAATATATATTGAACTCGCGCTCCCCTATTCTATAAAAGACCCGATGTATGGTGGCGTTGTAAATGCCACTAAGCGCCAACAGATTCTGGAACCGCGCATAACTGGCCTCAGATGCGATGATTTTGGGTGTGTCGGACTGTTTATTGCCGAACGTGACTGTTGATTTGAGCATCGACTGTACTGATGGCATGTTGTAATAGATATCGCAATAGTTTGAACCCTGCTGATATGGCTGGGCATAGTTGTATAACGTAAAGGGGCATGTTTGTGAAAGCAATGCACTTTTCCTTGTGGTGAGGAAGCTCTTGGTCAGCTGTTGCTCTGATCCTGCGAGCGACTTCAGGTGACTGTATATCACGATGACGTTGCCCGTATTGTAGGTAAAGTTTTCATAGTCCTTGACTGTCAGCAGGAATTTGGCGATGGTCAGATCCTTTTGGAGCATGGCCGCTTCGACGATGGAGCGGATGTCACGAACATATGCCTTCAAGCCGTAGATATAGTACGCTGAGGAAAAGACTTCCACCTCGTCGATGCTTATAGTGACAGTGACTAGCGGTGTGATCGATTGTATCTCCACCTCTTCAGGCAAGTCAGCTGTGAGGCATATGGAGGAAAACTTTGTATTTATAACGGTGGCCATATCTTTTTTCTGCAAAGATACAATTGGGCGGTGGGCGGGGAAAAGACACGAAAAGATGTTTAAATTCGGCGTAACATTGTTTAATCTGCGCTAAATAATGTAGAATGAACAAAAAATGACGAAAAATAAACATCAATTCCGAAAGAAATGTATATCTTTGCAGTGGTTAAGGTTTATGGTTGATTAATTTAGTTTTTTAAGTAATTTTTTTCAGGAAAGGTTCGCTGGGAAGCGAGCCTTTTTTGATAATATATAGCAACTTTTTCTAGTACAGAAAAAGATAGCACTCCTTAAAGGAATGCTATCAATTCTTGCTGTGGCTCTGGAGCCATCTGAACCACTTTGGGCTCCTTCTTTGCGCGGGGCTTGCGCTGCTTCTTAGGCTTCCCTTCAGCCTCTGGCTGCTGTGCCTCCTGCTCTTCAGGCTTCTCTGGCTCGGCAGCAGCAGCTTCAGCTTTCTGCTTTGCAATTTCCTCTGAGAGGGCCTTGAGGGATGCATCCTCGATGCTATATCCTGTCTGCTTCTTCAGGAGAAAAGCGAAACGCATGGCTTTGTAGGGGCTCTTGCAGTATGCCTTACCTTGTTCTTCACCTGTGATGGCCACCATCCAAACATTGTTCTCACTCTTGTTAGACTTCACTACTGAAATGATAATAACTTTTGCTTCCATAACTTTAATATTTTTAAATTGTTAGACTTATCTTTGAAATACTTTATTCTTAAACTTTATATACTTCGACATATGTGATATCTGCCATCAGATCATTGGCCATGCTCTCTGCTATCTCTGTAGCCTTAGCAAATGTATCGGCTTCAACCTCGTACTCGTAATACTCACCACCTTCGCAATTAACAACTACATTGTAGATATTGCCCAGATAATAACGCTTGTTATACAATCTGCTGTGGGTGAAAACTGATGTTTGTACATTCTGTGTCATAATTCTTATTTTTTAAATGTTTGACTTCTTGTTAATGATAAGCTCCGAGGAGCTTTTGTAATTTTTACGTGCATATAAGAGCAGCAAGCGGCAAGTGCTTTAATGCAAGGAATTACCAGCAAAAATAACGGAATACCCCATTTTCTTTAGGCCCTGACGTGAAGAAGAAAATGCGGAAGGCTGCTGTGATTTTTGAGCAGGAATCGGGAGCCTGCGACCAGTACTTGCAGAGCACGGGATTGCGCTAAATTTGCAAAGGAAAAATAAGTAAAGGGCCTCACAGGTAGCTGTCATGAGAAGTCCAACATGTATAGAGAATGTCAATGACACAGATTCAGCAAACATCCAACCCACGGCAGGTACTAACAAGTGCTATTGGCTACCCTATCCTATTTCAGGCATTATCTGCAGTGTTTCCCTCTAGTGAATTATGGTGTGGTGAGTGTTGTACGAGGTATGTGTGCTGATTTTCCTATTTACCTTGTGGTACAGGGGATAGCTGAGAGTGGCCACTACCCTACTATACTGGCAGATTACATCGAAGAACAGATAAGTTTTAGAGATCTGACGATAAAGTATCAAAGTAAGGATAACAAAAATGTTGAAGTGGAAAGCAAAATACCTCTTTCGTAGATGTGAAGGCATTCAAGCGTGAGATGAACAATGGATAGTGGCGATTACTGGTAAGTATAAGAACTGGGCTTACGCAGCGGGGCCCATTAGTAGCCATGAAATCCATTCGAATCTGGAGCGGAAGGGATATAAAGAGAAAGCGAACCTCACGGCTCGCCGTCTCAGATTTTTGGGTAATATAAAAGCATTTGCTATTATTCAGCGTCCAAGAAGCCTCGCAGGAAATCCAAGACAGAGTCCAATGAATAAGTCAGCGATGCCCACGCTTTAGCAAAAAGTAGAGTCTCACGACTCAATATATTTTAAATCCTAATTCTTTTCCTAATGCACCAAATGTTTCATTCATCCCATGGCGGGCTGCAATCCGCATAGCGATTCGGTCTTGGTGAAAGAATTTATTTCGCTTGAATAGTTTCATTGTAAGTTCATTTGATATCGATATTCGTAGCATAAGCCCTAAGTGCATCTTGCATGATATCATAGTGGTCGAATGCGAGAGGCGGTAATTCTGTAATTGGGAACCAAGCTGCTTTTGCTGCGTCGTCTTGCCCTTTGACTTCCTCTGGAGAGTGGATGATGGCAAGGTATGCCACTGTGATTGTACGTCCTCGTGGGTCGCGATCAACCTTTGAATATGCGCCAATCTGATGAACGGTGGCTACCTTCAGACCTGTTTCTTCCTCCAATTCACGAATGGCGCACTCTTCTGTCGTCTCATCCATATTCATGAATCCTCCAGGGAATGCCCATGCACCTTTGAATGGGTCAGCTCCCCTCTGGATTAGCAGCACCTTCGGGAGTGGTTCGTTAGTCATTACTACACAGTCAGCTGTAACAGCGGGACGTGGGTATTTGTATGTATAATCCATTTCTTATCTATTTGTCATTTCGTAAAATTCAATAACGATGTCATTCATCTCTTCTGGAAGAAAGCTCTTTATGCTTTTCCTAATATCAAGAGGAATCCTCCAAATAGCTTCAGCAATACTGCCAACGATGGCGCCCAAAGTGTCAGCATCTGCTCCTAGACTAACGGCTTTACGAACCGCATCTTCAAAGCTGTTGCTGATGCCTATTATCCAAAGAGCGACAGGGACAGTACCCTGGCATGTTTCATCGAACCGATTGATAACATCGGCTTTATTGATGTTGATATCATAGCCAGAGAACTGGACACACTCATTAAGAATATCGCCAATGTGATCTGGAGCTTGTTCGCCAAACTGCAGAGCTCTGAAAATTGCAAGTGCCACGGTCTGAGCCCCTTTTATACCTTCATCATGATTATGAGAAGGGAGGGCTGTGGCTGCAGCGGCATCAAGTACCTCGTCGACGTTGTCGTACCAATAAGCTACTGGAGATACGCGCATTGCTGAGCCATTGCCAAAACTGTTGTATGGCTGAGGATTGTTGCTATGTACCCATTGGGCAAAACGTCCGCCATAACCACCCATGGGATTCGGATATTGGCGGCACCAATTATGGATACTCTCGCCAAAGTCACGATTCATCAGCAAGGCATCGGCCACAGCGACTGTACAGATGGTGTCATCCGTAAAGCCGTTCTTCTCTGACAGCCACTCGAAATTGTAGTTGTTCGTGGGGTTAAACTCCCAGCGACTACCTATTATATCTCCAATTATTGCTCCTATCATAATAATTATCCATTGTGACAATATAATCTGAACAACAGAAAATATGAATGGTAATAATTATACTAACTCAACTTTTAATCCTAGATTTAGCTTATTAGAGATAGTATTTATTTGTTCATATTTTGTACGAGGATCTGAACATGTGTTACATAGCCACCCATCTCCAACAGGTTTACTTGGATTGATGTATCGAGGAGCAGGATTTTTTAATATCAGATTGTCCGCACAACAAATAATATTAAGAGAGCGAACGCGTTCTGCACCAGCATATTTAACAACCTCGATTAAAGTTTCAAGAACCTTTGTGGGCTGAATGCACCTTCCGTCTGGGAAGATTACGCGTATCTTCTCACGTTTGCCATTCTTTTCATTAGGAATAGGAAGAGAGGGCGTATTTGAAGAATCAAGTGAAATCAAAGAAACGCTAATGTTTAGTCCATACTCTTCTATTATTTTTTGCAAATCTTGATATTTGTTAGGTGTGGAACTATTGGTCATAACATACCAACCATCCCCAATATATCGCTGATAATTTGCATATTTAGAATCTAATTCTTTAGAAACAATATTTACTCCAGCATGAGAGATTCCTAAAATGCTTATTTCTTCTGCTCCAACTTCTTTTATAAATTCGCAATAAGTTGTACTAACATTCTTATCCTCAACAACACGACCATCA
>JAEEGF012366605.1_pt1 | contig 10280 bp, 11 predicted proteins | sample 9134171 | NCBI WGS metagenome assembly JAEEGF01 (sample SAMN16246542, study PRJNA631951) | gut metagenome | biome: gut microbiome; feature: rumen; material: AP-attached | host: Bos | place: Iran: Karaj | collected 2018-10 | reverse complement strand
CGTCTCGATGACGAACACGCCGAACGGCGAGACAACGACATGGTCGCTCTGCGTGGTCGAGCCGTCGTCAAGCGGCAGATAGATGTCGTTCAAGACATGGTAGATCGAAGCGTCCAACCTGCGGCGCAAGACGCCGGCAAGCAACGTCTCGCCAAACGCCCCGCGTAACCGTGGACGGAATACCATCCACACGATCTGAAGCAAGACAACCCCCGCAATAATCACGACGGCCTTCCCAAAAACCGAATTAATGTCCATACTCGTAACTCCTTATCTGGCAATCCGCCCTGGGGCCCCTGCCCTTCTCGCGTCAACATCTTGTCGAGACCGGAAGTCTCCCTTCCTCTGATCCTTGTACATCGGCGGCTTCATCCCCGCCTTCGCGCGCTGCTGCTTCTGCATCGCCGCCAGCCTTCTTGTCTTCACAAGTCCCATGATCTCACCTCTCGTGCTACAAAATCAACAACGTATTTCCAAACGGTTCGACATCATCACTCATCATGTTCTTCATATACCCTAAAATCGCTCTTCCAGAATTGATCAAACGCCTCTTCAAGATCAAGCGGTTCCATGTCCTCAAAATACTTTTCTTCTTCATAATGTACGTCCCTTAAATACAACGGCCCGTCCTCGCTTTTCCGATAGAAAACCTGTTCTTCCCCATCTCCATGATCAAGTTCGTAATTAATCAACGCATCTCGCAGTTGCTCGTCGCTGACCTCGCTGCCATTTGCATAATCCGGAGTCTCCACACGTCGAATAAAGGCCTTGTTCAGCAAATCCAGTTGAGCACATCTCTTTTGGGAATCACGGGCAAAGATAATGCCGTGTGGGAATTCCCAGCAATCGTCTCTCTCTTGCAGAGTATATTCCCAACCGAAGATTCTGATACGAAATATTCGCGTCAACACAATCTCGGTAACTGCATATAAATCTTCCCCGTCAGTGTATTCGTTTCTGCTCAAGCCATCGCCAACAAATTCAACATCAGCCGTGACCTTCTCTGGCAGAGATTCAAGGAAGTCAATCACTTCTTGAACCGCATGCCGTCTGCGTTTGCCGGCATTGCTATCACGAAGCATTTTCGCCGCTACCTTCGCCGCCCGTTCCTTTGCCTTCTCCTCTCTACAACAAGCCACAGGCCCCTTTCTAAGTGACTTTTGGCGAAGCTCCCGCATCTTAAGACGTTCAAACTCATTAGGCAATAATGTAGTATCTTGATTTGACATAGGCTACTCCTCGTGATTCATTTCGTCTCGTAATCTTTAAGAATCCTCTTAATCTTCGTATTGCGATTATAGGCGGAACGTCCATCGGGCTTGTAAAATCTCACACACCCGTCAGGCAACCCGAAGACCTCCTCGATTCTCGCAAGAATCGTCCTGACAGACGCCGTTCTCTGCGCCACGTTCTTTCGCGTCCCTTCTCTGCGCTGTAACCTTTCCCAGTCCTGTTCGCCGATTACGCAAAGATACTTGCCGTTATCCAAGGTTCCAATTTTCTTGATGAGCATCTTCTTCATGTTCAACCGCCTCCTCTTTTCTTTCACGTCTCAAGCACCGAGAACACGGCGGCGCGGTACTTGGGCAGAATGTCGCAGTACCACGAGAACGCTTCCGGCCATTTCGCCTCTTCGCTGATGTCGAACTTGTGCGAGATGTTAAGTGTCTTGTCGATTCCCTGCCCGATGTCGATGGTGGTTTCCATTGCCTTCGACAACTGGGCGACGTTCTCAAGCAGCACGGCGTTCTCTTCATGCTTACGGGAAATATAGACAGCCACGCGGATGCGCTTGTAGTAGCTGCTGACGCTCGCGCTCATGACCAGTCCACTACGCCCAACTGCAAAGTCATACCAGTTCTGCGGTAGGGCCTTACGTAACTTGAACACTTTAAGGAAGTCCTGTCTCCCGGCTGCATACTTGCAGAACTCTTCCCAGAACCTCTGGCACAACTTGTTGGTCGGCGACAAAGTGGTGTCGCTCTCCGTCCGGGCCCAGTCGTTAGGCGCCTCGACGACGTTGAACTTCGGTGCCGGATCGGAATCGCCGATGCGCCATGCCTCGATCTCCAGGAGGAAATACCCGATGGAGTTTTTCGAGGTGTTGTTGAGGAACTCGACCGCCTTGCGGTGTTCGTCGTTCGCGCGCTTGACGATCCAGATCGCGCACGACGCATCCTTCCCCGCTGCATACGTTATCAGCTTGCCGAGGTGGTCGTGGTTCGAGTCCTCGATCTGGTTCTCAATCACGACAACCTGCTCCGTGCCGGCCACCTTCCCCAGCACGTCAAGGCTGAAACGTCCAACGGTGGACTCCGTCTCCGTCGGCTCTATCTCAAAGCCGACAGCCTCCGACAGCAGAGAAATGCCGTCCTTCGACGCGAGCCACTTCGAGAAGTCCCGCGCCTCGTTCTTCCACACCTCACGCAGAGGCACCCGCTTCAACTCTCCCAGTTTCACTCAACACCTTCTTTCTGTTAGTTCAATCGCTTGCGCAACCTTAGCGGAAATGTCGGAAGGCAGTTGCCACATGCCGACGTTGCCACGGCAGGGAATCGGTTCGGGCAGGCGCACGACATTCGACAAATCCCACCAATACTGATAGCCCTCGTCCCAGATGATGGTTTGGTGGTTGGGCAGTTGGGTGGTTTGCTCATCCGCGAATAGTTCCGCTTGGTAGGGCGTGTCGCCCCGCGACTGCCGCAGATCGTTAGGCACACGCGTCTCGCGTGACCGTGCCTTGTAGTCGCATACGCCCACGATCTTGCCGGGCCAGTCCTTCACCTCGCGCCATGCGGGCAGCCTCTCGAAATCCTCCGGCGGCAGATTCACCGACGCCCACGCGATGAACTGTCCGTACTCTTCCTTGCGGAACGACTTGGAACACGAAATCGCCGCACGCCCCTCGCGCGGTTCCGGCCACGCGCTGCGGTTCTCCGTCCGCTTGATCCCGTACAGAATCAAGATCGCATACGAACCGGTGCAGGTGAAGGCGTTCATGATCATGGCATTTCGACCTTCAATCGACTACACAAGACACGGCCAACCGCCATGCGGACATCATCCGAATTGTAGTCTTCATCCGCCGCCGCCGCAATATCAGCAACGACATCATCCAATATCGAGTCGGCGACCAGATGAACGTAGTCGTTTCCCACTGCGAACTGCAAGGCCGACACAAGATACGACCTCAAAGAATGCTTTTCAGCGTCAGTCACTTGAACTCCCCCACATTCTCAAACGTCACGTTGTCCCACGCCGCAAGAAGATCATCGACCGTGGGATAACCCCAATCGACAATCTCCGCCGACTGTCCTTCAACATTCAAGACGACATACATGCTGTCCGCCCCGTCGGCGTCCACCGTCAACGAGCTTCCCTCGCCTTCATACGAGTCCAACTTGAGGATGAAATACTTTTTCATTGCGGTACAAGTGTACCACAAACCCTTTCATTTCCGCAACTTCAATCCCACTCCTTCATTTTACGAAGTTCAGTGGTAGTAGAGAAGTTGCAAAGCAACGGTAATGCCCGACAAAACTCCGAGACTCACTCAACCCTCACAACGCCGCGTTGGAGGAGATTCGTAAATGTTGTGTCAAACGGTTTTGACGAATTGCGTCCACCGCCATATCCATTCAACTTACAAATATTGTAGGTGCCGCCATACAATGGTTCACCCAACACTATCGGCTTGAGCTTGAACATCAGGTAATACTCCCCGCTTGGTGTTCCGGGATAACCGGCATCCACAAGATCCTTCTTTGACCAAACCATGCGGCTATGCACGTAATCAATCTTGAACAAGCGGTTCGTATGCGAAGCCTCACCGGGACCATGCAGCAGAAGGTATTTAGCCAATGTCATACCATGTGTAACATGCAGCGTCCCCCGTACATCTCCTAGTCTAAGATTGTAATAATTACGGAGTATCCATTGCAAGTGGGCGTTATTCCTGAAATAACCAACTATCACCCATTCCTCCGAAGGAATAAACGGCCGTATCTTAGGATCCTTGTCTTCCGGCAACTTGAGTTTCATCGCCTCGTTGGAAATCTGAATCGGTTCGTCCTTGTGTACATGATGTCCATATTTCGCAAGACGTTCAAGTTGCGTCACTCTGTTCTCTAGGGCATTTGCAACATCCATAAGGAACACCTTAAGCTTAACCGATCCTAAGGCAACGTCACTATTGACTATCGGGCGTAGCTCAAATGCCCCGATTCCGGGAATGATTTCACGGTAACGCCTCTTGGCATCCTCGCCTTTACCTGGATAGAGGATGTATGAGCCATAGGTCCGCCTAATAGCATCGTTGTAGGCATGCATCTTGAGGAGGTCGCCACGCTTGAAAGTACCATGATCCTCCTCCGCATGGAATTCATTCAAGACCTGCTGCTGCTTCTCATTTGTGGCCTCAACAAAGATTTCTTTGAAATTCTCAATACGATACTTGGCGTCAAAATGGATATGGACAATAGAATCTAATTCTTCGGCTTTTTCTTCAGAATAGTCATCTGGCCAGATAGAGATCGTATAGTCCGGACGCATATCTACCGTCCAGCTGCCCTGCTTGTCCAACGTCGCTTCTTTAGAGAAGGTCTTGTTGTAGTAGAATCTAACGCGCATCGGGCGCATCATCCCGCCCGGATTGTAAACCCCTTTGAGCATCACGGTCCTACCACGACACAGCATGAGCTCAAGCCCGTGCTCGTCCTTCTCCAGCAAGCACTCTTTTTCTTTTGCGGGTATGTCAAACACTTCCGACACGATCTTCAGCAGTTCAAAGAATACCCAGTACTCGTACAGCACCGCGATATTTCGATTGCCCGCGCCATAAACGTCCTCACCGCCTGTCCAGCATATCTTTGCCGCCATCTGGAACATGACCCACGCACGCAGGACTTCCCGATATCCTTCACGTCTCTGCAAGGCCGGGCTGGACAGTTCCATCCTTTCCAAGCGCGACACGTCCTTGAACAGAGGTTCAAGCAACATCGATTCAAGCTGCTCCGCAAGAAAATTCGCTTCGGACTGAAGACGCGAATCATCCTTTGCTGCTACCGCAACATCCAAGGAGAAGAACATGAAAGTTTCAAGAACATGCTTAACGAAACGGTTCTCGGGAACATCGACCGTCTCTTCACGCGTCATGACCCTAACATAACGGGGGATGTCTTTCAAAACTCCAGCCACACGAAGCGGATACCCAGCCGGCAGCTCAATACGGTTCGCCCCTGACGCAAACTGCCGAACAACATCTCGCCCCATGCGTCGCAGGGAATCCGTACGACGGTTTTCTTCGACATCCTTCATGGCCGTCAGCGGCGAAGAGCATATCTTGCCTATCGCCGCCTTGAATGAATCGGAACCAAGCAAAGAACGGACAAAGGCAAATTGCTCGTACCTTGTCTTTCTATCCGACGAAGGGTCAACCTCAAAGCTCTGAAAGGTAAACTCGGAAGTTGCCATTGCGAGTTCTGCAGCCACCTCCGCAATGTCTTCCAGCATCTTTCTGTATTGCTCGCGAAACGCAAGCTTCTTTGCTCGTATTTGAAGGTCCACATGCCCCACTTCATGTTCGCCTTCCATAACCTTGACGCGAAGTAATCCAACGAGATTTCCCGTGCGCAGCCGACCGGTGTTCTTATGAACCGCAGAAGGAGAAATGGCCATGTGCTTCTCAAATGACCATCCAGCCGGCAGCTCGTATTCGTATTCCGTACCTTCGAAGATCTGATGGCGCGCTTCCCCATACTCCCTCGCCTCGGCTTCTGAAAGGAGCTCATAATCCTGCTCGTCGTCGAAGAACAATGTCAACGACTTTCCGGCAATCGCATTGTCGGATGAGTCAAGAATAGCAATGGATGGGTCCCCCATCGGTAGTTACGCCTCAGCAAAACTCGCGAAACCGTTTGCCATCGCCGCTCGGAACATCCGAAGGACCTTCTCAGCCGAAAGAGGATATTTTGTTTTCGCTGAGAAATCGTACTCCCCGCCCGTCTTGGCAACGGCATCCAAATCGTCAGTCACGCCGTCCATCCTGCACAGCTTCCACAGTTCCGTCAACACCCTTTCAAGCTTCCGGCGTGAACCATGTACCTTTGGAAGCAACTTCTGGACGATAGCGGCGTCGATAGCGTCATCGATCTTCGCGCCCGCGTCGATGTAGAAACCGCAGAACGACATAATCTCCGCCGCGCTTCTGTAACCAAACTCTGCGCCAAGTTCAGCGCGGGGCTTGAAGAATACGTTAACGGCCTTCGCCACCTCCTGCAGTGGAACCTTGCCTGCATCTGGATTTACGGGTTGTCCTGCAGGTGCGGCAGGAACAGCAGCCCCACTCGGCTTCTTCTCGCCACGCTTCAGCGCCAACTCAAGGAACGATTCAGCATACTTCGCGCCCTTGCCGATGCCATTTGGATCGGCGAGCTTGTCCAAATCGATCTTAGTTGCCGTGCCTGTCTTCCAGGTTGCGCCAGGGGTTTCAGGAGCTACAATTTTTCCATCGCCATCCTCCCAATGACCAGCGAACTTCGCCATCTCATCTGGCTTGACGCGGAACTCGATCACCTGCGCACGATCGAGAACCTTGGGCGAGAACATGTACGTCGTCTCGTCAACATTCATGGTGCCGATCACGAACAGGTTCTTCGGCACGCGAATGCGTTTCGGCACGGCAATCGTCTTTGCCTCGTCGGCATAGCGCTGGTCACCGTCGTAAAGTTTGATTTCGTCGCCAGACTCCATTGCAGAAAGGAAGTCGGCGAAGTACCGTTCGACATGGCTGAGGTTCATCTCGTCGAGAATCAGGAAGAACGGCAGCTTGGGATTCTTCTCCGAGTCCATCAACAACTTCAACACGCCCGTATCGGGCATAACATAGGATGTCTTGTCCAATGCATTCGGATACCCCAACAACTTCTCGCTATTCGTCCAATCCGCGCCAACTGGGATGAGAAGAGAAGAGTCCTTAATAGCAATCCATTTTACGAACGCTTGCGCCAATTTAGTTTTCCCCGACCCAGAAAGACCGGTCAAAACAACAAAAGATTTTGCACCAAGCGCCGCAATAAAACGTTTCTCCATAATATCATCATATTGAAGGCCAGAATCCCTTACAGCGTTTTGAAAAGCCTTCAGTGCAGATTGATCAAACGGCTCAATTGGCAGCGCACCAGTAGCCGCACCTTTGTTAGCCGCTATTGAAGACGGCGTAATATTAAGATAATCCTGACATTTCTTGATTGATTCCTTAAGATGCGCCTTTATCTGTTCTTCGTTCACATTGCCCAATGCCACATCCATTGGGTTAACAAAAACATCGTTGTATTTTACAACATCTATTTCAAGATTCGATCTGCTCTGCGTTGGAACATGTGCATACTTGCTCTTGTTTTCCTTTGAAACCGCACATCCCAACACAAAGCCATTCCCCGATTTCCCAAAGCAAAAAACCACATATATGCCATCTTTGACTTTTTGCTGTGGTGGCAAGCATGCGATCCACACGACTTCTGCACCTCTCCGCTGTCCCACACTATGCTTATAAGTCCAATCGTCAGGAAACAATTTGGCAGTTCCAATTTGTGATTTCAATAAACTAAGCTTATCATTAAGTTGTATTGATAGCGGATTGTGCTTTACTCCCGCACCAACCCTTCCTGGCTGAGCGATAAGTTCACATACAGCATGAATGTTGTCAGTAATCTCAGACATTCTATTTCTCCATTATGAGTACGATTCACCCCGCCAACAATGCCCTATGCTTCGCAAGTAAAGCTTGTGATGGCAAGAACATTGCATGGAGGGAGATTTCCTGGCCTTCAAGGTTGATGAAACAACTCGTTACCGCCGCGTCAGCGTAGTGGTCTTTGATCGCCTTCGAGACGAAGAGGCGATAGTACTCGTCAAAGAATACCTCCGACGGCACATGATCCCCCGTCGACCCGTCGCCGCCACAAAAACAGCATCGACTTGATATCCGCTTGTCGGAAAAATCTCGAACCTGTTCCATAAGATTCATCACTCCACTGCGCAAATCCCGATTCGATTGAGCTGATTTGCCGCCTTATATTGAATGTCCGCCAACGGAATCGGCTTCAGCGTGAATATCCTGTCCATGGAATTGGCGTCAATCACTTCTGTACCAATGGCATAGAGATCAACGAGCAGATCGCAGACCTTTCCCGCAAATTCGAATCGGCGCAAGAAATCATACGCGTATTCGCCGCGCTTCGTTGTCAGATGGGATCGGGCATTGCCGCTTACCAGCAAGGCCCATGCATAGCGTTCATACTGGACGCACTTGCTGTTGTCATTATCCTTTGACGGCACCCTGAGTCTTTTATTATTCGCCGCATCACATGGTGGTGTAATTATGACCTTGCAAAGTCGAACATCTTCCGACCGAGAAAGCTCATCCAACTCATCGTTCTTTGCGCCAAAGTCATACAGCACCGCTTTCAGCAGATTCCCATCGCTCACATCCCTTACTGCAAAAACATCCCCGGGCAAAGCCACAGCATGTGTCATGGAATCGTAGAACAAGAAAGCATTTAATTTGCTCGTAAGTGACTCTTCCTCCTCCGCTGTCTTCAAGGACGAATCTTTTAATCTAAACTTGCTGCTCACTCCCAAGTGCATTTCCGCAATGGCAGCGTCCAAGTTGCTAATCAATCCGCTGTTATACAAATGACAAGAGCTGACGAATTGTTCCTGCGCCGTTTGTAACGCATTCTTTCCGCATTCAGCCCTATATAATTTATAGAAGGCCCGAGACATAATTTCAGACCACTTGTCACCATTGCCATCGGCCACACTTGACAACCGAGCCGATAACTTAACCGTACTGTCAAACACGGCATTTTCCCAATCCACATAAAGCCCAACACAATCTGCTGATGATTGCGTGAGCATCTCGGCAATCCGGCTCTTGATCTTCTCGGCAACGAAAGACTTGCCCTCCATGCAATCCGCCTTGTCAATGGGCACGACAAACAATGGCAACTTGACCGCCTGAAGCATATACTGCTTGGACAATTCAGCCACTTCTGCATGATTAGTCCAAAGCACGACCAACAGCGGCCCATTGTCTGGTCCAATCAACCTCTTCAGATTTGCAGCAGCCGCCGAAGCTTTCGTCTTCTCGTTTGCATTCTCCAAACCTGCAAGTTCCAAGTCCAAGAACAACAGCCGAATGCCCGTCAAAGGAGTGGCAGGGAATGCAGACGGCCCGTTGTAAAACAAGGTGCTAACACCCTCTTTTGCAAGAACCGAAAGCAGGTCGGCTACCTCGTCTGGCGCATTATCAACAACAGCTACACGAGCATTCTTTGGCAAATCCATGATTACGCCTCCTTCGGAAACACCAATGCGATGGTTGCTCCGTTCGCATATTCCTTTGGAACCTCAACATCAGCTGGCGCAGGGAATTCCAACTTGCCCCCCAAAGACTTCATGATCTCATCCGTCAGATGCAATCCGATACCCATCCCATTAGGCTTGAAGGTGATAAATGGCTTGACCAGATCCGCGACTGGCTCATGCGAAAATCCAGGACCATTGTCCGAAACAACCAACGTCACTGCATTCGGATATCGCGTGGTCTCAATCAAGTCCACGCGAATCTTCGGATGCTTTATCTTGGAATAGCCGAGCCACCAAATCGAATTATCGAAAAGATTGAGCAACGCGTTAATTGCATGGCCCTCGGTACTGACCGCCATGCTCTTCCCTCGTGCCTTATACGCCTCGTCAATCTTGATTCCATGCGCCTCGAATCGGAACTCGTCATTTGCCAGGGACTGCGCCACAATCTCAGACAAATCACGCGGTTTGCGTTCAGACTCGCGAATCAGAATGCTGTACCCCCTTATCAATCCAGCAAGCGATTCAACCTGCCGGATCAATGCTTCGTCATTCTCTCTCTTTTTCGGGAGCATTGATTGGATGTTCTTGACGATCTTCTCCATCTGGTGGATCACCATGATTAGGTTCAATCCAGCTCCCGCACTCGTCATGAAAGCATCAGCAAACTCTTCGTAATCACGCTCGACCCGATCAATGCAATGCTGCATCCGCTTTTGTGCAGCCTTATCTTTAACATACTTGGCCACATCCGCCCGCAAGTCAGCCATCGAAGCCCGAAGCGGCATATGCTCGGCTTTCTGACCGTAAGCCTCACGAATGGTCATCTTGTCAATGTTGCGCTCAGTCTCGACCCTCTCAAGTGCACACAAGACTGCCTTCTGCAATTTCTCAAATGCCGCGTTCTTGAT
>JAEEGF012013485.1_pt1 | contig 10280 bp, 7 predicted proteins | sample 9134171 | NCBI WGS metagenome assembly JAEEGF01 (sample SAMN16246542, study PRJNA631951) | gut metagenome | biome: gut microbiome; feature: rumen; material: AP-attached | host: Bos | place: Iran: Karaj | collected 2018-10 | reverse complement strand
GCCGACCACCACCGCACGGCACAAGGTGTGGACGACTTCAACACCGTCTATCAGTTCCTCAAGGCATCGAAGGCCAACCGCCAGATCAACTGGGACCGCCTCTACTGGGCCAACCAGAATGCCAATGCACAAGGTGCCGACGCCATGTACTTCGTTGAAGCAAAAAACAACGACAACATCTACCTCACACTGGCCTCCACCCTGCACAAGGTGCTCACCACCAAGTCGCACCTCAACATCGGATTCCAGTTGGGTGCCAACAAGGGTATGCACTACAAGACTATGGACGACTTGCTGGGAGCCAAGACCTACCACAACATCAACACCTATGCCCTGGGCAATTACTCCAGCACATCGGCTGCCGTGCAGTACGACATGGACCATCCCAACCAGGTCATTGGCGAGGGCGACACCTTCGGCTACGACTACAACCTCCATGCCCGCCGTGGTGTGCTCTGGGGCAACTACACCGAGAACTTCGGTCCACTGCACTACAGCATCTCCGGAAAGGTGAACTACGACGGCATGCAGCGTGAGGGAAACATGCGAAACGGTATGTTCGCCGACAACTCCCTCGGCAAGAGCAAGACCGCCCACTTCGTATCGGGCGGCGGTAAATTCAGTGGCAACCTCAACTTGGGCGGCGGAAGCACCCTCCTCGTCGGCATCGGCTACGAGCACAGGGCACCGCAAATCACTACCGCCTTCGTGTCGCCTGAGATGAACAACGACTTCGTGACCAACCTGCGCAACGAGCGCATCTTCAGCAGCGAAGTGGGCTACCAATTCCAGAACTCTCGTGTACATCTTAATATTAATGCCTACTACGACTACCTGAGCCACGTCACCGAATGGCAGAACTTCTACTTCGACGACATCAACTCGTTCTCGTATGTTTCGCTTACCGACATCGCCAAGAGATACTACGGTGTGGAACTCGGACTCAACTACAAGGTCACCTCGTCGTTCAACGTCATCCTCCTCGGTACCATCAGCGAGGCAGAGAACCTGAACAACGCCAAGGTGCGCTATATGAACTCTACAAAGGCCACCTATACCGACGACATCGTAATGAACAAGGGCATGCACGAGGCCAGCACACCACTCACCGCAGGTAGCGTCATTCTCGACTACCACGGCGGAGGATGGTTCATCGACCTGAAGGCCAACTACTACGACCGCATCTACCTGAGTTACTCGCCCAGTTACCGCTACCAGACCACGCTCACCACAATGGGCAATGTCGACAACAACGGCGAGTTCATCGTGCCCGACCAAGCCAAGGGTAAGGGTGGGTTCATGCTCGATGGCTCCATCGGTAGGACTATCCGTCTTGGACATGGCCGCCAACTCTCCATCAACCTGATGCTGACCAATATCCTCAACAACCTGAAGATATGCACCGGCGGATATGAGCAAAGCCGCAGCGACTACACCGTGAAGGAGGAGAACGGACAGACCGTGAAGAACAATGCACGTGCCTATAAGTTCTCGCTCAACCCCAAGAAATACTATGCATACGGCATCAACGGCATGCTTAACCTGACCTTTAGATTCTAAAAGTTTATCGACATGAAAGATTTCAAAAACATCATCATACTCGCTTTCGTAGCACTGCTGTCGTCGTGCATGGCCGATAAAGACAGTTTCGACGCACCCGACCTGAGCGTGTCGCCCTACGGAAACAACAGCATCACGGAGACCAACGTGATCAGCATTGCCGACCTGAAGACAAAATTCAGCACCGTCATCATGAACAACGGCATGAAACTCATCGAAGAAGACCTGAAAATCAAAGGTACCGTCACCGGTAACGACATACAAGGTAATATCTACAACCAGGTGTTCATCGACGACGGCACTTCGGCTTTCATCATCTGCATCGCACAAGGCGGCATCTACGGATACTTGCCAGTGGGACAGGAAATCCTCGTCGACCTGAAAGGTCTCTACATCGGTGCTTACGGACAACAGGGCGAAATAGGCACTCCCTACACCAGTGCCAGCGGGTCGACATACGTGAGCCGCATGAGCCGCTTCATCTGGAACGAACACTTCAAACTCCTCGGCAAAGTAGAACCGTCGAGCGTGACTCCCATAGAGTTCGACAAGAACATGTTGACCAATGCCAATTATATCGCTGCCAACTGTGGCAGACTGATGACCATCAGAGACGTGGAACTGCAAGCCGCTGACGGCAAGGCCGTCTTCGCTCCCGACGACGGCAGCGTGCCTCTTACCGCCAACTGCGCCAACCGCAACTTCAAAGACATCAGCAGCAGTGCATTGGTGCTCCGCACGAGTACATATGCCGATTTTGCCGGGAATGTGATGCCCACAGGAAAAGTGAACGTCACGGGTATCTTCACCCGCTACCGCAACACCTGGCAAATCCTGCTCCGCACCATCGATGATATACAACCCGCTCCCTAAAGCAATATGAATAACCCGAAAACTCCGGAAAACCCGGACTATGCGGAAAACCCAAGATAATAAAAACAAAAATCGAAATAAACATGAAAAAGTTATTTTATTCATTCTTTGTCATGGCTATGACAGCCATGTTCATGGCGAGTTGCGAAGACGTGCCTGCTCCGTTCGACTTGCCTACGCCCGACGACCCCACTCCTGAGCAAACTGTCGACCCTGCCGGCAGTGGTACACAGGCCGACCCCTATAACGTGGCTGCTGCCATCGAGTTTGCAGAGAAACTGCAAGTGGGCGAGGAAAGCCAGCAAGACATCTATATCAAAGGAAAGGTGGCAAGCATCCGCGAAAACTACACCGCCCAGTATGGCAACGCTACCTTCTACATCTCCGATGACGGCACAAGCAAAGTGACCTTCACCGTCTACCGTGCGCTCTACTTGGGCAACAAGAAATACACCTCGGGCGACCTGCTCAAAGAGGGCGACGAGGTCATCGTCTGCGGCAAGGTGACCAATTACAACGGTACGTTGGAAACCCAGCAAAACAAAGCCTTCCTCTACTCGCTCAACGGTAAGAGCGAAGGTGGCGGCGGCGGTGGCGGCTCTACCGGCACCCCCAAAGGCTCGGGCACACTCGACGACCCGTATAATCCCGCAGGCGCTGCTAATGCAGTGAAGAACCTCACATGGACAAGCAACGACGTCTACGATACCACTGGCGATGTCTATGTAAAAGGTAAGATTTCACGCATCGCAGACAAAGGCACCTTCACCGAGGGCGGCACCTATGGCAACGCCTCCTTCTACATCTCAGAAGATGGCACACAGAATGGCGAGTTCTACTGCTTCCGCGTCCTGTATCTGGGTAATAAGAAGTATGAGGCTGGCCAAACCGATATCAAGGTAGGTGACGAGGTCATTATATATGGCCAACTGATGAACTATCGCGGCAACACACCTGAAACAGTGGCTGGCAAGGCACACCTCTACTCGCTCAACGGCAAGACCGAGGACGGCGGCGGTGGCGGCGGCGGTGGAGACACCGGCGACGCAGGAAGTTACAGCAACCCCTACACCGTTTCTTCTGCCGTGGCAGCAGGCTCTGGCACGAGCGTGTATGTGAAGGCCTACATCGTGGGCTACGTATCGGGACAGGTGCTCGCCGAGGGCGCACACTTCACCGCCGATGGCTGCGACGTGAAGACCAACCTCCTCATCGCTGACTCACCCTCCGAGACAAACGTGAACAACTGCATGCCCGTGCAGTTGCCTTCAGGTGCCGTGCGCACAGGCCTCAACCTGCAAGACAACCCCGGCAACCTGGGCAAGCAAGTGCTTCTCAATGGTAACATCGAGAAATACTTCGGAGCAACAGGTGTTAAGACCGTGAAATATGCCGAAATCAACGGCACAAGCATAGGCACCAAGCCATAGACCTCACCCGCTTTTAGAAACAACAATCCCCTGGCATCGAGCCAGGGGATTGTTGTTTCTATAGTTACTATAGTTCCTATAGTCACTATAAAAACTACCTCTTCTCTTTAAAGAAATCCTGCATGAGTTGCCGGCACTCCTCTTCCAAGATACCCCCCACCACGGTGCAGCGGGGATGAAGGGCACGTGGGGCAAAGGCATGGTAGCCCCGCTTCTCATCGGGAGCGCCGTAGACCACCCGTGGCACCTGAGCCCATCCCAAGGCACCCGCACACATCACACACGGCTCCACCGTAACGTAGAGCGTGCATTCATTCAAGTACTTACCGTTGAGCAGGTTGGCAGCAGCGGTGATGGCCTGCATCTCGGCATGCGCCGTCACGTCGTGGAGCGTCTCGGTGAGGTTATGGGCACGGGCTATCACCCTTCCCCTGCACACCACCACGGCACCGATGGGTATCTCGCCTTCAACACGTGCCTGCTCGGCCTCTGCCAAGGCTTTGCGCATCATCTGCTCATCAATCTGTTGCTGCGATGGGGATTCTGTAGATGGTTTCATTTGCTGAGAATACTATATGTGATGATGCCAAAATTAGCGCAAATCCATGAAAAAGCAAAATCCTCCAACAATAATTTCATAGTTTCAGAAAAAAAAACTAATTTTGCTCATCATCTAGTATATCTAGAGCATCTAGCCCATCTAGTCCATCTAGAGCATCTAGTCCATCTAGCCCATACAGCCCATCTAGAAAAAAATAAAATCTCATGGCATCACACAACGACCTCGGACACTGGGGTGAGCGTCTGGCGGAGGAATACCTCACCAAGAAAGGCTATTCCATCTGCCACCGCAATTGGAAGATGGGGCATCGCGACCTCGACCTCACCGCCCTCTCTCCCGATGGCGACGTGCTGGTAATAGTGGAAGTGAAAACTCGGCGCGACACCGAATTCACCCAGCCCGAAGAGGCCGTCGACTGGCGCAAGATACGCAACCTCGCCGCAGCCGCCAACGCCTATATCCAACGCTATCAGGTAAACTGCGACGTGCGTTTCGACATCATCTCCGTGGTGGGCAGCGGACAGGAGGCACAAATCGAGCACATCGAAGATGCCTTCTCACCTCCGATGTATTAAATTGAAGATTGAAAATTGAAAATTGAAAATCTCAAACCTCAAATCTCAAACCTCAAATCTTAAACCTCAATCCTCAAATCTTAAACCTCAAACCTATAATATTTATGGCAAGATTCAAGAGAATACTTCTGAAACTCAGTGGCGAGAGCCTCATGGGAAAACAGGGTCACGGCATCGACCCGGAACGGCTGGCTGACTATGCACGGCAAATCAAAGAGGTGCACGACATGGGCGTGGAAATAGGCATCGTCATCGGCGGTGGCAACATCTTCCGCGGACTGAAAGGAACGGCACAGGGATTCGACCGTGTGAAAGGCGACCAGATGGGCATGCTTGCTACCGTCATCAACGCATTGGCGCTGAGTTCGGCACTCACTGTCGAGGGCGTGGTCAACAAGGTGCTCACCGCCATCCGCATGGAACCTATCGGTGAGTTCTACAGCAAATGGAAAGCCATCGAGGAGATGGAAAACGGCAAGGTGTGCATCTTCTCCGCAGGCACCGGACAACCCTATTTCACCACCGACACCGGCTCCTCACTGCGAGGCGTGGAGATAGAGGCCGACGTAATGCTCAAAGGCACACGCGTCGACGGCATCTACACCGCCGACCCAGAGAAGGATCCCACGGCGACGAAGTTCGACGACATCACCTACGAGGAAATCCTCGAGCGCAACCTGAAGGTGATGGACCTCTCCGCAGTGGTGATGTGCAACGACAACAACCTGCCCATCTACGTCTTCAACATGGATGTAGTAGGAAACCTGAAAAAGGTCATCGACGGAGAGCCCATAGGAACCTACGTGCATAACTGAAAGCCTTTAAGGCCTTAATGCTTAAGGCAAGTCCATTAAGAATACAAAAAGAGCCCCGATTGGGGCTCTTTTTGTAATTGATATTCAAAGGTCTTAGAAAGTGCGCTTCTCTTGTGTGAAGCGGGCTTTGTTTGCATTCCTGATATGCTTCTTGGGTGTGGTGAAGGTCGGTGAAACATTAAACGACTTCTTCACGACATGCTTCGGTGCTGCGGTTGCTTCATTCCATTCCACGGTGAATGTCTCGGTGCCATAGGCTAAATAACCTGCACCTACATAGTAGATGAGTGTGAAGGTGAACGTCTTTGTGTCTGGATCATAGTAGCAAGGGAAGTCGTCGTAAGTACTCTCCTCGTCATATGATGGCAGGTCGGAAACGAACACATCACCATAGTTCTCATACTGCGTACCGATGAACTGCTCTGCCACCGTGCACTTGTTCGTGGCGGGATCCCAGGTGAAGTCGAAGTTCACGTCATTACCCCAATGCGAAATGCGGTAGGTATTGGCACCTTCGGCCTTACTGATAGTAAGGTCTTCGTCATCACCTTCCCAATACTGGGTATACGTAAACGTGCCTATGCCCACGGGGTTGAACTTAGGAGCGAAGTCATGGCTTGAGGTGAAACGGATAGTAGTTACCTCGGCCGACACTGGCTCGCCGCCGGCAAAGCCCACGGCCAAGAAATTATAGTTGCCCGTCTCCTCAAGTCCCCAATTCACAGGGCCAGAGGTGGTGAGCCAACCTTCCGGATCAGCATCAGCGGTCAGTTTAGCATAGAGGGCGTCCAAATCATCGGCGACACCATACTTCACGAATTCCAAGTCTTCGCCCATTCCAATATACACTTGGGCGTAGTCGCTATCACCGACAGTGGTGAGGCGTCCGAGATACTCCAGATTGATGGAGTAGTCTTTCGGGTCATAGCCTGGGAATGTAATGACAATTTGTTTATCATTCTGCGTGTAGTTCCAACCACCCACACCATTCATGTAATAGAATGGAGCAAGTTGTATCTCTCCTGGAGTGACACCGTCGGCCTGATAAGCATTCACCTTGTTGTGGAGCCACATGCTCTGGTCTTTGGTGCTGGTGAAACCATAAGGATGGCATACCAATATATCCGCATCATAGGTGGAATGGTGATAACCTGTATTGAAGTCCTCGCTCCAGTACACCAAGTCAGAGGAAGTAATGGTCTGACCTGCCACAACATCACCCGGCTGCAGGATGGTGATTTGCAGATAGTCATCCTGGTTACCGTTGTCTACAGGATTCCAGCCACCAAAAATACGGAAGGTGTTGGGCTGCTCCTGGTTCTGATAGATTTGCACAGAGGTGGTGAATCCCCAGAAGGCATCAGACAACACACCATTGCCTAACAATACGTAGGGCGAGGCCATCATGGCCGAGAAGGCATAGGAAGAAGCACCGTAGATGGTGGTGTAGTCAGTGCTGGCAATGCTGATGGTATCCTTGTGGTTCTCATCGTATGCCACCTTCTCCGGGTCGTATGTGACCGTGATGTTGGCTACAGACTCACCTGCAGCGAAACTCACCGTAGAGGGCACGTTGAAGAATCCAGTGCCATCGGTATGCGAAAGGTTCACGGTGATGGCTTCATCGGTCTTCACACGGTTGATGGGCACAACGAACGAATTGGTCTTATTGGAGATGTTATAACTGGAAGGCAGTTGGTTGCTGAAATATACCTGATTGCCCGTAACGGTGGCCCACTGGTAGTCGTCATCGTCACTGGAGCAGGCTGTGAAGCCCACCACACCCAATAAGGCAATAAACAAGTTCAAATAATATTTTTTCATCATTTCTGTATTTTTTACTGGTTTTCCTTGTTGTTACTTAGCATGATTACCAGACGAATTCATCGGAGTCGCCAGAAGGACGGATCGGGTTGGGGTTCACCACCAGCGACTCGTTGTACTGAGCCTCGGTATTGACGAAACACCACACCATCCAGTTGGGACAGCCCTGAACATTGAAACGACATTCCTCAATGTGGTTGGTTCCGGCATAAGAGCGGATGATACCTTTGTTGAGGCGCTTAATGTCGAAGGTTGCGAAGCCCTCGCCCCAGAGTTCTACCCTGCGCTGCCACCACACCTCGTTCTGGAACTGTGAGGTGGAAGCGTTATAATAGGTATCCTTGTGCGTACCGTAGTTGTAATAGGGGTCGCGGGTCTTGGCAAAGGCGGTAAGGAGTTCGACACCCCTGGCCTCGCTCTGCATACCGGCAGCCTCGGCCTCGATAAGTTTCATCTCCTCCACACGCATCAGAGGCACGGCCACCACCCAGGCGTCGTATTTCACGTTGGCCTTACCAGCCTGGTTGCGGAACTTCACCGACAGACCGCCGATACCATAACTGGCATTCGGCACACCGGCAGCATAGAGGCGCTCGGGATAGTCGCTGTAGGCACTCAGTCCTTTAAGCAGGTCGGCAGGGATCTCATCGGCATCGGGGTCGATGAGGTCTTCGAGTGCGAAGTCCACCCAGCACTGCTTGCGGAAGTCAGATACAGGGATGGTCTCATAGAGGTGACGGTCGATGACGTTCGGCCCACCATAGTTGGCGGCATATCCGCAGTCGAAACCGTTCTCAAGACACATCACACTACCCCAAGACGAGTCACCATCGTTCTCCACGATATTGGGGTCGGTGTCCTTGAAGGTTAAGGCAAACATCCACGACGAGTTGGGGGAGTTGAAGCCGTAGTCGCGGCTGAGATATTCCTCCTTACTCATCATCGTGTAACCCTCCTGTGCCATCTTGGCATATTTCTCTGCATTGGCCCAGTCCTGACGCTCCAAATATGTACGGGCCTTCATACCGTAGACCACACTCACGTCGGGAGTGTAGACATCAGCGCGCTTGTAGTCGGCGAGCAGTTTCTCGGCAACATCAAGGTCGGCAAGGATGAAGTCGAAAGCCTCTTCCCATGTCATACGGGGATTGTGCTGCGCCTGCTCGATAGTCGTCGTCTCTGTGATTTTGGGCACAGTGAGTGCCTGCTTGTTCACGATATAAGGCTCAGCAGCATACATACGTACGATATCGAGATAATACATGGCACGGAGCGTATAGGCTATGCCTACACCGGCCTCACGTCCCTCAGTGGGTTGGGCATAGTCCAGAGCCCCACCCAGGGTAAGCACGATATTACAGTCTTTAATCCATCCATAGTAAAGTGTCCAGGGGTACTGCGTACGGGCCCAGTTGGGAGCCAGATAGGTGAAGTCCTGATACCAGGTGTCAAACCAGTTGTTGGTTCCTACAGGCACGATATCCTGTCCCATCACGTCGCGGATGAGGAAGAATGAAGGATAGCCGAAATCGAATACATAATGACTGTCACCACCATAAATGAACTGTCCGGAAAGATTGCCCGTGAGGTTCTGCACGAAGTTGTCGAAAGCACCAGGGGCATCTTTGGCCTGCTGCTCGGTGACGGTGCTGGTCTGCGGGTCAATCTCCTCAATGCAGCCGGTGAAGGTCATCGACATCAAGGCTGCTGCCATCATTATGGAAAATATCTTTTTCATATTGTTATTTCCTTTTTTATATTATCTTATTGATTAGAATGACACCTGGATACCACCCATGATGGTGCGTGCAGGCGAATAAGCGTTCACACCACCCGAGTTGGTGCCGGCGAAAGAGTAGCGTGGGTCGAGACCCTTACGTTTGCTCCAGAAGTAGATGTTCTCACCCTGACAGTAGATACGCACCTTGCTGAGGTAAATCTTACTGGTCAGAGAGCGCGGGAGTGTATAACCCACGGTGAAACTCTGGAAGTTGAGGTACGACGCATCGGTGAGGAAGCGTGTAGAGCGCGAAGAGGTGTAGAGGTCGTTGAACTGCCAGCGGGGGATGCTGGAGCCAGTATTCTCCAGACTCCAGGAGTCAAGCACGTCCTTGTGGTAGGTCTGTCCGTTGCCAGAGGTAGCCACGTTGGTCATCAGGCTCATGTAGCGGTTGTCGTAGAGATTGCCGCCCAACTGGAAGTCGAAGACAGCGCTGATGTCGAAGTCGTAAATCTTCACCGTAGTGGAGAAACCGCCGGTCACGTCAGGCAGAGTAGTGCCTTGTGCATAGTAGGTGGCCATGTTCCAGTCGGTGGTCTTTTCATTGCGCTGCTTACCAGGCTTGGTGGTGCTCATGGTCAGATTGCCGGAATCATCAGTATACAGCAGGTCGGTGTCTTGCCAGTAGAGGGCACGGCCCTGCTCGTCAAGTCCGGCGAATTCGGGGAGCATGATGTTGTAGAGGGGCTGTCCTTCCTCATACCACAGAGAAGAGTTACTGCCGGAGTGGCTCTCGCGGAAACCGCCGTTGAGTTTGGTCTTGGTCTCAGGGAGTTTCAGAATCTTCGTGGCGTTGTGGGACAGGTTGGCTGTGATGTTCCACACAATGTTCTTCGTACGGAAGATGTCACCGCTGACCAC
>JAEEGF010941997.1_pt1 | contig 10280 bp, 9 predicted proteins | sample 9134171 | NCBI WGS metagenome assembly JAEEGF01 (sample SAMN16246542, study PRJNA631951) | gut metagenome | biome: gut microbiome; feature: rumen; material: AP-attached | host: Bos | place: Iran: Karaj | collected 2018-10 | reverse complement strand
CTGTCTGAAGCACCAATGTTAGCATGTGCTTGCGACCAAATCATTATGGGAAAGCAATCAGCCATTGGTCCCATTGATCCTCAAATGACTTTAACAAGGCCCAACGGCATTACATATTCTTTACCAGCACATTCAATTCTTGCAGACTTTGAAAAAGCAAAAAAAGAAATATCAGAAAATCCAGATGCTGCGAAAATATGGATTCCCAAATTATTGGAAATTCCCAACGGATTTTTAGATCTATGCCAAAAAACAATCGAACTTTCAAAATCAAAAGTTGCAGAATGGCTCAATTCATATATGTTCAAAGGCAAGTCTCCAAAAGGACAAGATATTGCCGATTGGCTAGGTAATTTCAACGCTCACATGACACATGGACGTCCTATCAATTATCAACTAGCAACAGAAAAAGGTCTGAATATAAATTTATTAGAAGACGATCCTGAATTACAAGACAAAGTATTAAGCGTATTCCACTCGACTATGGCCACTTTTGAAGCCTCTACCTGTGTAAAGATTGTTGAAAACCACCTTGGCAGAGGATCGTACACTCTAGTCAACCCACGGTAACGACAATTCCTAAATAATCAAAGCTGCGAAACCAGCATTAAACTATTACAGGAAAAGAACTAATAATACAAGCCGCCCCCCCCCAAAAAAAAATAAGAGATAAATAAAATATGTTCAATAATGATTTTTATAAAAAAAATGAATACCGCTTAACCTTCTTTCTTCTAAACAACAATTGTATAGAAGCAATTTTTGCAGAGAGAATATCCGGAAGTGTTGAAATTTCAGCAGTCAAAATCTATAGTGACAATACCGTGGTTATTGATTGCGCCCCATATCTAGAAAACTATTCTACTGTAGAAGAATCTTATTTACGACTAAAAAGAAAATATATAGATATCCAACAAGAAGCAATAAAGGCCCCCCAATCACACATTAACCTCATATTAACACTAATAAATTTCGCTCTATCTAATTTTAGCAACACATTAATTTGGGAACATGCAAAAGCAATTCTTGAATCCTAAAATGTTCCATTTTTTAGACTTGAAATATCCACAAATCAATCTAAAAAAGAGCATCCTATGGATAACAATATAATCAAAATAGATTAGATAGCATAAGGCTGAACACTCCGGACAAACACCAGGGCTTCTTGGAATCGACCTCAGAAGTACTCTCGAATGCGAAAAGGCTACGCAGCGCAGTGCTTTTTTTTCAGGAACCTGATGTCAAAGATTCTGCGCAACAAGTTTACTTCGGCCAAGCCCCTGTTAAAAGCGACATACGCACAGGAAATTTCCATATGTGTACAGAATAAACGAGGCTGTAAAATAAACTGTGTCACAATCCACAGCCAATAACCCAAAACCTTACTATAATGTAGGGAAAGGATTGTGACAATGACAAACGAAGAACTTGACTCCGTAATGGCAAAGGCCAAGGAACAGTTCCGTAAGGGCGAACCGCTTTTTGGCAAGAACGGCGCGTTCAACTTCATGCTAGAAATCTTCCTGAACTCAGAAAAGAAACGTGAAAACATCTTGGCTGAAGGACTATCCGATAGTCTAGCTCAATGCCATAAACGCAGTGTTCCCGCAGACGGATGTACAACACTGCATCGTCCACCAGATACGCAACTCACTCAAGTACATCGCCAGCAAAAACCAAAAGGAGTTCCTTGCAGACCTGAAGTTTGTCTACCAGGCGGCAACACTAGAAAAGGCGAAAACCGAGCTCTCGAATCTTGACTCCAAATGGGGCGAAAAGTATCCTACGTCATCCGCTCCTGGCGGGATAACTGGCAAAACCTGAGCCGTTATTTTCAGTACACGGTGGGGATACGCAAACCGATTTACACGATCAATACAGTCGAAGAGTACCACCGCCAAATCCGCAAGGTGACAAAGACAAAGGGCGTATTCGGCTCCGACGAGTCCCTATTCAAGTTTGTCTATCTGGCGTACCGCAACAAAAAAAAGAAATGGACCATGACCTTGGCAAACTTGTCCTTAATCGCTCAGCAACTATGTATAAGGCTCGAGAATCAATTTAGAATTTTATAACTTTACTCACGTAATTAAACAACGGACGATGACACAGTTTATTTTACAGTCTCCCGGACCTAAAAATGGGTAGCTGACACAACCACACTTTAGTCGCTTATAACTTCTATGGCTCGTTTTCGAGCAACCGTTTCAAAATCTTTAACATTAAATGTAATTATAGCCTTAATATTAAGTTTAACATCTTCCATCATTAAATTTATTATTTGATCCACAAGGCTAAGTTCATTTTGGCTTAAGACAGACTTCAGAGCATCGTCTTTATACGACGAATCGTCTATTAATTCAAAATTATTGCGTAAGCCTTTCTTTATTTCTTCTCGCCAAGGAATTTTTTCACTCGTCATAAATTTTTCGTTTAACACTTCAAATAAAGATGGCCATGGTAAAAGAATCTTATGACTGTCTAATTGATATTTACGACAAATCAAATCGGCCTTATTGTGATATTCATCTTTTAAATCAAATAAAGCAAACCAAAAACAAGAATCAACAATTAAATTTTTAGATTTCATCGTCATCTAAAGAATCTTTAGCCGCATAGCCAATCCAAGGAGAAGCCTTTCTTCGTCCAAACAAAAAGGTTCCAAAATACTTTTCCCGATTATCGACATCCTTTTTGGGCGATATCAAATATAAGCGATCCTTTTTTACATCAATCTTTATTTTAGATTTCAAGTCTTTTTGCAATTCTTGTTTTAAATTTGTTTTAAAATCATATTTAAAACAAGCGATACAGTCACCGCATTCAACAGCATCATGTTCGTCTAGCCATTGAAAAAGATTACTGTAATCTCCAGTAATGGACAAATCATATGATAACCATACAAGTTTTTTCATGTTAACCTCTTAAATGGTATATAATCGCTCCATAAATTTAGGATTATTTCGAAACGAAATGATGTAATCTATTTTTAACGAGGGGTCTTCTAACATTTTTTCAACAATATAATCGACTAAAGGCTTGTATTTACTTTCAATCGTATTTTCTATTGCTTCCAAACGATTATATCGATCATCTTTAACGATGTCGTATTTTGGATTTTTTATTCGTCTCGTAAAGTCTTTTGCGTACAGCTCACCCAACCTGAAAAATTTGGTATCTAAAAACACATACATTGAAGGCCAGGGTATAATAATTTTGGCAGGAAGGTTATCAATTTTTTCTGCATAAACAAGAGCTTGAGAATGATTTCGAGAATCTTTTTGGTATAGCGAAATCCAAAAAGTTGAGTCACAAATAATATTCATCCACCCGCCTTTTTCTAACTCATTTTTTTAGAAACAGCATAAATATATAATTTACAAATTGATTTGGCATCATCAAGCAACGGTTGATGACACAGTATAATTTACCCACCCCATCTGCGCGGAATTGTACCGAATAAAATTAGACAGGTTTCCTTGATAACGGAATTGCGTTTTCCTTCAAATCGACATGTCGTTTTCCGTTCCCCCTATTTCATGATGTACTTTGCTCAGACATATTCGAGAATCAAACAGCTCATCTAAAGATTCTTTTTGAATTTTTTCCTGCAAAACACCGTAAATTTCTTCGGTCGTAAAAGCATCATATTTCTTTTTTTCGTCTTCGCCTAAAGATTTAACAAAGGATTCATCTTTAAAAATTTGAATTTTACCTGTTCCAGAAAATTCAACACCAACCTTAGTCGGCAAAATGACGTAATGATTAAAAGATTCATCTTGATATAATCTTCCGTAGTTTTGTATTTCGTCAACAAACATTAATATGCAAGCTAAGAAATCATTTTCAATATTGATTTTTTCACTAACATTAAAATCATGGAGTAAAATCGCCTTAATGATTTCTAAAAAATCAGTTTTCTTTGCGTCTTGCGGGGTAATAGCATCGCTTTCAATCAAACCATTTGTGAAATAATCTAATGTCCTTACAAATCTATACAGAAGGACCGCACTTTCATAAGAATGATGTTTTTCTAGAGTTTTCGGACTATTTGCGATTCTAAATTGTTCTCGTATAATACATTCATCAGTATAATTGATTGAGTCTTTCCAAATTTCACTGAGTTCATTTCCTTTTGATAATTCCAAAACAGATTTCTCGTTTTGTCGAATGTTCAAAATTTTACAAACACGTAAAATTTTATAATTATCAGATATCATGTCGCCATCTATTTCAATCCCAATTAACCACGACCTTATTGTATTGTTTATCCGCTCTTTATCCTCACTAAAATATAAGTACCCCAAATCATGATACACAAACAAAGAAAAGAGCGTCGTTGTCAAAAGTTCTTTTTTATAGTTAGAAAATATAGGTAATTGAGCATATAAAGAAAGCCCCAATAAAAAACACTGAATTGAATGATAATAATGATCTCGATACTTTGCTTTAGCAATTCGCCCGTTTTCCTGATATTGTTTCAAAAGATCAAAAGCTTCTACTAAATTCAAATACAATTTATCAGAAAAACAGGCGAACAACATTGTCACATTCTCGTGAATTACAAATGAATTATCTTCAATATGTTTTTCGTAATTGTCGTTTACTTTTTTATTCAATAAATTATTTAATTCATTACAAATTCGAAATATATCAGATGTAAAATCAGGGACGTTTAATGACTTATATGCAATTATTCCCTTTTCTATGAAGGTAAACATATCAGTCATTGCTGTGTCCCTCTATAAGCTTGCCAGATGCATGCTGATTGTCAGAAACATTATTCAAAATTAGCGAATTAAGATATTCACGATTCCTTCCTGGATTCAGCTTATACGCAAATTGATTTATTTCATCATCCGATAAAAATGATATATATATTTCTATTATCTTCCGAGACAGTCCATAGAAATCATTCTGGCGCTTATTTAATAAGCATGGCAAATACCATCGAATAGAACTAATCTCATTTGAAACATCTACGCCATCATTTTTTAAATTCTTTAATGCATGCAAAACAATTAAAAGAATATAGCTATCATATTCATCTGTGGGATAATTGTTCAATTCAAAAATGTAGTCAGGATGGATATCATATCTGAAAACAATTTTATTAAGCATATTCGGGCATTTTTTTATTTGATTACACAAAATGCTTCCCAGATACGGTATATGGGATATATACTTTCTAACATCAACAATACTTTTCGAAATCTTTTGACAAGGCAAATAATCAAACAAATCTTTATCGACATTTTTTTCTAGCAATTCAAATAATTTTCTACTAGGCGATGAATTTAACGCATTAAGTAAAAAAAGCATTTGGAGATTATCTTTAACCTCTGGAATTCGATTAACAAACTTTTCATATTGAGTAAAATCGATTTCATACGAAGTCAAAAATGCTTTCATTGCAAAAGTAATCAAGCAGTTTTTATTATCAATAAAATGATTGTATATAAATTCATCAATGATATCTTTATAATTCTGCGACGAATCCTTCTGTGCAAATCGTTGCTCAGTGTATAAGTTCGCAAGAATCGCTACAAAATTTCCTGATTCAATTTCCAAATCACACAAAAGATTTAATCTATCTTTTAACGACAAATCATCTTTTTTGTGCAAAATCCATTGCGCAATAAGCACCTTACAATAACGATCTTGCGTTTTGTTAGCAAATCCAATCCACTCTTGCAACGTTCTATCAGGGAATTCATCTAGAAGTCCAGATACCATACCGAAAACAAGATGCAGAGAAACATAATAATCTTGATTTTCTATGGAACATATTTCCTTTTCTTTTTCAACAAGAGTATTGATCACCACCACAGGGGCCAAAGCAAAAACAGCTTTTAAGATTATATAAAGACTGTAATCAATTTTCAAATCTCGAACAAAAAAATCTCCATAAAAATATTTTTCAGAGACTAGCCTTATACATTCATCTATTTCGCTTATATTCTTTAGCGGTAGCCCTTGTAATACCTTTTTTTCAGATGACAAAACAGCCTTTTGCAACTCAAGAATCTTCACAACAAGTGACTTAGCAAACTCATTCAATCCATCTACATATTTTATTTTTGAGATTAACAAAGGAAAAATTGATTCATCTTTAAATAAATCACATCCTTTATATTCCGCTTGAAGCAACTTACAAATATTTTTTTCAAAAATTACATTATCAATTTTTTTATTTAATTCTTTTAGCCAAAGAAAAAGTTTTTGAATTTCTTCTTTTGAAAAATCAGGAGCAGAAAATACCTTCTTTTGCTTTGGCGTTTCTTTTTTTTGCAAATTTTCTTCAACAAGGAATTTAGAATAAACGTCTTTTACTCGCAAAGCAATCGGAAATTCAAGTTCTTGAATGAAAAGGCTGTAATTATTAACAGTCCCATTCCATGAATTGCTTAAACTATAGTAAACAGAATCATTTCCATTATCAATAATCAGATATCTATCGTGTAATTTGTCCCTTTTAAGAAAATACACTTGAGCATTTGAAAACGAACGATAAATATTATTCAACAAATCTTTAGGTTCCGTTTTAAATTTAGCAGCAGAGTCTTTTGGACGCTCGGAAGGGTCGGTTGTTAAAATGGTCAAATTAAAATATGTAGTCACACATGAATTAAAATCATTTAATCCATCGAGATCAAAAAAAGGGTCAATTATACATACTTCTTTTGCTGTTTGCAATACATTTCTAGTCCAATCCAAGAAATTCCTTCTACCAGATTCGTCATCAGAAAAGAAAAAAGATCCTAAGTACTGTTTTTTCTTTCCCAAAAATTCATTCTTATAATCAAGCTCAATATCAAAAACATCCTTCTTTCCAGCAATCACAAAATTTGAATAATCATTCAAAGCAATCTCGTCTCTTTTCTTACTAAGAAATCTATTTTGAATTATTTTATGATTTCCGCCTACAATATTCATTCCTATTGAAATAGACCTGATTAAAGAGCCTCGTTCCTCAAAAACAATACTAGTTCTTCCTATGGAATCTTTTTTATATATAGAGAAATGTGTTCGGCCAAAATTTTCAAGTTTTTCTAAACCTGGGAAATCAATTTTCTGGTCCGGCTCAAGATTATGAATTTCCTTGTATAAAATTTTGCCGTCATCATCAGGAATTTCAATATCTAACAAATATGAGCACTTCTCTTCTTTGTCAAAAGAATATGCTATATAGCGACCACCTTTTTCCACATTAAAATTAAATTCGCGAGAAAACCTAGGCAATCGCCTATAAATGGCAATACTTCCCGGAATCGATCCATGGTCCAAAACATCTAACCCGATTAATTTTCTTATTTCAGATATCACATTTTGCTGTATTTGCAATTTATCATACTCAGAAAAGCAAAAATTTGATAATTTTTCAATCTTTTGAATAAATTCAGCGTATTTTTTCAGAAAATCTGCGTCATAATAGTTCTCTAAAAAAGAACATGCTGATTGATATGGAGATCCCTTTGTATGAGCGCAATCTATCGAAAGAAAAACAGGATTCCTTCTTTGATATTTTAAATCATTTTTTTTATCAAACTTTTTAAATTCCGTTTTCAGATTTATATGGTTGTTCACAGAAACATCATCAAAATTTGATTCCAAAAATTTTGTATCAACTTTTTCGACATCTGTCTCTAACACGCTAGACCAAAACATAAGCGTATTATTTGGATCATTCTTCGCAGAAAGATTAAATTGTATTAAGACCTGATTTTTTGCCATGATATTTCCTAAAGAATTTTAAACGACCATTATCAATAACAATAATAAGATTAGTCCCATTTGTCAATGCAAAATGTCAGCTACCCTGATGCGAAATGGCAACGCTGCACGGTTCATTTTTTCAGGAACCTGATGACAAAGATCCCACGCAACAAGCTTGCTTCGGCCATACCCCTGCTAAAGGCAACATACGCCCAGGAAGACAAGGAGGCAACGCTGAAAAAGGCAGCAGATGTAGAACAGAAACTGCGTGATATGGGGCTGAAGTCTGCCGCCGAGCTTTACCACAAGGGTGTGACGGAAACGCTGACCTATCTCGATTTCCCGCACGAACACTGACACAGCATAAGGACTAACAACATCCTTGAACGCCTGAACCGGGAGATACGCAGAAGGACGAGGGTTGTGGGCTGTTTTCCTGATGGCGAATCGACACTGATGCTTGTATGCGCTAGATTGAGATATGTAGCGACGAAGGAATGGGGTACCAAGAGGTACCTGAACATGAAGCACCTTTACGAGATGGAAAAGGAAAACGAGCTGAAACGGGAACAGGAAAAGGACGGAAAGAACGGAAATGTAGCCTAAATCTGGTGTTGGAACAAACTATTTTTGCGAAAGACCCTTGACACTACCGTCATAGCCAAATGCTAAACGGTTGAGGTTTTTTGAATAGTTCGACAGGGCGTTCCCGCGCGGGCGCGGGGCGGGCTCTCGCGGCATAAAATTGCGGCCTCACGCCGCAATTTTTCCGCCTAGAGGGCCGAGCGCAGGACACGGGCGGCCCTCCCGGCCCTCCGGGCTTCCATCCCTAACGCGGGCCATAGCCACTAAGGCAACAGAGTTGCCAAGTGGCTGGAGGCCTAACGCAAAACACCCCGCTCCTCTTGAGAAGCATTCAAAGATAGAGATTTACATCTTACTCTATATTCAAACGTAATAACATTCCTCAAAAACAGGAAGTTTACACCAATTAGATTATTTTTTGTGATTTTAGAACATGACATTAATTCCCTTTTATCTTATATTTTCATATAAAAAAATATAAGGATAAAAACATACTAATCCTATTAGCATGAGGTTATATATGGCTGAAAAATTGAGAAGCCATACCTTATACACGAAATTATCATAATTACCTATGAAAGATTCTTTAGACATCATATTGTGTTCACTGCTGAGAGTTGGGCTTGGACTGACAAGCGACTTTCCGTACACCCCGAGCGAACAGGAATGGCAATCGCTGTTTTCGATGGCGAAACAACAAACGGTATTTGGGATTGCCATCAAAGCAATCACTCAACTGCCCGCAGAGTTGCGCCCACCGCGTTCATTCGTCATGAAAGTATTGGGACACCTTGAAGCAATCCATGGCGTAAACCGGATGATGAACCAGGAGGCGGCACGATATACGCAATTGTTTGCGGAACGAGGCGTCCAAAGCGCAATCTTGAAAGGGCAAGCCAATGCACGGCTATATCCTGACCCGTTCTCAAGGCAAGCGGGAGACATCGACATCTGGATTCCGGGCGGCTACAAAAAAGTGGAACGCCTGCTGCTCGACATGGGCCTCATCACGGAGGTGAAACGTTCTTACGAAGCGTCACGCCATATCGGCTTTCGCAATGAAAAAGGAATTGAAATAGAAGTCCACCACAGGCCAGCAGAAATCTTTTTCAGGAATAATGAATTCCAAGAATTTTTCTTAAGCGAATTCGAAAATTCAACTCTTACACCAGAAGGTTTCTACACCCCGAGTATTCGTTTTGCCCTAATTATGCAGCTACAGCACCTCTACCACCATTGTATCAGGGAGGGCATCGGATTACGGCATTTTATGGACTACTTTATACTGCTCATGCATTCAACCGAGGATGACCGAAAATTCGTATGGAATAAAATCCAACGATTTGGTTTAGATAAGGCCTGTAAAGGAACCATGTGGGTACTGGAAAAATCGTTCGGGCTCCAACGAGAAATGATGCTCTGCGCTCCTGACAGGAAACGAGGGATTCGCATGTATAATAACACCATCGTTGGCGGAAACTTTGGACGAATCTCTACGCGGAACAAAGGAACGCGCTTCTCTTTAAATGTGTGGTTTCAAAAAAAGAAGCGCATTTTCAGCTGGTTCTTTTTTGATCCACGAAGCACTATCTCAGGAGAAATCTTTTATTGGAAAGAAGTATTCTCGATTATTTACGAACGTTTTAGCCATAGGAAATAGCCATCAATCCTACGACGAAAGGAAGGCAATCTGGTTATTCCGGCGTACTTTTGTAAGCTACCCATTTTTGTAAGCTTCCCCGAAATTAGGACTGTTCATAACTAGACAAAAGGGGATCCCCTTTGTCAAAAAGCTACCTTTGGTAGCAAAGGAACAGCCATGAAAAAACTGACTCATTCCGAATCGGAAATCGTCAAGAGCGTAAACGAACTTGAATCTGGAGTGTCCGCAGACGAAATCTGCAGACGTCTGAACGTCTCCCGCGCCACGCTTTACCAGTGGAAACGGAAATATTCCGGACTAGAGGTAAGCCAACTGA
>JAEEGF010413478.1_pt1 | contig 10280 bp, 9 predicted proteins | sample 9134171 | NCBI WGS metagenome assembly JAEEGF01 (sample SAMN16246542, study PRJNA631951) | gut metagenome | biome: gut microbiome; feature: rumen; material: AP-attached | host: Bos | place: Iran: Karaj | collected 2018-10 | reverse complement strand
AAGGTTAGGTAAGGATCTAAGAGATTTCAGTGTTCGGTTTTGAAGGTACAAACTTCTAAAATGGCCCGGTGGCTCAGCTGGTTAGAGCGCCGCCCTGTCACGGCGGAGGTCAGGGGTTCGAACCCCCTTCGGGTCGCTCAACTTCATATTTTTTAGTTTGACCGGGGTCTTAGCTCAGCTGGGAGAGCATCTGCCTTACAAGCAGAGGGTCATAGGTTCGAGCCCTATAGGCCCCATTTTTAAACTAATTACACAATTCGTGTGTAAGCCGATGTGGCTCAATTGGCAGAGCAGCTGATTTGTAATCAGCAGGTTAACGGTTCGAGTCCGCTCATCGGCTCTATGGATGGCTTCCCGAGTGGCCAAAGGGGACAGACTGTAAATCTGCTGCAATTTGCTTCGGTGGTTCGAATCCACCGCCATCCATTTCTGCTATGCATATGATGCTGGCAACAAATTTTAATTCGTACGAGGTGCGGATTTATAGTGACGCGGGGTGGAGCAGTCTGGAAGCTCGTCGGGCTCATAACCCGAAGGTCATAGGTTCAAATCCTGTCCCCGCTACTCATGCCTAGATAGCTCAGTTGGTAGAGCAGAGGACTGAAAATCCTCGTGTCGTTGGTTCGATTCCGACTCTAGGCATCGTTTTTTATTAATCCAGTGTATACCACTGGTTTTTTTTTGCTTTTTTTTAGTATAAGAAGTTGTGATACAATTTCTTTAAGAATAATCATATGAGGGGTAGTATATGAATCGAAAACTTATTGGATGTGTTTCTTTAGGCATGTCAACAGTGTTGATGCTTGTAGGATGCGCAAGAGGAGCACAGCGTCCGATCCCGCAGCCAACAGAAAACACTGATAATACAGTTGCAGTACCGTATACAACGCAGGAGGGTAAATATCCTGTCACCTGGGATCTTGATTCAATCTATACAAGTACAGATGAATGGCAGGCTGATTATGACAGGGCGATGGAACTGCTTGAAAAGTATGACAGTTTCAGAGGAACACTCGACAATGCGAAGACTATAAGAGAATACTTTGACTATAAATACTTTACGGAGCTGACAAGATTACAGAGTAAACTGCTGATGTATGCCAATTTGGGTAATAGTCTGAATCCAACCGATCCGGTCTTTAAGAATCTTTCGTCTCAAATGGATGCTATGGTGAGGGATGAAAATGAAAGATCTGCTTTCTTTGAGCCTGAACTATTTGAACTGAGCCTCGAGGAGAGGAAAGAAATTTTTTCCGATCCTTTGTTTGATGGAGAAGAGTATTGGTTGAGAAAATACACCGATCCGGACTATGAGCCCTTTACCGAGCATGAAGATCTCATAATGTCTACGCTTTCAATGGGCATGGGGTACAGCAGCGATATCTTTGAAATTCTCGACAGTGTTGAGCTTCCTTACAGTTCATTCAAACTGCCGAACGGCGCGACAGTAGAACTCAATGATGAAGAGGTCTCCTCGCTGATGTCTAACCCCAATTACAATGATGAGACTAAGCTTGAGATCTACAGGGCTTATGAAGGAAGGTATCAGTCTTTTGCCAATACCTTTGCAGCTCTTTTAGAGGAGTGCTGTGCTCAGTATTATGCAGTTTCACTTCTTGATGGATATGACACATCGCTTGAGGCTGCGCTTGCTAAATATGACCTGGATGAAGATATATTTAACATGCTGATAGAGGCTGCCCACAGTGGTATACCGGAATATCAGAGGTATTTAAAGCTTCATGCAGATGCTATCGGGGTTAAAGATCAGTACATTTATAATATTGGTGAAACAGCTTCTGATTACACCAGAGAGGCAATTAATTATGATGAGGGTGCAGATGATGTGATCGATGCGCTGAATATTCTCGGTGACGACTACATTGATCACTTCAGCAAGATGATAAAAAGCGGACATATCGATGTCTACCCAAGTGAGACCAAAAATACAGGTGCATTTGAAAACCAGATCTCGAAGGACTATCTCCCCTGGGTACTGTTCAACTATAATGGTCAGCCAAAAGATGTGAGTGATATTGCACATGAAATGGGACATGCTGTTTATGATATGTACTCAACTGAGAATCAGCCGAAGTGCTACAATAATCCTACGATATTTACCCAGGAGGTAGCATCAACTACAAACGAACTTCTATATTACAATTACAAGCTTGAACAGGCAAAAGGTGCAGACGAAAAGTTATTCTATCTTGAGCAGGCCATAAACATGTTTTCCAGTACTTTTTTTACACAGATGATATATTCAGAATTTGAGGACTACATGTATAAAGTTGTGGAATCAGGTGATTCTCTGGATGCGGAAGACCTGGGGGATAAGTGGATAGAACTGATGGAAACTTACAGAGGAGATGCTGTCACATTCATCCCGGAGAACAGGTATAAGTGGGCGTCAATTCCGCATTTTTACTACAACTACTATGTTTATCAGTATGCGGCAGATGTTGTCTATGCAGCATCTATAGTTGAGAAGATCCTAAGCGGTGAAGAGGGTGCAACAAAGAATTACATTGAGTTCCTCAAGCTTGGCAACTCAATGGCACCAGTCGACCTTTTGAGCAAGGCCGGTGTGGATCCTCTCAGCGAAGATACATATGCAAAAGCAATGGAATATTTCAAAACTCTCGTTGATGAGTATGAAGTTCTGACAGCAGAGAGATAAATTATTTATCAGGTTTTTTTAGGTTTTTTATAGATATTTTTACTTTCTGTGTTATTATGAGTTAGAAATAAGATGTAATAATGGTTATTATGTGCTTTTGGTTGGAGAAATAGATGCATCATTTAGATCAGGAAGAAAAAGAGATCATCAAAAAGTTTCTGGATGTGAAGGATTATGACCCTAACGCATTTGATCCGGAGTTTTTGAATGAGCTTGAATGTGATAAGGAATACCAGAATCTGCTGACCCTGCACGGAGGGGAAGTTCTTGCTTCAGATAAATATCTGAGGCTTAAGAGCTTTATCCAGCATGGAAATGTGACTGTGTATGAGCATTGTATACATGTTGCACTGTGTGCCATCAAGCTGAACCGGAAGATGGGAATAGGCTGCAGAGAGCGGGAACTCATTAGAGGAGCGCTTCTTCACGATTATTTCCTTTACGACTGGCATGATGGAGAGGCGCCCGGGAATATCCATCCCAAGCTCCACGGCTTTTATCATCCGGGTATTGCCCTCAAGAACGCCACCAGGGACTTTGCCCTCTCAGAGAGAGAGAAGGATATCATAAGAAAGCATATGTGGCCGCTTACAGTTAATCCCCCTAGGTGCAGAGAAGCATGGGTTGTCTGCATGGCCGACAAGTACGCATCCACACTTGAGACACTCAAGATAAGAAAGGGTAAGATAAGAGTTAATTATGCCTGATATTTACCAGGAGCTTTGTAATCTGGCAGACAGCGACATGTATCCGCTGCATATGCCGGGACATAAAAGAAATCTTGAAAGCACCCCGTTAAAGGGTGCTTTTCGTTGTGATATAACGGAAATTGACGGATACGACAATCTACATGATGAAAAGGGCATAATTCTTGAGGCAGAAAAAAGAGCCAATAGTCTGTACGGCGCTGATGAGTCTTTTTTTCTTGTAAACGGAAGTACTTCAGGCGTCCTGAGTGCGGTCTCGGCAGCTGTGAAAGAAGGTGGAACGATTCTTGCATCGAGAGGAAGCCACAGGTCTTTTTACCACGCGGCATATTTAAGAAGGCTCAGGATCCGATATCTGCCGGCAAGAACGATAGGCGGACTTGGCGTCTTTGATGAAACGAGAGCAGAGGATGTGAAGATAGCTCTTGATGAAAGCAAAGAGGATATCGGCGCTGTTTTTATAACATCACCGACCTATGAGGGGAAATGCTCAGATGTAAAAAAGATAGCTCAGATATGTCATGACAGGGGTGTTTTGCTGATTGTCGATGCAGCTCACGGAGCTCACTTCGGGATGGGCAAAGGGGTGCCTGAAAGTGCGGTTGCGCAGGGTGCTGACATAGTGATCAATTCGCTTCACAAGACGCTTCCATCCATGACGCAGACAGGGCTTATCCATATAAAAGGCAGCCTTGCGGACAGGGATTTGTTAAAGAGATTCTTAAGGATATATCAGTCCAGCAGCCCGTCCTACGTTCTTATGGCTTCGATCGATCTGTGTATCAGGGAGCTTACGGAGAACCGAGAAGACTTTGTGAAGAGACTGCTTGAGCACAGGAAGCGGCTGGAGAATGGGACAAAGGACTGCAAGATGGTCAGAATCCTGTCACTTAATGAGTTTGAGGATCCCTCAAAGGTGCTTATTTACTCGGCTTCTGAAGAAATGACAGGTCAGCAGCTTTATGATATACTTCGTGAGGAATATGCGCTGCAGCCGGAAATGGCAGGAGACAGGCATGTTCTTGCGATTATAACGGGCTGGGATACAGAGGATGGTATCAGAAGGCTCATAGAGGCAGTGTGCTCAATTGATGAGAAGCTGCGAGGAACAGCGCTTTGGGATTATAAGCAAGGCGAGGAACTCTTTTCCCTTCCTGAGGAAAAAGAGCCGCTGTATAAGGCCTGGGACATGGAAAAAGAGCTGGTTGAGCTTGGTAGTGCCAAAGGCCGTATTTCAGGTGAATTTGTTAACCTTTATCCGCCGGGGATTCCTATACTGGTGCCGGGAGAAGTTATAGATGATAAAATCCTGTGGCAGATAAAAAAATATATTGAAGAGGGAAGAAACCTTCAGGGCATTGTAACTTCCGAAAATGGTGTCAATGAGGGTATAATAGTAGGTAGGAGAGAGATAATATGCGTAAAACAAAGATAATATGTACAATAGGCCCCGCAAGCGAGAGCGAGGAGAAGTTAAAAGAGCTGATGCTTGCAGGTATGAACGTGGCAAGGTTTAATTTTTCCCATGGCTCACATGATGAGCACAGGAGGAAATTTGAGAGGATAAGAAAGCTTCGGGATGAGCTGGATCTTCCGATCGCTACCATGCTTGATACAAAGGGACCGGAGATCAGGCTTAAGGACTTTGAGAACGGAAAGTGCGAGCTCAAGGCGGGACAGAGCTTTACCCTCACATCAAGAGAGATAAAGGGAACGGACAAAGAGGTCTCCATCACTTATAAAGAACTTACAAGGGATTGCAAGCCGGGTATGACCATTCTTCTTGATGATGGTCTTATTGAGCTCCATGTGGAGAGCGTGACGGACACCGACATTGCCTGCACGGTGGTCAACGGAGGACCGATTTCCGATAAAAAGGGAGTGAATGTACCCGGTGCAGAGCTCAGTATGCCATACCTTAGCGAACAGGACAGGAGCGACATAATCTTTGGGTGTGAGCAGGGATTTGATTTTGTAGCTGCTTCTTTTGCCAGAACTAAAGAAGACATCCTTGCAATCAGAGAGATATTAAAAGAAAAGAACAGCCCCATGAAGATAATCGCCAAGATTGAGAGCACCCAGGGTATCAATAACCTTGAGGACATTCTAGGTGTTGCTGACGGAATCATGGTTGCCAGGGGCGATATGGGTGTGGAAGTTCCCTTTGAGGAAGTGCCCGTCCTTCAGAAGAAGATGATCAAGCTTGCGGAGGCTGCAGGCAAGTATGTTATAACTGCAACTCAGATGCTGGATTCGATGATCCATCATCCAAGACCCACAAGAGCTGAGTGCACGGATGTGGCAAATGCCATATACGACGGAACAACTGCCATCATGCTCTCAGGTGAGACAGCTGCAGGTGATTATCCTGTGGAAGCACTTAAGACAATGGCGAGGATCGCTGAGAGGACAGAGGCTGACATAGATTACGTCGGAAGACTTAAAAAGAGGGATTACGCTCCGAGCGACGATACCACGGCTATTTCTCATGCAACCTGTAACATAGCAGCTGAGGTTAATGCGGATGCCATAGTGACAGTCACAATGTCAGGCTTTACAGCCAGCATGGTTTCAATGTACAAACCAAACTGCCCTGTGATCGCATGCACCATCAATCCGACTGTCTGCAGACAGTCCAATCTGATGTTCGGCGTTGCGCCCCTGCACATCAGGCAGGAAGATACGGCGGATGAGCTCTTCCGTGAGGCTTTGAGTGCTGCCAAGAATGCAGGATATTTAAAGAGCGGAGACAAGGTGGTTCTCACCGCCGGTGTTCCCCTTGGAATCCCGGGAAGAACCAATATGATAAGAGTTGAAGAAATCTGACAGGACAGGTAAGAGATGGGCAAGGGCAGGATTTTCCTTCTGATGGGAAAGAGCACATCGGGGAAGGATACGATCTACAGGAATTTAATATCGGACGAAGAGCTTCATCTTAAGAAGGTTGTGCCCTACACCACAAGGCCGCAGAGGTCGGGGGAAACTGACGGAGTTCAGTATTTCTTTAAGACCGAAGATGAGTACCTGGATCTCAAGGCTTCTGGCAGGATAATCGAAGAGAGGACCTACCACACCAACTATGGGGAGTGGAGATATTTTACGGCGGATGACGGTCAGATAGATCTTGCCAAAGGAGACTATCTGGTGATAGGAACGCTGGAGTCCTACTGCTACATAAGGGATTACTTCGGAAAAGAGAATGTTGTCCCTCTGCTTATCGATGTGGAGGCAAAGATAAGACTTCAGAGGGCAATGCACAGGGAAGAGAAACAGGCAAGTCCCAGATATGACGAGATGTGCAGGAGATTCCTGGCAGATGAAGAGGACTTTGCCGAGGAAAAGATTGCGGACGCCGGTATAATAGGAAGATTTGCCAACAACGGCAGGATTGAGGACTGTATCAGAAGTATCAGGGACAGGATCCTGGAAGTTGAGTCGCAATAAGGTCAGTTGCGCAAGCGGTACCCATCAGTACCAGAAAGGGAAGGGCAGCTTATGGATATCAAAATAAACCAGCTCACCCAGCCTACCCAGGTGGCGCAGACAGAAGCCGCCCAGGAAGCAAACGGAGATTTTAAGTTTGTCCTTACAAGCAAGCTACAGGACACGGACCTTGCCGAGCGCCTGAACCTCATGATGCAGGATATTATCCAGCAGGGAGAGAGGATATCCAAGAAAAATGACATCAAGGATATGCAGAGATACAGAATTCTGATCAAGGATTTTTTGAACGAGGTAGTGACCAGATCTCACGCTTTTTCCAGAGAGAATTTCCTGGACAGGAAGGGTCGTCACAGAGTTTACGGCATTATCAGGCAGGTGGACAAGGAGCTTGATGAACTGGCGCAGGAGCTTGTAAAAGATGAGACCGATCACATTGGAATACTAGCCAAAATAGGGCAGATACAGGGACTGCTCTTGGACATATTTACTTAAGGGGAGTTCAGATGGCGGATTTTGCCGATATTTACGGTCAGGAACAGATCAGGGAGCATATGCAGTATGCTCTCAGAACAGATAAGGTGTCTCACGCCTATATAATCGCAGGTGAGAGCGGAGCGGGGAAAAAGCTGCTCTCAGGAATCTTTGCGAAGGCGCTTTTGTGTGAGAAGAGAACAGAAAAAGAAGGAATGATCGAAGCCTGCAACGAGTGCCCATCCTGTATTAAGGCGCTGTCAGGCTCTCACCCCGACATCATCACAGTTACCCACGAGAAAGAAAACAGCATCGGTGTCGACGACATCAGGTCAAAGCTCTGTGACGATGTTGTCACCAAGCCATACGAGTCGACGCGCAAGATCTACATAATACCTGAGGCGGAGAAGATGACTGCCCAGGCTCAGAATGCTCTTTTAAAAACTCTTGAGGAGCCGCCGTCGTACATTGTGATAATAATTCTGACTAACAATGTCAATGCGCTTCTTCCCACCATCTTAAGCAGATGCATCATTCTTCCCACCAAACCCGTAAAGGATGATGTGATCAAAAGCTTCCTGATGACAAAATTCCGCGTGGTGGATTATAAAGCCGAGCTTTCTGCGGCATTTGCCCGGGGCAATATCGGCAAGGCGTTAGAGCTGTCATCCAACGAGAGATTTGAGAAGTTAAAAAACGAGACGATAGACCTTGTTGCAAGGATAAATAACCTGAACACAGCTGAGATAATGGACAGGATCCATGTGCTCCTTGAACCGGCCGAAGAGGATGCCAAGAGTTCCAAGAAGGGCGTGGATATGGGGATGTATGAGGACTTCATGGATATCCTTTACTTCCTCTTCAGGGATTTCCTGGTCTTCAAGTCCACGCAGAGCGATAGTCACTTGATTTTCACTGACAAGGTATCGTATATTAGTAGTGTTACCAAGAAATGCAGCTATGAAGGGATTAACTGCATTCTTGAGGCGATGGATATAGCCAAAAAGCGTATTTCATCCAATGTTAATATGGATTTGGCTCTGGAGCTGATGTTCCTGAGCATTAAGGAGAATTTATGACAAAAGTTATCGGCGTCAGATTCAGAACTGCCGGCAAGATATATTTCTTTTCACCGGGAAAATATACCGTGAAAAAAGGTGACCACGTCATCGTGGAGACAGCCCGTGGAATTGAGTACGGGACAGTGGTTTCAGGCATTCAGGAGATTGAGGATGAGAAGGTTGTTAAGCCTTTAAAGACAGTACTTCGCACCGCCAATGCCAAGGATGATGAGCAGGAGAGGACCAACAGGGAGAAAGAAAAAGAGGCTTTCAGGATCTGTATCGAGAAGATCAGAAAGCACAACCTTGAGATGAAGCTCATCGACGCAGAGTACACCTTTGACAACAACAAGATACTCTTTTACTTTACTGCGGACGGCAGGATAGATTTCAGGGAGCTGGTCAAGGACCTGGCAGCAGTGTTCAAGACAAGGATAGAGCTCAGACAGATAGGCGTCAGGGATGAGACCAAGATAATCGGCGGCTACGGCATCTGCGGAAGACCGCTTTGCTGTCACTCTTATCTTTCCGACTTTGTACCCGTGTCGATCAAAATGGCCAAGGAGCAGAGCCTTTCCCTCAACCCTACCAAGATATCCGGTGTCTGCGGACGACTTATGTGCTGCCTCAAGAACGAGGAGGATGTGTACGAGGAGCTTAACCGCAAGATGCCTGGAGTCGGTGATTTCTGTACCGCCAAGGACGGTCTTTCCGGAGAGGTTTCAAGTGTAAATATCCTCAGGCAGACAGTGAAGATCCTTGTGGATGTGGACGATGAGAAAGAGGTTCACGAGTACAAGCTCGAAGAACTTGAATCAATAAAGAAGAAGCAGAAGAAAAAGAACGGCAAGAAGAATTCTCAGGAAGATGCAGAAATAAAAGAGCTGGAGAAGCTTGAGAAGATCGAGAAAAAGGAAGGGAAATCCAAGCTTGGGGACAATTGAGTTAAAACCCACTGAGCGACTTGACGATCTGCAGAGAAATGATCTCAGGATTATACAGGATCCGGACAGGTTCTGTTTTGGGATGGATGCGGTTCTTCTGTCGGGCTTTGCAGCTGCCCCGGAGGGTGGACGGGTCCTGGATCTGGGAACAGGTACCGGGATCATTCCTATACTGATGTCAGCTAAGACACCCGCTTCTGAGCTGGTGGGGCTGGAGATACAGGCAGACAGCGCCGATATGGCTAAGCGGAGCGTCAGGCTCAACGATCTTGATTCCAAAATTAAAATAGTACAGGGCGATATTAAGGAGGCAGGGCAGATTTTTGACGCTGCCTCTTTTGACGTTGTAACATCAAACCCGCCCTATATGATTGGGGGGCACGGCCTGCAAAACCCTGACTCTCCCAAGGCAATCGCAAGACATGAGGTGCTGTGCGATCTGGAAGATGTGATAAAGGCAGCAGCCAGGTGTCTTAAGAGCGGCGGCAAGTTCTACATGGTGCACAGGCCATTCAGACTGGCGGAGATCATGGTGGTGATGCATGAGTACAGGCTTGAGCCCAAGCGCATGCAGCTTGTATACCCATACGCAGACAAGGAGCCCACGATGGTCCTCATCGAGGGTGCCCGGGGAGGCCGGCCCCGCCTGACGGTGGAAAAGCCCCTGATCATCTACGAAGCTCCCGGTAAGTACACCCCCGAGATCTACGACATCTACGGTTATTGAAACATCCTGGAATGGGACGGCCCGGGGTAGACCACTCAATAAGGAGTATAAATGGCAGGAAAACTATATTTGTGTGCAACGCCGATAGGGAATCTTGACGACATGACCTTCAGGGTGCTGGAGACTTTAAAGAGTGTTGATCTGATTGCGGCGGAGGACACCAGGAACAGCATAAAGCTCTTGAATCATTTCGATATCCACACCGAGATGACGAGTTATCATGAGTATAATAAGTATGACAAGGCT
>JAEEGF010165986.1_pt1 | contig 10280 bp, 11 predicted proteins | sample 9134171 | NCBI WGS metagenome assembly JAEEGF01 (sample SAMN16246542, study PRJNA631951) | gut metagenome | biome: gut microbiome; feature: rumen; material: AP-attached | host: Bos | place: Iran: Karaj | collected 2018-10 | reverse complement strand
TTTGAACGATTTACTCTCAAATGATAGAACAGACCATCCTCTCCGGCGAGCTCGAGCTCAAAGCCGCCATCATTGCCCCTGAGCATCCCCAGGCTGCTGTAGTGTTTGTGCACGGTATGGCCGAGCATAAAGAGCGCTACTACCCCTTTATGAACTACCTCTGCGAGCTGGGTTTCGCCTGCGTCATTTACGACCAGCGGGGCCACGGCGCCACCGCCCAGACCCCCGACGAGCTGGGCTACTTTGGCAAAAAGGGCGTGAAAAACCTGGTGGAGGACACCCGCACCGTGGTGCAGTGGACCCGCGAGCAATACGCCGGCCTCAAGGTCTTCCTCTTTGGCCATAGCATGGGCTCTATGACAGCCCGCAGCTTTGCCAAGAAGTACGACGCAGAGATTGACGGCCTGGTGGTCTGCGGCAGCCCCTCCAACAACCCGGCGGTGGGCGTGGGTATCTTTTTCACCCGCATCCTCCAGCTGTTCAAGGGAGACCACTTCCGTTCCAAGAGAGTGGCCCGCCTCATCTTCGGCCCTCATACCAAGAAATTCAAGGCCGAAGGGATGCGCAACGCCTGGCTTTCCACCAACAAGGAAAACGTGCAGGAGTACAACGATGACCCGCTGTGCGGCTTCCTCTTTACCCTCAACGGCTACCGCACGGTGATGCAGCTCATCCAGGAGACGTATTCCAAGAAGGGCTGGGCCGTGAACAACCCCAATATGCCCGTGCACTTTTTGGCCGGCAGCACCGATCCTTGCATCATTACCATAGACGAGTTCTCCAAGGCCGTTAGCTTCTTCCGCAACCGCGGCTACAAGACGGTCTCCAGCAAAGTGTACCCCGGCCTGCGCCACGAAGTCCTCAACGAGCTGGGCAAGGAAAACGTCTGGAGAGACACAGAAGCCGTTCTCAAGAGCTGGGTATGAACATCTTCGCCCGCACAGAGCGCTTGGTAGGGGCCGAAGGCCTCGCTCGCCTGGCCGCCGCCCGCGTAATCCTCTTCGGGACCGGCGGCGTGGGAAGCTGGTGCGCCGAAGCCCTCATCCGCAGCGGCATTGGCCACCTCACAATGGTGGACCCCGACTGCGTGGACGAAACCAATATCAACCGGCAACTGCCTGCCACCACCGCCACCGTGGGCCAGCCCAAGGTGGAAGTGCTGCGCAGCCGCCTGCTGGAGATTAATCCCAAGGCCGATATCACCGCCCTGCGCCAGCGCTATGAGAAAGGCGTAGACTTCGGCCTGTCCAATTACGACGTCATCATTGACGCCATCGATTCCCTTACGGACAAGATGAACCTGCTGCTGGAAGCCACTTCAACGCCGGCCGAGGTCTTCTGCTCCCTGGGAGCCGCCTGCAAAATGGACCCCACCAAGGTCCGAGTGGCCGAATTCTTCAGCGTCCGCGGCTGTCCGCTGGGCGCCGCCCTCCGCAAAAAAATGCGGAAAGAGAACACCCTTCCCGCCAAACCCATTACGGCCGTCTACGACGAAGAAGTGCTACCCAACCTGGGCCCCGAGCAGGATCCCGGTCCCGGCAAAGCCATAGCCAATGGCACCTTTGCCCACATCACCGGCATCTTCGGATTTACCCTGGCCGGACTGGTTATTGAGCATCTTCTATCCGCGGAGCGGGTATCGTAAGCAGCTGATAAAAGAGGACCTGCGCCAGGCGGAGATTGCCTTCCTTGCCGGGATGCAGGTGGTCGTTTTCACCTCCATAATAGAACGCCTGGCCATAGAGCGGATTCATATTGCTCACGGCGTGGAGGTCAATCACGTTGACCGACCAGATGCCGGCGGCTTCCTTGACGGCATTCACATAAGAATCCAGATACTCACCCACCCGGTTCTGATAGCTCTCTTCGGGCTGGACGTTGCCTTCGTCCAGGATGAACCAGCCGCGGTGCAGCGGGGTCAGGAGGACCACCTGACAGCGGGGATAGGTTTCCTTGATGAGCTTGAGGGCTATGTTCATCCGGCCCTTCACGGTGGAATTGTCCATCACGGGATAGCGGCGCTTCCTGAGCTGCTTGATGGCAGGCTCGTTCATATCGGTTCCGGCCAGTACATATTCTTCTTTCTCCGTGAACCATTCCCCGGTGGGAATGCCCATATTGAAGTCGTTGGTGCCCATCAGAATCATAATGGCATCCACGCCCTGGTTATGGTCTTCCTGCAGTTTCTGCACCTGGCGGGGGATGTCGTTCCACTCCCTTCCGGACTTGGCGTAGTTGTAGATATCCAAGTGGAGCCACTCCTGCAGATAGCCCCAGTACTGCGTGATGCCCCAAAGCTCACCCAGACCGGGATCAGAGATGGAGTCTCCCATAACGGCCACGCGTTTTCCAGCCCAAGGGTGGGTAAAGGAAGGGCCTTCCTGGGCCCTTGCGCCGACAAATGCCAGCACAAGGGTCAATATGCTAACGAGTTTTTTCATAGCTGATTTATTTACAATCGGGGCAAACGCCCTTGAGCAGATAGCTCACACTCTCCACTTCATATCCCTCCGGCACTTTTACCGGGGGTACCGGGGTGTCTTCCAGGCAGTAGGTGCGGTGGCACCTGGTGCAGTAGAAGTGCACGTGGACGTCGTCGTCGTGGTCGTTGTGATGGCTGTGGCAGAGCTCGTAACGCACGCCGTCTCCGCTGTCTTCCAGCACGTGGACCAGGTGGGCATCCTTGAAGGCGCCCAGCGTGCGGAAGATGGCGCTCTTGTCAATGGTTTCCAGTTGCGCCTCCAGCTCCATAAGGGAGAGAGGGCGGCCGGCATTGGCCAATGCTTTGGCCACCAGCAGGCGGTTGGGCGTAACCTTTACTCCGTGTTCTTCCAGCAGATGTTCCATTACAGCAGCTCCTCCAGCAGCTCTTTGCAGTGACCGGTTAGAATGATATGGTGGTTGCCAATGGAATTGGTGAGGAAGTACTTGGCGTCTTCCGGCTTCAGCCTAAGCACCACCTGCGTGCGGCAGAGGTTGTCTTCGTACTGGTTGTAGAGAAGCTCGCCCTCGGCTGCAAAATGGCGGTCCAGCTTGCCGGAGACCTTGAATACGGTCACCGGGCCTTCCGGCAGATTGCCGTGGATGCCCACGCCAATGCCGGACTCAAAGTGGGTGTCGTACTGCCAGTCCGTAACCATATTGAACGGCACGGTGCAGTGGGCAAAGAGCATCTCGCCGGTCTGGGCGTCAATGCGGGAAGGATTGGCCTGGAAGCCGGTCTGGCCGGTGAGGGCCTGGGCTATCATCATGGACAGCAGGGCCGGTACGTCGCCTTCGCAGGAGGCCGGGAGGCCGTCGGAATTGAAGGAGGCCAGGGCCAGGCAGCCGGTGTTACCCACAGAGGTAAGGAGGTCAAAGCATCTTAGGGTGAAAGCCCCCAGTTCGTATTTCTTCACCAGTACTTCCAGAGCGTGGTAGATCTGCGTGGCGCCGGGGTACGAGGCCCGCACGTTGGGGGCCATCTGTTCTTCGGCCGGAGCGCTGTCCTTGGGGGCCTTAGCAATCTCGTTCAGGAGTTCCTCCATAGGAATCTCCACCAGGCGCACGCCCAGTTTGTCCATCAGGGCCATGGGATCGGCCTGGCTGGCGATGAGCCAATCCGAAGGCTGGCCAATGACGCCAATGCGCGTGCCCTGCAGCTTTTTGCGGGCTTCGGCCACCGTGTTAAGCACTTCAATACGGTGCTGCAGGTAGTCTGCGTTGCCGTGGAGCACCTCGCCCTTGAGGCCCTGCTGACGCAGGTAGGACAGGATTTCCAGCGACGCTGCCAGCGAGTTGCTCTTGCCCGATGTGAGCAGGTAGTAGCGCTCGATGCCCCGGGCCAGCATCTCCGGCAGCAGCTGCTTGAAGATGCCTTCGGCCCCGCCTGTTCTTACATAGATGAGATTCAGGCTGTGGGTGCCAAAATCTGCAAAGTTGGAGCCCTTGAATTCATAGCCGCCCTCCGGGAATACTTCGGAAAGGAAGGCGTCGCTTAACTTGGCCACCGACTGCTCGTCGTGCAGTCCGGAAGTAATAGTGTATACTGCAATCATAAACAAAAAAAGGGAAAGCACCTTGTATCGCACCGCTACGACCTCCTACCCTTGCTACGTTCCCGTCCTGGGGGAGTTCAGAGGGAGCTGGTCGTACAAGACTTTCCCGCCACAAAGGTATAAAATCTTTTTGAATTACGAAACTAGTATGTGCTCAATCACCAGTCCGGCCAGGGTAAAACCGAAGATGCCGGTAATGTGGGCGAAGGTGCCGTTGGCTATGGCCTTGCCGGGGCCGGGATCCTGCTCGGGGCCCAGGTTGGGCAGCACTTCCTCATCGTAGACGGCCGTGATGGGTTTGGCGGGAAGGGTGTTCTCTTTCCGCATTTTTTTGCGGAGGGCGGCGCCCAGCGGACAGCCGCGGACAGAGAAGAATTCGGCCACACGGACCTTTGTGGGGTCCATTTTGCAGGCGGCTCCCAGGGAGCAGAAGACCTCGGCCGGCGTGGAAGTGGCTTCCAGCAGCAGGTTCATCTTGTCCGTGAGGGAATCGATGGCGTCAATGATAACGTCGTAATTTGCCAGGCCGAAGTCTACGCCTTTCTCATAGCGCTGGCGCAGGGCGGTGATATCGGCGTTCGGATTAATCTCCAGCAGGCGGCTGCGCAGTACCTCCACTTTGGGCTGGCCCACGGTGGCGGTGGTGGCAGGAAGCTGCCGGTTGATATTGGTTTCGTCCACGCAGTCGGGGTCCACCATAGTGAGGTGCCCTATGCCGCTGCGGATGAGGGCTTCGGCGCACCAGCTGCCCACGCCGCCGGTCCCGAAGAGGATGACGCGGGCGGCGGACAGGCGGGCCAGTCCTTCGGCCCCTACCAAACGCTCTGTGCGGGCGAAGATGTTCATACCCAGCTCTTGAGAACGGCTTCTACGTCTCTCCAGACGTTTTCCTTGCCCAGCTCGTTAAGAACCTCGTGGCGCAGGCCGGGGTACACTTTGCTGGAGACCGTCTTGTAACCGCGGTTGCGGAAGAAGCTCACGGCCTTGGAGAACTCGTCTAAGGTGATGATGCAAGGGTCGGTACTGCCGGCGAGGAAGTGCACGGGCATGTTGGGGTTGTTTACGGCCCAGCCTTTTTGGGAATAGGTTTCCTGAATGAGCTGCATCACCACACGGTAGCCGTTGAGGGTGAAGAGGAAGCCGCACAGCGGGTCATCGTTGTACTCCTGCACGTTGGCCTTGTTGGTGGAAAGCCAGGCGTTGCGCATGCCTTCGGCCTTGAATTTCTTGGTATGAGGGCCGAAGATCATCAGAGCCACCTTCTTGGAACGGAAGCGGTCTCCCTTGAACAGCTGGATGATGCGGGTGAAAAAGATACCCAGGCCCACCACCGGGTTGTTGGAGGGGCTGCCGCAGACCACCAGGCCGTCAATCTCGGCGTCGTACTTCTTGGCAAAGCTGCGGGCTACCATGGAGCCCATGCTGTGGCCAAAGAGGAAGACCTTGAGGCCGGCGTACTGCTCACGGGTCCACTGGACCACGGTGCGGGTATCGTTAACCAGATTCTTCACGCCTCCCTTGCCAAAGTAGCCCAGCTCGTCGGGGCTCTGGGCGGTGGCGCCATGGCCCCGCTGGTCGTAGATGACGCAGGCAAAGCCCATCTCGCAGAGATAGTTCATGAAGGGATAGTAGCGCTCTTTATGCTCGGCCATGCCGTGCACAAGCACAACGGCTGCCTGGGGATGCTCCGGGGCAATGATGGCGGCTTTCAATTGGAGCTCGCCGGAGAGGATGGTCTGTTCTATCATTTGAGGGTAAATCGTTCAAAGGATTCGGGGAGGGGAGAGGAGCAGCGCACCATCTTGTTGGAGAAGGGGTTGCGGAATACCAGCGTGGCGGCGTGCAGGGCCAGGCGCTTGATGGGGTCGGTCTCGGCGCCGTACTTGTCGTCTCCGGCCACGGGGTGGCCCAGGGAGGCGGCGTGCACGCGGATCTGGTTCTTTCGGCCTGTTTCCAGGGAGAATTCAACTTGCGTGTAGTGGCGGCTGTAGCTGAGGACGCGGTAGTGCGTGATGGCCAGCTGGCCGTCCTTGACTTCCGTGTCGTAGGAGTTCATCTTGAGCGACTTGGGGTTCTCTACCAGCCAGCTCTGGATGGCCCCGCTTTCCTTTTCCAGCTTGCCTTCCAGCCAGGCTACGTATTTTCTTTCGGCCACCAAATCTTTCCATTTGCTCTGGAGGATGTCTTTGGCGCGCTCGTTTTTGGCAAATACCAGGGCTCCGGACGTTCCCTTGTCCAGGCGGTGCACTATCCAGATTTTGGCGGTGCTGCGGTCGGGCGTCTTGCCGGAGATGAGGTCTTCTTTGCGCTGCATGCGGGCGTTGACCTTGATGTAGGCGTTGAGGAGGGCGTAGAGGGTCTTTTTCTCTTTGCCAGTGGCTACGGTAAGCATGCCGGACGGCTTGTCCACCACTATATAATTCTCGTCTTCGAAGAGGATCTTGACGCCGGCTTTGAGGACCTCGTCTTTGGCGTCGCTCTTGATGGCGCGGGCAATGGAGATGCCTTTGGGCAGGATGGTGATGGTGTCGCCCTTTTTGAGGGGCAGGTCAAAGGCCGTCTGGCCCTGTCCGTTCACCAGCACCTGGCCTTTGGACAGGAGGTTCTTGACGCCGGTGCGGGACTGGCCCGGGAGTATCTCAAAAAGATATTGGAGGAGGGCGCCCTCGTGGGCTACCTTGAAGTTTTGTCCGGTCATAATTCTTCCAGTAGGGGGTGTAATTCCTTGGGGAGGAGCTTCATGAAGTGGTCCAGCATCCCGTGGGGAATGATAATGGTTTCCAAGGACTCGCAGTCGTCAAAGGCGTCCTCGCCAATGACTTCCAGCGCCTTGTTGAGCTTTACCTGGTACAGGTTGACGCATCCCTGAAAAGCGCCGGGGCCAATGACTTTGGTGCTGGCGGGAAGGGTAATTCTCTCCAGCTGCCAGCAGTCTGCAAAGGCCGAAGGGCCGATGTACAGAAGGCCTGTGGGGAGCTTGATCTTTACCAGCTCGCCGCATTCGCAGAAGGCGGCGGAACCGATATGCGTGACGCTGTTGGGTAGCGTGATTTTCTCGAGGTAGGAGGAACGGTCCTCCAGGGGGATGTCTTCTCCAATCCTTCGGCCCGCCATATAATCCTGGAAGGCGAATACTTCGTTGCAGATGACTTCGCAGCCATCCTTGACGGTTATCTCAGAGGGGAAGTTTTCGGCGTCCAGGAGGCGCTTTCCGTCGGCCGAATAGCTTACACAGTTGTCGCCGTCCCAAAGGTCCCTATCCAGCTCTTCCTTTGACGGAGCGGTGGGGACGGCCAGGATTTGTTCCAAGGTCATGGCTAGAAACTCTTAACAAAATCGATGTCCTTCTTGAGCATGATCTTGGGCTCCATGTGGGACACTTTCTGGAAAAGTTTGAATTGGTAGGCGGGGGAGAGGTAAACGCGATGTTCGTTCTTGCCCTTGCGCCACCACTTGTAGAAGGCGATGGGATCTGTGTCGTAGGGGATGCGGGCTTCGATCTCGGACGGGAATCCGGGGAAATCGATCATCATCTTGAGCCCGGTAATGCGCTTGTAATACTCGTAATCTGCTCTTCTGAGTTTGGATACGAGGGGGGCGAATACCTCCATCTGATCTACCTGTAAAGTCTTCTCTTTCACAATCATACGGTGAATGCGAACGGGATCTTTGTGGAGCCAGTCGGAAACCTTCAACGTCACCGGGCCTTCTTCGCAGTCCAGTGTAAGCATATCCGAAGAGAAGTAAATCTTTTCGCTATCTAACGGAAAGTTTTCCATAAAATTCGCCTACATCTGCAAATATATGCAAAAATTTCCTTTTTTCATTAATATTTTTTAACTTTGAGGTTGGAATGACCATAATTTAACCACTTAATACTATAACTATGGCTTACAAAATCATTGACATTCAGGGTGTCGGCCCTGTTTACGCTGAGAAGCTTGCCGCTGTCGGTATCGAAACTGTAGATCAGCTGCTTAAGGAAGGTGCTTGCCCCAAGGGCCGCAAGGCTTTGGAAGAAAAGACCGGTATCCGTGGTGACCTCATCCTCACCTGGGTAAATCATGCAGACCTGTTCCGCATCAAGGGCGTTGGTCCTCAGTTCTCCGAACTGCTGGAAGCCGCCGGCGTAGACACTGTCAAGGAACTTCGCACCCGCAATGCTGCCAACCTGGCTGCAAAGATGGCTGAGGTAAACGAAGCCAAGCACCTGTGCAAGCGCACTCCCGTTGAGAAGGAGATTGCCAAGTACATCGAGCTTGCCCAGAAACTGGAGCCCGTTGTAACTTACTAGTTTATTAAGAAATGAAAAGAAGGCCGATCCATCTGGACCGGCCTTTCTTTTATTTGCTGGGGATGAAGATGACCTCCGAGAGGTCCGACTTTTCCTTCCCGCTGTAAGCCAGTACCACGTAGTTGGTCTTTACCTTTCCGTCGTAGCTGATGTGCGGGCCCTGGTATACCAGGTTGGCGGTCCATTGAGTGGCGTTGGGAGCCGGACGGGAGAGTTCGTAAACGGCGTAGCCCTGGGCTCCTTCAACTTCGGCCCATTGGAGCTTGCGGCCGCTGAGGGTTACGCTCGGGCGGGCCGGCGCGGTTCTGTCGCTGTCTCCTATCTTGGGCATCAGGGAACCGTATTCGTAGATGGTTTGTTTGAGGGTGGGGAGGAATTTGTTGTCCAGGATATGGACGGTGCGGAACCAGATGTGACCCTGGACGTAGGATGCTTCCCGGCATTCCTCTACCTGCTTGACAAATTCGTTCATGGATTCAAATCCCGTTTCTCCCAGGCGGTACGCGGCCAGTCCGGTGAACATGGGCACGTTCTTCACAATGCTTTTCCAGCTGTCCAGAACCATCTTGAAGTCGGCTATCTTGTGGCCGTGGGGCCAGTAGATCTGGGGAACCAGGTAGTCCACGGTGCCCTGCTGCACCCACCGGCGAGGATCGGCGTAGAGTTTAAGGGTGTTCTCCAGGCGGCCGGCGGGGGAGATGCCAAAGGTGGCGGTGGGCTTGGCGTTGTGGGTGGCGTCGTGCATGGCCTTGACGCACAGGTCTATGTTGCTAAAGCGCCATTCGTTTTTGTCTATTCCGTCGGGGAAGTTCTTTTCGGCCCATTGCTTTTCGTCGGTCTGGATGCCGTCCGGGTAGAAATAGTCGTCTATGTGAATGCCGTCGAGGTCGTAGTTGGTCATGAGTTCCGTGACCAGGTTGTACAGGTGCTGCTGCACTTCCGGCAGGGCGGGGTCCAGGTAGTAGCTGTTGCCGTACTGCTGGATCCATTCCGGGTGCGTGAGGACAATGTGTTCCGGGCAGCGCTCCAGGCTTACGGACCCGGCGCGCAGGGGATTGATCCAGGCGTGGATTTCCAGGCCTTGCTTCCGGCAGGCGTCTATGGCTTCCTGCAGGGGGTCGTAACCGGGATCCTGGCCCTGGACGCCGGTGAGGACGTGACTCCAGGGGAGGGTATGGGTCCTGAACAGGGCGTCCATGTTGGATACCACCTGGAAGTACACCAGGTTGCAGCCGGATTCCTTGATTTTCCGGATCATGGTCCGGAGCTTTTCTTTCTGGGTCTCGGCAGAGTCGTTTTTGTTGGGCCAGTCGCTGCCACCCACGGTGGTGAGCCAGTCTCCCCGGACTTCGTGTTGGAGGGTTATGCGGTCGGTGGCTTCGTTGAAGCTGTAGTACTTGTCCTGGTCTTGGCTGGTGGGCGTGAGGACGCCGCAGGAGGCCAGCAGAAGGGTTGCGGTTAGTAAGGAAAGAATTCGTTTCATAGTGCTAAGTTACGATTATTTCTCTATCTTTACCGTATGAATCCTAAATTTGTTCTGGTGTCTTTGCCTTCTTCGCCTATGGTGGGGACGTTTGTGTATGGCCTGGTGGGCCAGCACGAGGAACTGGTGCGCAATATTGAGGAGCGTTTTGGCTACGTTCGCACCCGTGGAGGCGGCTGGTACGAGAAAGATGACGAGGCCCGCACCATGATTCTGTACGGCTGCTCGTGCGATTTTGGAGAGCCCCGCCTGGCCTTCCTCAACCGCATTCCTGCTGAGTTAAAAGGATATAAGTTCTATTTCCGCCTGGGCCCCGGCATCCCCATGAACGAGCTCGATTTGCAGGATGTAGAATGGTTTTAAAAAAATTGTGAAAAGGTATTGCAGATTCAAAATTTGTTTGTACCTTTGCAATCCCGAAAGGGAAGTTCACTGAAAACTTGGTGCGGTAGTTCAGTCGGTTTAG
>JAEEGF012386148.1_pt1 | contig 10281 bp, 9 predicted proteins | sample 9134171 | NCBI WGS metagenome assembly JAEEGF01 (sample SAMN16246542, study PRJNA631951) | gut metagenome | biome: gut microbiome; feature: rumen; material: AP-attached | host: Bos | place: Iran: Karaj | collected 2018-10 | reverse complement strand
TGCTTTCGCAAATGGTGAAAAGAGCTGTTTGTGATACTTTTTCTGAATGCTCGACTCTGCACGCTTTATTCTTTCTTCAAGTTCTGACTGATCTTTCATTAAATCTCCTCTTTAAAGTGCATAACCGATAAGAAGGCGCAGTACGTTTTCGGCGCCATCCCTGTGGCTTCTCTCATATCCGTGAGAAGCATATACTCCTGCACCGATGAGTCCGTGTTTCAAGTCGTTGCCGGAACGAAGTGTTGCCTCAACGTCACTGCCGTAATGAGGGTAGATATCAACTGCATAGTCAGCTTCGCTCTCCTTGGCTGCAGTCACAAGCGCCTTTACGATCTCGTAGCTGTAAGGTCCTCCGCTGTCCTTGGCACAGATTGAAACCTGCTTCTCGGTGCAGGAGAGGCCTTCACCGACGCATCCCATGTCAACAGAGATTGCCTCAGTACAGCCCTCAGGAACGTTTCCGCATCCACCGTGTCCCACTTCCTCAAATACAGTGATATGGGCATAAAGAGCTCTTTTAGGAGTGATCTTCTTATCTTTGATATACTTGGCAAGACCAAGAAGAATGCCTACGCTGAGCTTATCATCAAGGAATCTGGACTTAATGTATCCTGACTTTGTGATCCTCACGTTGGGCTCGAAACAAACAATGTCGCCCACTGAAATGCCGAGCTTTTCTGTATCTTCTTTGCTTTTTACATCCTCGTCAAGGACAACCTCACAGCTCTCCCAGGTTCTCTTTTCATCATCATAGTTGCCATTGACATGTATGGAAGCATTGTTGAGCTGGAAGGTTCCTTCATATATTCCGTCAAACTTTGTGACAACTCTTACGTTCTCTGTCTCAGCATTGTTAGGATTCATTCCGCCAAGGTTGGTCAGCTGAAGTCTTCCGTTGTCTTTTATTGTGGCTACCATACCGCCAAGGGTATCTACGTGCGCTTCCAGAAGAAGTCCATCCTTCTTGTCTTTGCCGGTCAGGTCTACAATGACGCCGCCCTTATTGGTCATAAAGGTCTTAAAACCAAGTGCCTCAAATTCATCGCTGACCCACTTGGCCGCCTCTTCAGTATAGCCTGTAGGCGAATCGATATTTAAAAGTTCTTCAGTCTTCCTTATTATGAATCCTGCATATTTTGTCAATGCTATTTTTTCCATTTTCCAATCTCCTATTGTATTTTGAGCCACTAACCCCGTCCCCCAGGCTCAATTTATGCCTTGTTAGCAAGGTCTTTTATCACTTCGCCGGCGATGATAAGACCGGCAACGGAGGGTACAAAGGCTGTGCTGCCCGGAATGGATCTGCGGCCGGGCTGCGGAATTTCTGCCTCATGCGAATTGCCACCATTATCACCACCTGCTCCTGCCATATCCACAATCGGCTCAAGAGGTGTCTCCTCTGAATAGACGACTTTTAATTTCTTAACACCTCTCTTTTTCAGTTCACGGCGCATAACTCTCGCCAGCGGATCTATCTGGGTTTTATAGATATCTGCAACACGAAAAGCAGAGCCATCAAGCTTATTTCCCGCACCCATTGAGCTGATGATCGGAACACCCATCTTCTGGCACTGCAGCACGAGCTCAATCTTCGCGGTTACAGTATCTATGGCATCGACCACATAATCGTATTCCTCAAAGGGAAAGTCTGATGCATTTTCCGGGAGAAAGAAACAATTATGTGTGTTTACGACCACGTACGGATTTATATCAAGCATGCGCTCTTTCATAACATCTACCTTATATTGTCCGACGGTTTTCGTGGTTGCAATAATCTGCCTGTTGATATTTGACATGCAGACTTTGTCGCTGTCTACAAGATCGAATGCTCCGATGCCGCTTCGCACCAGTGCTTCGCACACATGTCCGCCAACGCCGCCAATGCCGAATACCGCAACGCGGCTTCCGGCGAGGCGTTCCATTGCTTCTTTCCCTAACAATAATTCTGTTCTTGTAAATTGATTCAACATTTCTTTTCCCTGGTTTAAATAACGTTTATCTGGCAGCTTCTCATGGTCTCAAGAGATGCTTCATGCTTTTCGGGAGTTACACCAGCGCAGCAAGCCTGATCTACAGTGATGTCGATTTCAGGAAGGAACGCCCTTGCCATAAGCGCATTGGATACCACGCAGATATCCGTGCAGAGGCCTATGAACTCGATGCTCTCCGGATCGCATTCAGCCAGGAACTTTGCAAGGTCTGTACTTCCAAAGGTACCTTTCTCAAAAATCTGAGCATCCTTCATAACTTCCGGATTCTTAAGCTCATCGATTATCTCCCATCCCCACGTATCCTTGATGCAGTGCTCAACAGGAAGGTTCTTGCCTTCATGTGTATTAAGATAATCTTTTGCGTGTGTGTCCTGAGTGAATATGACGCGGCCGTCCCATTCCTGCACCTTCTTTACTACGGCGGGAACTATCTTCTCAGCGTCTGTGCTTCCAAGTGATCCTGTCACAAAATCATTCTGCATATCCACTACTACCAATATCTTTTCCATTACACTTCTCCTCTTTTCTGTCTTTATATAGTGTTGCGTAAAAGCAATCAGTCTAAGTCACATATCGTATTATACGATACTTGGCTCTTTTTTGCACAAAAGAAAAAGCCCCGAAATTACTCAAGGGCTTCCTTCATACTCTTAACATACTCGCCCACATACTTTGGTGAGTCTTTGCCGTACTTCTCAATTATCTTAATGATTGCAGAACCAACTATTGCTCCGTCTGAAACATCTGCCATCTTCTTTGCCTGCTCGGGAGTTGATATTCCAAATCCTATTGCGCATGGCACGTCGGTGTTCTCACGGATGGCCTTGACTATGCTTGCAAGATCTGTTGTGATTTCGGATCTTGTACCTGTAACGCCAAGACTTGATACCACGTAAATGAACCCTTCTGCTTCCTTAGCTATCATGGCGATTCTGTTCTCTGACGTAGGTGCGATCAGCGATATAAGGTCCACGCCGTATTCATGGCAGGTATCAAGGAACTCCTCCTTCTCCTCAAATGGCAGATCCGGAAGGATAATTCCATCAATCCCAATCTCCTTGCAAGTAGAAAGAAACTTATCTGCGCCGTATGAATAAACCACATTTGCGTATGTCATGAAGACCATGGGAATTGTTACGTCAGTCCTGAGCTCTTTTACCATATCAAAGATCAGATCTGTGGTAACACCGCCAGTCAAAGCTCTCAGGTTCGCCCCCTGAATTACAGGGCCTTCAGCCGTTGGATCAGAGAACGGGATTCCAAGCTCGATGAGATCAGCGCCGTTTGCAGCCATCTCCCTCACAGCTCTTTTTGTTGTATCAAGGTCCGGATCTCCGCAGGTTATGAAGGCGATGAAGGCCTTTCCGTTTTCAAATGCACTCTTTATTCTGCTCATCCTTCGTCCTCCCCTATATATGTAACTCCGCGATATCTGGCCATGGCTGCGCAATCCTTATCGCCTCTGCCGGATATGGTTATCACGATTATCTTATCCTTGTCCATCGTCGGTGCTATCTTCATTGCATGGGCCACAGCATGTGCTGATTCAATGGCAGGAATGATTCCCTCTGTCCTTGAGAGATACTCAAATGCGTCCACCGCCTCATCATCTGTGATCGGCACATACTCAGCTCTTCCTGTATCGTGCAGGTGCGCGTGCTCAGGTCCGATACCCGGATAGTCAAGTCCCGCTGAAATGGAGTATACCGGCGCGATCTGACCGTACTTATCCTGGCAGAAATATGACTTCATGCCGTGGAAAATTCCCAGTCGCCCTGTGTTGATGGTGGCTGCCGTCTCGAAAGTATCGATTCCTCTTCCTGCAGCTTCGCATCCGATGAGCTTAACGCCCTCGTCGTCGATGAAATTATAGAAGCTTCCCATTGCATTTGATCCGCCGCCGACGCAGGCTATGACGGCGTCAGGAAGTCTTCCCTCCTTCTGAAGCATCTGCTCCTTGATCTCCTTGGAGATAACCGCCTGGAAGTCCCTTACTATTGTCGGGAAGGGATGAGGTCCCATTACTGAACCCAGGCAATAGTGGGTGTCGCTTATGCGGCTGGTCCACTCTCTCATTGCCTCAGATACCGCGTCCTTAAGTGTTGCTGTTCCCGTTGTAACAGGCACAACCTTCGCCCCAAGAAGCTCCATTCTGTAAACATTAAGAGCCTGCCTCTTTGTATCCTCTTCTCCCATGAACACAACACATTCCATGCCCATGAGAGCTGCTGCTGTGGCTGTAGCAACGCCGTGCTGACCTGCACCGGTCTCAGCGATGAGCCTTGTCTTTCCCATCTTTTTGGCCAAAAGAGCTTGTCCCAGCACATTGTTTATTTTGTGGGATCCGGTGTGGTTAAGGTCCTCTCTCTTTAAGTAGATTTTCGCGCCGCCCAGGTCCTTCGTCATCTTCTCCGCATAATACAAAAGCGAAGGGCGTCCTGCGTACTCATTGAAAAGAGTCTGCAGCTCCCTGTTAAACTCCGGATCATTCTTGTAGTGGTTGTATGCCTCTTCAAGCTCGATCACCGCATTCATAAGCGTCTCCGGTATGTACTGTCCGCCGTGTACGCCAAATCTTCCTTCCTGATTACTCATAATAATGCTCCTTTATCTTACTCTGACAGCTTCGACAAAAGCTCTCATTTTCGCAACATCCTTGACTTTCTCCGTCTCAATCCCGGAGCTGACATCCACCGCAAAGGGTCTGACCTTTTCCACTGCAGCTGCTACATTCGTCGGATCCAGTCCGCCCGCCAGAAAGAAGGGCTTTCCGATATCAGCATCTCTTATTATATCCCAATTGAAGGTTTGCCCTGATCCAGTCCCTGAATCCAGTAAAAAGAAATCCGGTTCTGCTCCTTTTTCTCCAAAAACCTTAAGCTGCTCATCGAAGCACTCTTTGTCTTTTATCTGGAGCGCCTTAATGATCTCTTTTCCGGGAGCAAGGCTCCTTAAACTTCTGATATAAGAGGCGTCCTCTTTGCCGTGAAGCTGCGCTGCATCGATGATGCCATCTTTCAGATATCCGGCCACCACTTCCGGATCTTCATCCACGAATACCCCGACAGCTTTTATCTCAGGCAAAAGAGCTCTCTTAAGCTCCAAAGCTTTCTCCCTGAAAACATAGCGGCTGCTCCTGCTCCACAGGACAAAACCTATATAATCGGGCTTAAGTTCATTTGCAGTCTCTATGTCCAGACGACGGGACAAGCCGCACAATTTGATCTTTGTCATACAAGCCCCCTGAGCTCTGCAAGCTTCTTCTTTCTGTCCTGTGCTCTCATAAGTGTCTCGCCTACCAGCACTGCATCCGCACCAATCTCGATGAGCTTCTCCACATCGCTCCTGTCCTTTACTCCGCTCTCGGAAACAAAGAGAACGTCAGAAGGAATCATGGATCTTAATCTCTTTGAGTTATCAGTGTCTACAGTAAAATCCTTCAGATTCCTGTTGTTGACACCTATGATCTCTGCTCCTGCACTCAGGGCCATCTCGATTTCTTTTTCATCGTGGGCCTCCACAAGTGCTGACAGTCCCAGTTCTTTGCAGATACCAATGTATTCGCTGATCTGCATCTCGCTCAATATGGAACAGATGAGGAGAACCGCCGATGCGCCGAGCGTTCTGGCCTCGTAGATCATGTACTCATCCACAGTAAAGTCTTTCCTTATGCAGGGGATATTCACATTGTCCGTTATCTCTTTTAAGTATGCGTCAGATCCCAGAAACCACTTGGGCTCAGTAAGGACAGAAATGCAGTCCGCTCCGGCTCTCTCGTAGTCTATGGCTATATCCAGATATGGGAACTCCTCTGCGATAATGCCCTTGGAAGGAGAAGCTTTTTTGCACTCGCAGATAAAAGACATCCCTTCTTTTGCCAGCGCTTTTCCAAAAGCAAAGTCTCCTTTGGGAAGCGATAAGGCCTTCGCCTTTACATCCTCAAGGCTGATATTTCTTTTTGCCAGCGCAACCCTTTCCCTCGCGTATTCAGCTAACTCGTCAAGTATGGTCATCTGTCAATCCTCGTCAGGTCTGTTGCTCACTTCTATTACTTTGTTCAGTGTCTCAAGGGCTTTGCCGGAGTCGATGATTTCTGCCGCAAGCTTAATTCCGTCAGCAAAGCTCTCAGCCTTTCCTCCGATGTAGAGAGAAGCACCTGCGTTTAAAAGAACTGCATCCCTCTTTGGTCCCTTGTCTCCGTTCAAAATTCCCAGAGTGATCTTCGCATTTTCTTCAGGTGTTCCGCCAACCAGATCGCTCTTTTCACATCTTGTAAGTCCGAATTTCTCGGGAGAGATGATGTATGTCTTGTACCATCCGTCTTTGATCTCGCAGATTTTGGTCTCTGAACTTAAAGAAATCTCATCCAGCTTGTCCATTCCGTATACAACCATTCCGCGCTTAACACCAAGGCTCACAAGAACCTGAGCCAGTGGCTCAACAAGATACTCATCATAAACTCCAAGGAGCTGCATTGCAGGTGATCCCGGGTTGGTCAGCGGTCCCAGGATATTGAACACTGTCCTGAATCCCAGCTCTTTTCTGATAGCTCCTACGTACTTCATTGAAGTGTGATACTTCTGCGCAAAGAAGAAACACATTCCGGCTTCATTAAGGAGCTCTACGCACCTCTTGGGACTTTGCTGAATGTTGACTCCCAGTGCCTCGAGGCAATCAGCTGTTCCGCACTTTGAGGACGCTGCCCTGTTGCCGTGCTTTGCTACCTTCATTCCGCCGGCTGCAGCAACAAGAGCTGATGTTGTTGATATGTTAAAGCTGTGGGCGTTGTCTCCGCCTGTTCCCACGATCTCAAAAATATCCATTCCCGTATCAACCTTGGTTGCGTGGTCTCTCATGGCAGCTGCACAACCTGCAATCTCGTCCGTGGTCTCTGCCCTTGCACTCTTTGTGGACAGGGCTGCAAGAAAAGCAGCGTTCTGGGTAGGGCTTGTCTCTCCGCTCATGATCTCATTCATTACGCTGTAGGCCTCGTCATAGGTGAGGTCCTCCTTGTTTACGATCTTTACGATGGCTTCCTTGATCATTCTGTTCTCCTCCTTTTTAATATCTTTCTTTGTATCCGCTTGTGTGAAGCAGCAATGGCATGCGAGCATGCATTACTGCTTTGCCTGCATGACTCTGCTTCACACGCAAAAGAAAAGTCCCTGACAAAAAGACTCATCTTTCTGTCAAGGACGAATACTGTACTTGTTAAGTACCACGTTATCCGCGGTGCCACCTTGATTTCACGGTATGACCCGTGCACTTGATAGGATACCTTCATATCCCGGGCAACTTACGTATGCCTCACGTTGCAGGCTACTTGGTTTCATAATAAGCCTTTCACCGCACCCTCAGCGGTCCATTTGAAAACCTGTTTCCAACCCGGCTCTCACCTGCCCGGGCTCTCTGTGTGGGCATCATAATCTTTATCTCCGCTTCATCGGTTTGAAGTATTAAATTATTGAAATCATAGCATTATGAAAAAGAGATGTCAACTGCATTTTTATTCAGATAGTGATCAGCTCATAGTCCCTTGTTCCAAGGCCGATCTTCTCTCCGTGCTCCAGTGTTTCCTTCCACTTTATATTGGGGTTGGAATCAAGGAAGTGGTCGTGATGATGGTGCCAGCCTTCCTTTGCCAGGTTGTCGCCAAGCTGACTGTTGCGCACCGGCTCAGCCTTGAGACACAGGTCTGCACAGGCCTGATCAAGAGCAACCGGATCGAATGAAGCCAGCATTCCGATATTCGGAAGGATCGGTGCATCGTTCTCGCCGTGACAGTCACAGTTAGGTGACACGTCCATGATAAGGCTGATGTGGAAGGATGGCTTTCCATTGACAATGGCAGCTGTGTACTCTGCCATCTTGCAGCAGAGAGCCTCTTTTGCACTGTCCACCTGTGCGCTTATGGCATCAAATGCGCAGGCTCCTATGCAGCGTCCGCAGCCCTTACACAGATCCTGATCGATGAAGGCTTTTCCGGTGTCATAGGATATCGCGTCAGACCCGCACTCTCTTGCACAGACATGACAGGTTCTGCACTTGTCGGGATCAACTATAGGCTTGCCGTCGTTGTGCTGTTGCATCTTTCCCGCACGGCTTCCTCCTCCCATTCCGATGTTCTTGATGGCTCCGCCAAAGCCCGTCATCTCATGGCCTTTGAAGTGGGAAAGAGAAATGATAATGTCAGCGTCATAAAGAGCTCTTCCGATCTGTGCTGTCTTGCAGTACTCTCCGTTTGGAACTTCTACCTCAGCTTCGTCTGTTCCCTTGAGGCCATCACCGATGATGATGTAGCATCCTGTTGTAACGCTGTTAAAGCCGTTCACCTCAGCATTGTACAGATGATCAATCGCATTCTTACGGCTTCCGGGATAAAGTGTGTTGCAGTCCGTAAGGAATGGCTTTCCGCCCAGTTCCTTGATGAGATCTGCCACCGCCTTAACATAGTTTGGTCTAAGGTAAGCGAGATTACCCAGCTCTCCAAAATGCATTTTGATAGCAACGAATTTGCCTTCAAAATTAATGTCTCCGATTCCGGCTCTGCGACACAGTTTCTGCAGTTTAACGGTCTGACTCACATCCAGTTTTGTCCTGAAATCAGTAAAAAATACTTTTGCCTTCTCCATTCGCAACCTCCTGCCTTCGCATAAAAATACATACCTGCTACAATTTTACCATATATAAAAAGCAAACTGCATCATCAATCCGCAAGAACTCTACAGAAATACTAGCACTCTTGATATATGATGATATAATTAGATTGATATGAAAACTACAATTTTAGGAGATAGTATCCAAAATGGACAATAGATTACAGCCTCTTTTTACACCATGGAAAATAGGTAGCTGCGAGATCAAAAACAGGATCGTCATGACCTCGATGGGCGGAACAAATCTCCTTGGATGGATGGAGAAAAACCACTTTGACAAGGCAGGCGCAGAGTTCATCCTGAAGGTTGCCCAGAACAACGCAGGTCTCGTGCTGCCCGGCTGTCAGCCCGTATATAATCCCATGTTCGGACAGTGGCTGTATTCCAACAAAAAGATGTACCAGGATCTCGCCAAGTGGATGCCCAAATTCCACGAGACCGGTGCAAAGCTCTTTGTCCAGCTCACTGCAGGTTTCGGCAGGTCTTTTACCATAAGCAGTATGATGGAAAAGCTCTACACCAACGGCGCATTGAGAGTTCTGTCCAAGCCCTTCATGGACCTGGATAAGATAACCGCATCCGCCAGTCCCTCTCCCAACAGATGGTCTGACAAAGTCCCCTCAAGAGAGATGACAAAAGATGAGATAAAAGAGTTTATCGTGGCCTTTGGAAAAAGCGCAAAGCTCCTTAAGGATGCAGGCGTCGACGGCGTCGAAGTCCACGCTGTCCACGAGGGCTATCTTCTTGACCAGTTCACACTTAAGTACGTAAACAAAAGAACTGACGAATACGGCGGCTCTCTCGAAAACCGCTACCGTTTCGCGGCAGAAATTGTAAAAGAGATAAAGAAACAGTGCGGAGCTGACTTCCCTGTTTCCTTAAGATACAGCGTCATTTCAAAGACAAAGGGAATGCGTCAGGGTGCCCTTCCCGGAGAAGAATATGAAGAAGCTGGCCGCGACTTTGAGGAGTCTAAAGTGGCTGCCAAGTTCCTTGTTGATGCAGGATACGATATGCTCAACTGCGACAACGGAACCTACGATGCCTGGTACTGGGCTCACCCTCCTATCTATATGCCTGAGAACTGTAATCTTCAGGACGTCATCAACTTAAGAAAGGTTGTCGATGTTCCGGTTGTCTGCGCAGGAAGGCTTGACCCCCTTGTTGCAGCTGAAGCAGTTTCTAAGGGAGAACTAGACGGTGCAGGCTTTGCACGCCCCTTCCTCGCAGATCCCGAGTGGGTCACAAAGCTCATGAACGGAGCCGAAAAGGACATCCGTCCCTGCATCCTGTGCCACAACGGATGCTTTAACATGTGCCACTACAAGGGCGTTCCCAACGACCAGCCACTGGAAGATTCACTGCATCTTGCCCGCTGCGCTGTAAATGCAGAGACCATGCAGACCGATAAGCACTTCATCAAAAAGGCTACGCACTCCAAGACCATACACATTGTGGGCGGCGGAATAGCCGGTATGGAAGCCGCCAGAGTTCTTAAGCTGAGGGGCCACAACCCCATTATCTACGAAAAGAGTGACAGGCTGGGAGGCACTTTTATTGCTGCCAGCGCTGAATCCTATAAAGGCAAACTCAGGGATCTCCTTGAATGGTACAGAAGGCAGATGGAGGTTCTC
>JAEEGF012377725.1_pt1 | contig 10281 bp, 3 predicted proteins | sample 9134171 | NCBI WGS metagenome assembly JAEEGF01 (sample SAMN16246542, study PRJNA631951) | gut metagenome | biome: gut microbiome; feature: rumen; material: AP-attached | host: Bos | place: Iran: Karaj | collected 2018-10 | reverse complement strand
GTTGCAAACTTCTTTTTTGTCTGCTATAATGACTGCGTCGTGCAGGATTAGTACATCGGTAGTACATCGGCTTCCCAAGCCGAGGAGGCGGGTTCGATTCCCGTATCCTGCTCCAGAACAGAAGGCACCCCCGTGGGTGCCTTTTGTCATACTCAAAAAGCGGGAGGGAACGCCATGCGGATGTCAGAAGTCTGTGCCGGCTGTCTTTACAGGCGGCAGATGAGCATTTTGGGCGATCCCGCCTATCTCGCGGAAATCCGGTCGATCATCGAAAACCGGGGTGAAGATGACTGCGCTCCTTATCTGGTCTATCTCTTTGACCGGGTCCAGGAACGGCTGCTGGGAGAGCGGAGGCCGTTCGGCGAGATCAAACGCCGGTACAATGATCTGGTCCTCTCTCTGGAAGATACCCTCAAGACCCGCATCGCCTCTTCGCCCGATCCGCTGGAGACCGCCTTCCTCTTTTCCCGTATCGGCAACTATATCGACTTCGGTGCCATGGACGATGTGGACGAGACGACCTTTCTCGCCCTCTTCGACGACGCCGTTCTGAGCCCCGGGGACAGAGGGACCATGGACGTCTTCCTGTCCCGCTGCGCTTCCGGCCGCCGTTTTCTCCTGATTGCCGACAACTGCGGTGAGATCGTGCTGGACAGGCTGTTTCTCCAGCAGCTCAAGGAACGGTTTGCGCACCTTGAACTCGCCGTCATGGTGCGGGGTGATGAGGTCCTTAACGATGCCACGGCTGAGGATGCCGTTTATGTGGGTCTTGACCGCGTCGCCCGGATCGTCTCCAACGGCACAGCCATCGCCGGCACGGTCTGCAGGCTGCTGTCTCCGGAGGCTCAGGATGTTTTGTGTACGGCGGACGTCATCCTGGCCAAGGGGCAGGGAAACTACGAGTCCCTGTGCGGACACGGGTTCGACGTTTTCTATTCCTTCCTCTGCAAGTGCGACCTCTTTTCCGGTAGGTTCCATGTGCCGAAACTGACGGGTATGTTCATTGAAGAAGGCTGATTTTTCGCTCCAGACAGATTGAAAACAGCGGAGAGGTCCGGGCCGGGCCTCTCCGCTGTTCGTTTTTTACCTCATTCTTATTTGGCTGTCTTTCTGCCCAGCAGGGCGGAACTGATCAGTGCCGTCAGGGGAATGGCCAGGATCATCCCGATGCTGCTGGCTACGCCGCTGATGATCTCCGTAGCGGCGTAAGCGGAGGTCATCAGCTGATAGCGGGACAGCCCCAGGGAATAGAGATACAGGATCAGGGTGAAACTGCTGCCCAGAAAGGCCAGGATCAGCGTGTTGGTCATGGTGCCCACCATATCGCGGCCGATGTTCATGCCGGAGCGGAACAGATCCCTGCCCTTCAAGGAGGGATTGGCGGCATGGACCTCCTCCAATGCGGAGGAAATGCTCATGGCCACGTCCATCACGGCGCCGAGAGCGCTGACCACGATTCCTGCCACCAGAAGTCCCCGCAAGCCCAGCGGCGTACCGGTCTGGCGCAGCTGCAGCAGGGGCTGCACGTCGGACAGGCGCAGGCCGTCCACCCGGGCCAGGGTCTGGGCCAGGAGGCCGAAGGCCAGGGCGATGGCGGCGCCGGCCAGGGTGCCCAGCAGGGCGCTGACCGTCTTGCGGTGAACGCCGCCCAGGATGGTGAAGCTGACGGCGGCGATGAAGGCGCAGACCAGGAACACCGCCGGCAGGGTGGGCGCGCCACGCATCAGCAGCGGGAAGAGGATCCGGAACAGGCAGATCACCGTGACGGCCAGGCCCAGCAGGGACTTCACGCCGGTCCACCGGCCCACCAGGGCCGTCACCAGGAAGAACAAAACCACCACGGCGATCAGCGCCGGGATGCGGTCGTACTCGTAGACCGTGGCCTTATGGCTGCCGTCGGCATAGGTGGAGATGGTCAGGGAGGCGCCGTCCCCCTCCTTCAGCGGCACGCCGTACACGGGGCCCACGTAGTTGTAGACCATCATGGTCTCGCCGGCGTACTGCCCGCTCTTCACCTCCGCCAGCAGGGTCTGCTCGCCCCGCATGGCCCCGTCGGAGGCCGGGTCGGCCTGGGTGCTGTCGGTGAGCACCTCCACGATCACGGCCTTCTCGTACTCCACGTACTCCGCCGCCTGCTGACCGCCGGCCTCCGGCTTCAGCCACAGGCAGGCCGCCAGAAACACCGCGGCCAGCACCGCCAGGACCGCAAGGCTCCATTTTTCCCGGCTCAGCCAGCCGGATATATCGGGTTTTCCCTGGGTCTTTTTCATAATCGGGCCTCCCGCAGCCTGTGATTCCATCTACCAGTAGCATAGCAAGTTTGCCCATTGGTGTCAATGCGCGGTTTTTTCCCGCAAAGGGCGAAAAAGGGGTGGAAAAACCGACTGCTTTCTGTTAGAATTATAATGTTTTATTATGGGCTTCGTTTAGGAGACAGCCTATGCAAGGAGGACGCCACATGAGAAAACGCACAGCAAGCAAGCTCCTCTCCCTGCTGCTCACCGCCTGCATGCTTTTCAGCCTGCTCCCGGCCAGCATCTTCGCGGAGGACACCGACACCGCCACGTGGGAGAAGGTCGCCTTTGAGGACATCGCGGCCGACGACACCGTGGCCATCACCATGACCAAGGGCGATACCACCTGGGTGCTGCCCACCAAGGGCAGCGGCAGCAACGGTCAGCCCCTGGCCGTCACGGGCACCGTCAGCGGGACCGCCCTGACCACCGAGGGGACCGCTTCGGCCTTCGGCTGGACGGCGGCCAAGTCCGACGCCGGCTTCACCCTCCACGGCCCCAACGGGTACCTCTACGTGACCGCCACCAACAACGGCGTGCGGATCGGGGACACCGCGGCCGTGTGGAGCATCACCGAGGACTATCTGACCTCCCCCGATTCCAAGGAAGAGACCCGCTATCTGGGCGTGTACAACGCGGCGGACTGGCGGTGCTACACCAGCATCAGCAACAACATCAAGGATCAGGAGCTGGGCTTCTGGAAGCTCACCTCCGCCCCTGAGGAGCCCGAGGAGCCCGAAGAGCCCACGGTCGTGGACATCTCCGACGCCCTGGCCGCCTCCTCCGGCGAGTTCACCGTCAAGGGCGTCGTCACCATGGTGGACGGCAAGAACGTGTACGTGCAGGACGCCACCGGCGGCATCTGCCTGTTCTTCACCGCCGCCCCCTCCGGCATCGCCCTGGGCGACACCGTCATCGGCACCGGCTCCCGGTCCGATTACAAGGGTCTGCCCGAGCTGACCGGCGCCTCCTTTGAGAAGTCCGAGGGTCTGACCCTCGCCGCCAAGGAGACCACTCTGGGCGCCATCACCACCGCCGACATCTGCACCTACGTCACCGTCAAGAACCTGACGGTGAAGGAGGTCAACGGCACCAACGCCACCGTCACCGACGACACCGGCGCCGAGATGGCCCTCTACAAGGCCGTCACCGAGCCGGCCCTGGCCGCCGGCGACAAGATCGACTTCACCGGCGCGGTGGGTATGTTCAACACCCTGCAGCTGCGCAACACCGTGGCCAGCGAGATCACGCTGCTCTCCGGCGGCGAGGAGCCCCAGGAGCCCCAGGACAACATGCTGGAGAAGCTGGCCGACGCGCCCGCCGACGGCGATCAGCTGGTCATCTACCACCCCGACAGCTCCATGGTCCTGACCGCCACCCCCAGCGGCAAGAAGCTGGCCGGCACGGACGGCGCCGTCACCGACGGCAAGATGGCCAAGACCGACGAGATGGCCCTCCTGACCGCCAGGGTCACCGACGGCGTCTACGCCTTTGAGCTGGACGGCCAGTTCCTCACCTCCGCCGAAACCGGAAACGGCCTGTCCTTTGCCGCGGACGGCGACAGCGACCTGGCCAAGTGGACCCTGGAGAAGCAGACCGACGGCACCTGGTACCTGATGAACGTGGGCGCCGAGTACAAGGGCGAGCACAACCAGGCCCTGGAGTACTACAGCGGCTTCACCACCTACGGCGTCAAGGCCGACAACGCCGCCTACAAGTTCGAGTTCTTCGGTCCCGCCGCCAAGACCGGCCTGGTCACCGACCTGGCCGACCTGACCGACGGGGCGCAGGTGGTCATCTACAACCCCTCCAACGCCAAGGGCATGACCTCCGACGTGGTGGGCAGCGACTGGTACCTGGCCCCCGCCGACGTCACCATCCAGGACGACAAGGCCGTTGATCCCGCCGCCAACCTGATCTGGACGGTGAAGGTCAACGACGACGGCACCTACTCCTTCGAGCAGGACGACAAGGCCGTCACCATGTGGCTGAGCGGCACCTACGTGGAGCTGACCAGCAACAAGAACGTCAGCGACGGCGACTCCAAGTGGGTCGTCACCTCCTGCAACGCCGAGACCAACACCTTCTATCTGAAGAGCAGCACCGTCGCCAACAGCTACGGCAGCGGTTACATCGAGATCTACAACAAGAAGATCAGCGGCGAATCCCAGCTGGTCTTCTGCGGCTACACCACCTCCGAGGCCAAGCTCACCGAAAAGGACTTCGGCATGCAGTTCTACCTGGTGGGCGCCGCCGCCGAGGAGCCCCAGGAGCCCGACCTCAACACCATCGCCGAGGCCCTGGCCGGCGAGGCCGACGCCCCGTTCACCGTCAAGGGCGTCGTCACCATGGTGGACGGCAAGAACGTGTACGTGCAGGACGCCACCGGCGGCATCTGCCTGTTCTTCGACGCCGCCCCCTCCGACATCGCCCTGGGCGACACCGTCATCGGCTCCGGCAAGCGGGCTACCTACCGCGGCCTGCCCGAGCTGACCGGCGCCGCCTATGAGAAGTCCGAGGGCCTGACCCTCAGCGCCAGGAGCGCCTCCATCGGCGGCCTCACCACCGCCGACGTCTGCACCTACGTGCAGCTGAAGGGCCTGGAGGTCACCGAGGTCTACGACAACAACGGCAAATATGCCAACCCCAACATCACCCTCAAGGACGCCGACGGCAGCACCATCCAGCTCTACAAGGCCGTGGTGGACAAGGATGAGACCGGCGCCTGGACCGTCGCCGCCGGCGATACGGTCAGCGTGAAGGCCGCCGTGGGCATCAACAACACCACGCTGCAGCTGCGCAACACCCTGGCAAGCGAGATCACCAAGGACACCGGCGTCAAGACCGGCCTGGTCACCGATCTGGCCGACCTCACCGACGGGTCCTACGTGGTCATCTACAACCCCAACGGCAAGCTGGCCATGACCTCCGAGACCTACCGCGACTGGTATCTGCTGGGCGCCGCCGCCACCACCGAGGACGGCCAGGTGCTCGAGCCCGCCGCCGACCAGGTCTGGAAGGTCACCGTCAACGACGACGGCACCTACACCTTCACCCAGGGCAGCCGCACGGTGGCCGTCTGGCTGGACGGCACCTACGTGGAGCTGACCAGCAACGGCTCCTATAACGCCGACACCGACACCGCCTGGACGCTGGAGGTGTGCAACGCCGAGACCAGCACCTTCTACATGAGCAGCAACAAGCTGTCCACCTCTTACGGCAAGGCCTACATCGAGGTCTACAAGAAGAAGGTGAACAACGAGAGCGTCCCGGTGTTCTGCGGCTACTCCACCAGCCCCGAGAAGCTGACCGAGGCCGCCTACGGCATGCAGTTCTACCTGGTGGGCGAGCCCGAGGAGCCCGCTGACAAGGGCGATCTGATCACCGATCTGAGCAAGGTGGAGGACGGCGCCACCGTGGCTATCTACAGCCCCGGCCACAAGACCGCCATCAGCACCAAGCCCAACGGCGACTGGTACCTGAAGGCCAACACCGCCACCGTGGAGAACGGCAAGGTCACCAACTTCACCTCCGACTTCGTCTGGAAGATGAAGAAGAACGAGGACGGCACCTATTCCTTCTACTCCAACGACGACGAGACCAAGAGCATCACCGTCTGGCCCAGCGGCGACTACGCCGAGGTGACCGTGGAGTATGAGAAGTATCAGGCGGAGGGCAGCAACGCCTGGCAGCTGATCCCCGCCGCCACCGCCGACTGCTTCTACGTGAAGAGCCCCACCATCTCCCACGAGACCAAGGGCGACGCCTACATCGAGGCCTACGTCCGCAACGAGTGGGAGGTCTTCTCCGGCTACTTCACCAAGACCTCCTCCTACAACTTCAAGGAGGAGCACTTCGCCCTCCAGTTCTATCTGGTCGATCCCGACGACGCCATCGAGGTCTATGACGACGGCGAGTGGGACGGCGTGCTGGAGAAGGGCAAGCAGTACGTGGCCTACAACGCCACCGCCGCCTCCTCCATCGGCCTGTTCGACGCCGCCAACTACTCCATGAAGGCCATCCCCACCACCATCGAGGGCGGCAAGGCCAAGGCCGGCAACGGCGCCTACGTCTTCACCGTGGACACCATGGGCCGGTACTACAGCTTCGAGGTGAACGGCAAGTTCCTGGCCACCAACCCCGCCGAGGAGCTGCTGTTCGTGGAGAAGGACGAGGACGGCGTCCTGCCCGAGACCGCCAAGTGGTTCCTGACCAAGAAGGACGGCGGTTACATCATCTACAACAAGGACGCCACCTACAACGGCACCCCCGTGTGCATCGAGTACTACTCCAGCGTGTTCTCCGGCTGGACCTTCTCCACCAAGAACGATGTGGGCATCTACCTGTTCAACTTCTACGAGGTGGCCGAGGGCACCAAGGTCTACGAGGACGTGGTCCAGGATCCCTCCGTGGCCTTCGACTGCGAGGACTCCCGGTACGTGGAGCAGGACTACGACGCGGCCTTCTCCCTGGATGATCTGGCTCCCGCCATCGAGAGCATCGAGATCACCTACACCGCCGGCGGCAGGACCGGCACCGTTACCGAGTACGAGGCGTCCGAGGACGGCAAGGGCTACCACTTCACCATTCCCGCCGCCGACATCGACCAGGAGGGTCTGACGGAGTTCACCATCACCGTCGCCGTGAAGAACAGCTACGGCATCGAGTATACCGGCGAGAAGACGGTGGCCATCATCGACGAGCCCTTCTTCGAGGATCTGACCCCCGCCCCCAACGCCCAGACCCGGGACGACAAGCGGCCCGTCATCTCCGCCCGCGTGGGCAACGTGGGCGACGCCCCCGTCTTCACCATGACCGTCAACGGCCAGGAGGTGGAGGCCGTGTTCGAGGACGGCGTCCTCCGCTACGCTCCCGCCGACGACATGGCCGACGGACGGGTCACCGTGGTCATCAAGGTGGTCCGCGCCGACGGCGTGGAGGCCGAGAAGAGCTGGACCTTCATCGTGGGCACCTCCGGCTACCAGCTGTACTTCGGTCAGCTCCACTCCCACACCACCTATTCCGACGGCTCCGGCACCCTGGACACCGCGCTGGATTACGTGGCCTCCCTGCCGGAGAGCGCCAACGTGCAGTTCGTGGCCTTCACCGACCACTCCAACTACTTCGACACCACCTCCGCCGCCAACCCCGCCGACTCCCTGAACGACAAGTCCCTCATGACCGACGCCAGCCGGGCCCTGTGGGAGGAGTACAAGGGCAAGGTGGCCGCCTTCAACCAGAAGCAGGGCGGCACGCTGCTGGCCATCGCCGGCTACGAGATGACCTGGTCCGGCGGACCCGGCCACATCAACACCTTCGATTCCGACGGTCTGGTGTCCCGCAACAACGCCGATCTGAACAACAAGAGCGGCGACGCGGGCATGAAGCTCTACTACGAGACCATCAACAAGGGCGATTCCCTGAACCAGTTCAACCACCCCGGCAACACCTTCGGCAACTTCACCGACTTCTCCTACTGGGATGAGGCCACCGACCAGCACATGTTCCTGGTGGAGGTGGGCAACGGCGAAGGCCAGATCGGCGCCGGCGGCTACTATCCCAGCTACGAGCAGTACATCCTGGCCCTGGACAAGGGCTGGCACGTGGCGCCCACCAACAACCAGGATAACCACAAGGGCCGCTGGGGCAACGCCAACGACGCCCGCGACGTCATCCTGACCAACGATTTCAGCGAGGAGGGCATCTACGACGCCATCCGCAATTTGCGGGTCTACGCCACCGAGGACAAGAACCTGCAGCTGACCTACACCGTCAACGGCGAGGTCATGGGCACCATCTTCACCGATGAGAACGCTCCCGAGAAGCTGAACGTGGAGGTCACCCTCTACGATCCCGACGCCGCCGACTCCGTCGTCAAGGTGGAGCTGGTGGGCAACGGCGGCGCCGTGGCCTACACCTGGGACGACGCCGAGGCCCTGGCCGGCGGCGACCTCACCGCCGAGCTGGACAGCGAGTACAGCTACTACTTCGTCCGCGTCACCCAGAAGGACGGCGACCTGGCCGTCACCGCCCCCGTTTGGGTGGGCAACGCCCTGAAGGCGGGCATCACCGCCGTCAAGGCCGCCGCCGAGCCCGTCTACAAGGACGAGGAGGCCACCCTGGTCACCACCCTGTACAACAACGAGGAGCAGGCGATCAGCGTCAAGAACCTGGTCTACAGCGTGGGCGGCACCGTCATCGGCACCGACAATGCCGGATACACCATCCCCGCCGGCGGCACCCTGGACGTGAACTTTGCCCACACCTTCGACACCGCCAAGCTCACCGCCGTCACCGTGACGGCCATCGCGGTGTTCGAGGGCAAGGAGTACACCTTCACCGCCACCGTGGAGCTGGACGTGCTGGATCGGGAGACCGAGAACACGGTCACGCCCATCGCCGACGTCCGCGCCGCCTCCAAGCCCGACGACACCGGCTACCGCTTCATCATCGAGGGCGTGGTCACCTCCAACGCCTCCGGCTACGACAAGGACACCGCCTTCTTCGACTGCATCTACGTGCAGGACGACACCGCCGGCATCTGCTGCTTCCCCGTCTCCGGCGAGTTCAAGATCGGCGACAAGGTCCACATCGTAGGCCACACCGATTTCTATCAGTCCGAGCCTGAGCTGCAGGTTCAGACCATTGAGATCATCGGATCCGGGTCCGTGGAACCCACCGAGATCACCGCAGCCCAGCTGAACGACCGCAGCGCCGAGGGCAAGCTGGTCACCATCAAGGGCACCGTGGAGAGTTTCGAGCTGGCCAACGGCCTGATCCAGACCATCATGGTCAAGGATGCCGCCGGCGGTCTGGCCCGCGTGTTCATCGACGGCTACATCACCACCGCCAAGGACGTGGAGAACTGCATAGAAGGCGCCAGCATCACGGTCACCGGCCTCGCCTCCTATGACGACACCTTCAACGCTCCCGACGGTCCCTTCCCCCGCATCCGTATCCGCGACCGCGCCGACGTGATCTGCGCCGCCGCCGGTTATCAGATCATTGTGGAGAACTACGCCGGAGAGAAGGCCGTCACCAGCCTGACGGAAGGCGCGTCCTATTCCGGTGAGGTCGCCTTCACCGTCACCTGCGACGAGACCTGCCTGGTCGCCGTGAAGAACGCCGACGGAACCTATACGGTCCTGCCCTGCACGGACGCTGACGGCGCGCACACCTTCACCGTGACCGTTGCGGACGCCGATGTGACCCTGGCCATCGCCCTGAAGGGCGACGCAGACCTGAACGGCGCCGTGGAGACCAAGGACGCCACCCTGGTCAAGCAGATAGTCCTTTCTACCGCCGCCTTCGATAGAAACGAGGCTCTTCAGACGCTTGCAGGTGACGCATTCCCCGATAATATGATTACCACTAAGGATTCCACCGCACTTAAGCAGGTGGTCCTGGGTACCCGCACTTTGGCATGGTAAACGACCACCGCGACTAAATTCCACACTCACAAACTGAGAAAAGCACTGCGCCTTGCTAAACAAGGCGCAGTGCTTTTCTCCCAGACTTCAAAGATTAACGGTTCTCTATGCGAAAGCATTTGCGCTTTGATAGTCTGAACAGAGCCGCCCTCTCACGAGGGCGGCTCTGTCTGCTTGTATTTATGCCATGATTAGCCCCACAGAGCTGTCAGCATCGGTATGACCTGCTTTTTCCGGGACATGACACCCGGAAGGAACACGGTATTGTCCTTCGGCGTTACGGCAAAGGCATTGTGGATCACATCGTCGCTGCCAACATACAGAAGCTGCGAGCCTTCCAGAAGGACGTCGGTGAGCATGACGATCACCATATCGTATCCCTTCTCCCGGCGCATCTTCTCCATCTCCTCCAGGAATTCCTCCCGCCGCTCCAGCATCTTCTGGGAGTCCAGACAGGTGATCTGGCCCACGCCCAGGTTCTGCTCGGCGATGTGGAACTGCTTGAAGTCGCTGCGGATCAGCTCGGCGGCGCTCTTGCTGCCGGTGGCGTCGGTGGA